>OFSA01000092.1_pt1 | contig 14839 bp, 18 predicted proteins | sample 1543241 | NCBI WGS metagenome assembly OFSA01 (sample SAMN05442508, study PRJEB24371) | freshwater metagenome | isolation source: Freshwater Lake | place: Canada: Niagara | collected 2012-08-09 | reverse complement strand
TTTTTACAGACACTACTATAACGAAATGAGACAAATAGTCAAGAGAACTCTGACCCGGGTGGAAATTGAGAATATCTCAGATAGTCTCAGATATCTAAGACAACTCCACCCGGGTGGAATACTGAGATTTTTAGATAAATAGAAAAGGAGCGCAGAAAACTGGCTCCTTTTACAGATAATTGTTGTGTGATTTTTAGTTTTGACAGGCAAATTCCATGAGAACCGATTCTAATTCCGGCATTTCTTCAGAAAGTTTCATTAAACGTTCTTTGTGTTTACAGGTAAGTGCCGGTCCATTGGTTATAATTGTTCTTAATGCTTCTTTCGCTTCTTCAACGGTCGCATCATGATCAATATAAACAAATTCCGTGTGCTGCTGCTTAACCAATAGTGTATCGATTTGTCGCTCAAAGTCCGGGCATCTAGTAGATACATAGCCGATAAGTTTTTCGATGGATTTCCAATACGCTGTTGTGTTCTCCTGTGTACAATGATGCAAAAGGTCTTTCATAAAGAGTTTTACCAAATCAGGATTCTGTACTGTTGTTTGTTCTGTTGCTGTGTTCATACTTCATTACGTTTTGTGTTAGTATTATTTTTTATTTGTAGACGTGACTATAACAAAAAGAATCGAATAGTCAAGTTTTAAAAATATACTACTTATTTAGTTTTTTGTACAAAATAAAAAAAGAAATCAACAAATAAAATTTTTAGTTAGGCTAGTCTTGAATTGGCAAACTCGTTTCAAAAGGGCTTATTTGTGACTTAATCATTGATAATTCACTTGCAATTTGTTTCTAATTCCTTATAAGGGCTCAAAACATTCTTTCGGCAAAACTCTAGCTGATTACCAATGATTATCAAAAAAGGCAACTTTTTAATGATTTTTACTTGATTTTCTTTGTCGATTATATAAATTCTTCTCTGCGCGAATTTTTTGTATTCTTTAATTATTTGAAAAAATCAGTTTATGCCTACTATCAACCAACTAATCAAAAAAGGAAGACAGGAAAAAAAGACTAAGTCTAAGGCTCCTGCTTTGCAATTTGGTATCAACAAATTGAGATGAAATAAGAAAGTATTGAGTCCAGCTCCTTTCAAAAGAGGAGTATGTTTGAAGGTGTCAGTAATGGGACCTAAGAAACCGAACTCAGCGCAAAGAAAATTTGCAAAAGTTAGACTCTCAAATGGTGCAGAAGTTTTGGCTTATATACCAGGAGAATCTCATACTTTACAAGAGCACAGTGTGGTTCTTGTTAGATGAGGTAGAGTTAAGGATCTTCCAGGTGTGAGATATCATATCCTTAGAGGAAAATACGATGCTAATGCTGTAGATAAGAGAAGACAAAGTCGTTCTCTCTATGGTGCAAAAAGACCTAAAGCAGCTAAATAAATATTTTAATCATTAATAGTGTGTTGTCATGCTTGATCAACAGCAAAAAATAGATAAAATGGTAAATTTTATCATGAAAGACGGAAAAAAGAGTATCGCTAAAAGAATTTACAACGATATGCTTCAAGAAATTAAAGCTAGTGGACATATGAATCCTGCAATTGTTGTTGAAACTGCAATTGAAAATATTTCTCCTACAATTATGGTTAAATCTAAGAGATTAGGTGGATCTGTATATCAAGTGCCGGTTGAAGTTAAACCAGCTAAGAGATTATATTTTGCTATCAAATGGGTTTTGGATGCTGCTAGATCAAAGACTGGTAAATCTATGTCTAAGAGATTGGCTGAAGAAATTCTAGCTGCTTATTCTAGTCAAGGATATGCAATCAAGAAAAAGGAAGAAGCTCATAAAATGGCTGAAGCAAATAAGGCTTTCGCTTATATGGCTAAATATGTTAACTAATTATCAAACCATAATTTTTACACATTAAAATTACTAGTATGTGAAATACGAGTGGAGCAAAATATAAGCACATGTTGTATAACGTGAGCCGAGCAAGAAGAAAGTCTGGAGAAAAACATAAGAAAGCTATTTTGTGGCTTATTTTGATTCTCAGAAAAGAAGTTAGATTTGGAGAAACTAAACGAACTCAAAAGACAAAAGAAGTTGCTCTTGCAAGATTAAAGAAAATGGGAATCACTAAAGCGCAAGTAATCGCTGTTATAGAGAAAAAAGGATTGAAAGATTTATTATCTAAAGTCAACTAAGACATGTCTAGACTAAGAACAAACGCTAAAAGAAAAGTAAATAAAGCTCTTATTAGAGTTGAAAAAACTGTAATTATGGACGTTAGAAAATCTTTGGAACAACAAAAGAAACGAAAAGCGAAAGTAATGAACAAGAAGGCTAAATAAATTTTTATTCATTGATGTAATTTTACATGAATTTTGACAGAATCAAGACATTACAAGAACAACATAATGTCTCTTTGTTGGATGTACAACCAGGAATGTATTTGGAGATCCACGAAAAAATTGGAGAAGGAGACAGCAATAGAGTTTGGAGATTCAAGGGTTTGGTAATCAAAGTCAAGAAGCCTCAAAACGCAGATGGTTCTTTCACAATTAGAGGAACTGTTGCTGGTGTTGATGTCGAAAAAATATATCCATTATCTTTCACAAAGTTTGATAAAGTAACTTTGTTGGATGATTACAAAATTAAGAGATCTAAACTTTACTACATCAGAGAAAAGATTGGTAAGGACGCTAGAATGAAGAGTAAAATCTCTTCTGATAAAAGAAATACAAGCATTTTGGCTAAATAATTACTTCCATTTTTACCTTTTGTCGTAAAGAAATGACACTCAAAGTACATGTTCGCTCATGAGAAAAGGCAAGTAGCTTAAGAAAAGAAGGAAATATCCCAGCTATCGTTTACGGAAAGCACTTAACTACTCCTGTATCTATATATTGCAACAAAAATGAATTTATCAAACAATTTAAAGCAGCAGGATATTCTACAGCGCTTACTATTGAAGGTAAGGGTATTGAAGAATTGGTTCTCGTTCATGATTTCCAATTAGATCCTGTATCAGATGTCGTACTTCATGTAGATTTCTTGGCAGTAAGTAAAACTGAAAAAGTAACAACTGAAGTTCCTGTAGTATTGTTTGGAGAAAGCTTAATTGAAAAAACTGGAGAAGGAAAAATCCAATTGATTAAGGATTTCGTAGAAGTAGAGGCATTCCCTCAAGATCTTCCTCATGATATTAAGATTGATATTTCTGAAATAAAGACTATTAATGATACTATCTTCGTTAGAGATTTGAAATTCTCAAGCAAAGTTGTTGTTAAGGATGATCTAGATCAACCAATCATTACAGTTTCATCTTTGGATGATGGAGCAGACGAAACTCCAGCTCCTGCAGCAGCAGCTACACCAGCTGCAGCATAATTACAGAATTTTATATGTTTTCTTTTGACTGATGGCAAGAGTATGTGACTTCACAGGTAAGTGAACTAAATCATGAAATACTAGATCTCACTCAATGAGTGCTAGCAAAAGAACATTCAAGCCAAACTTGATTTATAAGAAGGTTAAACTTGAAGATGGTTCTACAGTAAGAATAAAGATATCTTCTAAAGTATACAAAAAACTCAAAGGATTTATCTAGTACCCATATATATCTTTGTTGCTCTCTTTATGGGAGCGCAAAGAGTTATGGGGCGGTAGCTCAGTCGGTAGAGCAATGGCCTTTTAAGCCACTGGTCATGGGTTCGAATCCCGTCCGCCCTAATTTGATATCAATCTACAATTACATAGAAAAAACTGAGATTCGTTCTCAGTTTTTTCGTTATCTCAAATTCCCCTAAATCCCCAAGGGGGACTTCAAATCCCTCCGACCTACCGGTCACCTCCCTTTGTCAAGGGAGGGCTCAGATATCTAGGATATCTCAGCATCTAATCTCCCTCCTTGACAAAGGAGGGGGTAGGGGTGGATTTGCAGAGTCCCAGAGATTCTTACTCATTACACATATATCACTTCTGGCTCAAGAGAGATACCAAACATCGTCTTAACTTTGGCTTGTATTGCTTGAGCCAGCTCTGCGATATCTTTACCGTGAGCATCTCAGTGATTTACCAATACCAAGGCGTGATGCTCATATACCCCAGCATCTCAGGTTCTAAATCATTTATATCACGCCAACTCGATCAATTGACCAGCTGATAATTTCACATAATCAGGATCAGGGAGATTAAATGTTACCAATTGAGTTCTTCCATGAGACTGAATCTTAGCAACTTGCACTTTGGAAACCATAGGATTCTTGAAGAAACTTCCAGCAGTTCCTAGCTTATGTCGGTCTGGTAATTTTTCATTTCTAATAGTTTCAATCATGTCAGCAAGTCTTTTTACGGTCAATATTTCTTTGTGTCCTTGAAGTGCTTTTTCGATATCTCTGTAATTTGTATGAAATTTATATCTTACGGTAACCTTCTGGAGACGGAAGACTACTTTTGTGACCACAAAAAGTCAGTTCAGACCGTCCTTGAAAATACTAGAACGATATCCAAAGTTACAAGCTTCATTACTTAGTGTTTCAGATTTTCCTGTGGCTAAATTGATTCATTGTGCTGATATGATAGTGTCTTTTGCTTCAACCCCATATGCTCAGATATTTTGGACAGGACTAGCCCCTACAGTTCCAGGGATTGCAACCAAGTTTTCGATACCTCACCAATTATTATCTACGGTTCGATGTACGAAGTTATTCCAGTCTTCACCAGCACCTACTTCTATATCTACAAACTCCTCTGTTTCTTGAAGAACGGTTTTCCCCAGAATAGTATTTTTAACTACGATTCCATGATAATCTTGAGTAAAGAGGATATTTGCACCTCAACCCAAGAGAATATGTGGATATTTCTCCCATTCAAGAGTCTGAGTAAGCTCTAATAATTCCTCTTCAGAACTAATAGTTACCAAAAAATCAGCTATTGCGTGAACACCAAATGTACAATGATCTGCCATATCTACGGATGTAAGGAATTTTACCATAATCAAAATTCAGAATATAAATAAGACGTGCAAATCTTGCGAGGCAATGGTTTGTCGTCGCTTTTATCCAGCAAAGCTGGAAAGATGTTTCCCCTACTATAAAGAAAATACCCCTGACTTCAATTGAAATCTCACGTCGAAATCGTAGAATGAAAGCGATTTACTTATTTATGCGATGAAATGAAACTAGAACAATTATTAGCGAGCCCCGATTTTACAGAAAAATACGTCCTTCAAAAGCTTTTGATGCACTATTTATCCTGCACAAGAGAAGAAATGCGAACTGATGGGGAAAGAGAAATCGCTCCAGATTTACTAGAAAAAATCACTACAGGATATCATGCATACGTCAACGAACAAAAACCATTAGAATATATTGTGGGATCTGTTGAATTTTACAAGAGAACCTTTGTAGTCAACGAAAACACGCTCATTCCTCGTCCAGAAACGGAATATATGATAGAAGCAATTTGCGAATATACTCAAGAAAAGTGATTTACAGATGGAATTCTGATGGATATTGGGACAGGATGTGGAGTCCTTGGATCATCTGTTCTTCTCGAAAATCCAGACAATTTTCGTACAGCATTTTTTACAGATATTTCACAGGAAGCCTTAGCTGTTGCCAAGATTAATAGCGATCGTTTACTTGGTCAGGCTAAGCAAGAAATATTCTTTGTATGGACTGATTTGCTCGCATTTGTAGATAGTTATGAAAGCATCCGAAATACAAAACCAATCGTTCTCGTAGCTAATCTTCCGTATATCCCAGAAGCAACTTTTGACGAGAACGCTCCAGATAATGTTCAAAAATGGGAACCTAAAATGGCATTTGTAGGAGGTGATGATGGATTATTATATTACAGAAAAATGCTCGACCAAATGCCAGCAAATATGCAATCTACTATCGTATGTTTCTTTGAAATGATGACTCGACAGATAGAAATTCTCGACAAAGAATACGGAGAAAATCGACTCTTCGAAGAAGTAAAAACTTTCCACTTCAACATCAGAATCGTGAAAGCAACTAAGAAATCTTAATAACTCAGATGTCGCAGCACAAATCCCTCCGACCTGCCGGTCACCTCCCTTTGTCAAGGGAGGGCTCAGATATCTAGGATATCTCAGCATCTATTCTCCCTCCTTGACAAAGGAGGGGGTAGGGGTGGATTTGTAGAGTTTTTTTACAATAATCCTCCTTGAAACATAGATTCTTTGCTGACAAATGTTGTTTTTACAAATGTTTGTTGTCCAGTAATTTCAGAGAGAATATTTTCTATGAGTCCCTTGTTTTCAGTATTATCTATCATTATCTGAGACATTTTATTGATTACTGAAAGGGTAATGACTCCATTTTCCTGACTTAAAATGCTTGAATGATCTTGAATTGCGCGTTTCAGATTATCTTTGTCGATACGAGTCAAAAGTTGACCCAAAAGATCTTGAGAACCATTTGATACTTGGATAGGAGCTGGTGCTTCTGCTGTCTTTTCTACGACAGGAGCGACACTTGGAGCAACTGGACTTACGGGAGCAGGACTTGGTGTCGGTGCAACTGGTCTAGGAGCTGGAGCAGCTACCACAGGAGCTACGCTATTGGGATTAAGAAAGTTATACAACACGATTTTATACACGATCGCAGGATACGAATAATATCTAATAGTCTGAAGAATCTCAGTAAACGCAGTCGACAAACTGATAAAGAATTTTACATCTTCCAATAAATGACTATCTAAGTAGAGGACCATTTGCTTCGCAAAATGCTGCAAATCAATACCTTTTTGCGTACAATTTTCTATAGTTGCTACAATAGTTTCAAAGTTTCCACCACGGATTGCAGTGATCATATCTTCGATCAATCCATCTGATGCGATTCCTAGAAATTTACTCACATGATCTTCATCTATATTTCCAAAGACACTCACTTGATCAAGATATTTGATAGCATCACGAACACATCATTCAGAGACTTTAGCGATCAATTGAAGCGCCGCAGGAGTTGCTGTAAGTCCTTCTTTTTCACAGATTTCTCAGAGGCGGACAATCATTTCGGCAGCTGGAACTTTTCTGAAATTGAACACCTGACAACGAGAAATGATAGTCTCAGGGACTTTTTGTATCTCCGTAGTCGCCAAAATAAATAACATAGTATCTCTAGGTTCTTCGATAGTTTTGAGCAGGGCATTGAAGGCACTTGTAGAAAGCATGTGGACTTCATCAATCACGTAGACTTTCTTTTTCAAAACACTTGGTGGATATGATGCTTTGTCCAAAATTTCTTCTCTAATATTGTCGACACCAGTGTGTGAGGCAGCATCTATTTCGACATAATCAAGCGTCTTTCCTTCATTGATAATCTGACAGTTTGCACAGGCATTACAAGGATTCCCATCATGCAAATCTAGACAATTTATCGCTTTCGCAAGGATTCTCGCAGAACTTGTTTTACCAGTTCATCTCGGTCCAAATAACAAAAAATTAGTGTGTCCACCCTTGTCCATTTGTACTTTGGCTTTGAGAATATCAGTAATATGTTCTTGTCCAATCATATTATCAAAGGTACTTGGACGATATTTATTCGCGAGAGACATGGGGAGATACATCATAAATTAAATAGGACTATATCCATACTAATTTTTCCATATTCTTTTTCAATGACTAAATTCTATTTTTGATTGTAAAAAAGGAGGGAAATGATAGACTAATTTCGATCAATTCGCCCGGGGTGGAAATCGCAAATAATCGTACGGATGTTTCGTCGAAACATCCCTACAGACAACTCCACCCGGGTGCGATATTCGAATTTACCCAGAAATCCAATCCTTCCTATGGCAAAACAAACCTATCTTGACTACATACAAACCCTACTTCCCCAATCAGAATGGAATGATTTTGCTGATTTTTATAAACAAAGACTTCCCAAAACCATCAAAATTGTGACCAGCAAAATCACTCCAGCAGCTTTCATGAAAGTAGTTACTAAGCTCTGACGAATCACCAAAGACATACAAATCCCAGATGCTCCCGAATCTCAAGATGGCTCAGATAGACTTGTTGTCGAGACATGGGCATGATCCAAAACCCTTGGACAAAGTTTCTTACATCAATGAGGATATATCTATATTCAAGAACTTGCAGCTAGTCTCTCTGCTCCCCTTTTGGGAGCAAAACCTGGCGACCTCATCCTCGATCTCTGTGCCGCCCCTGGCGGTAAAACAGTCCAACTCGCCGATACCGGCGCTTTTGTAGTCGCCAACGAACCAAACAATCCACGCCGTAAAGCATTGATCTACAATCTCAATCGTACAGGAATGTTCAATACGGCTGTCCTCAATCTCGAATGAACTCGTGTCTGAGGTCAATATCCTCAATTTTTCGACAAAGTTCTTGTGGACGCTCCCTGTTCCGGTGAAGGGATGAGTTTCAAAACTGGTGGTCCCCTTTCCCGAAATCCAGGTATGATAGAATCTCTCGCCAGAACACAAGTCAAACTCCTCGCTTCAGCTATCGACGCTTGCAAACCAGGAGGAACCGTCGTGTATTCCACATGTACGCTCAATACAATAGAAAACGAAGAAGTGATAGAAGTTATTCAACAACAATATGCTGACCGCATTCAACTCATGTTCTCCAAAAAATATCGACCTCATCGCGATCATACGGGCGGATTTTTCGTCGCGAAATTCAAGGTTTCACCGGAGGCGGCGCGTGATAATGTATGGATGTTTTGACAAAACATCCGTACGGAGTCTCTAAATATCTCTCCCCGCCTCCAAGCGCAGATCAGAGAACAACTCTCACTAGATTTTGGGATCTCAGAACTCCCCGATCATTATTTTTTTCTCGCTACACCACAAAGTATTTATCTCACATCTACTGAGTATACAAAGATTCATGGAGCAATTTCATTGGATAAAATCTGAATTCCTATCTACGATATAGCTCGTGATGGAAGATTTTTACCAACACATCATTTAGGAAATATTCTTTGAACATACGCCAGTCATCATGTGATAAATTTAGATATAGAACAAGCACAAGCCTATGCAGAATACAAAGATTTGAAACTAACAGAGGAATACGAAGCTTTAGAAAATGGTTTTTATCTTCTCAATTTCCAAAATACGGGCTATTCACTGACCAAAAAAACCGCAGAAATGATCAAGAATAAAATGCTCTAGGTGTATCAATGTTTTTTTTGACGTAAAGATAAAACGAAGTACCCATTGATTTTTTCTTAGATACCGATAAAGAAAAGAGTGTTAATTTATTTCTCTTTTTTGGTAAACTATGCATCTTGATATTCTTCGTTATTCGTCACCATCATCTCCAACAATTAGTCAGCTCAAACAATCATCTTTGCTTTTTGATGATGATTTAGACCAAATAGCAAATCAAATGGATAGCTTAGGTATCAAGGCTATTCGTGATGGCGATCCAGAATTTCCTGCCAAATGCAAAGAAATGACACCACAACCATATATTTTGTATTATCAGGGAGATATTTCTCTCCTTCAGAGACCCACATTAGGTATTGTATGACCTAGACAACCTAGTATCTATGCAGGTAAAATATTGGATCGTCTTTTTAAGACACTTGATCGTTATGATTTGGTTACTGTTTCTGGGTTAGCGCCAGGAGTAGATCAGCTTGCTCACCGCCTTTCTATTGAAAAAGGTATTCCTACTATTGCTATTTTGGGTGGTGGATTGTGAACATATCTCCAAAAATCAGAACGTCATTTGATTTCATCTATAGTAGAACATGGTGGTTTAGTAATTTCTGAATTTAGATTATTCCAAACACCTGAGACATATACATTCCCACAGAGAAATCGCATTATAGCATGATTGTCTGATACGTTGTTTCTTCCAGAAGCAGGCAAAAAATCTGGTAGTTTGATTACGGTAGACTTTGCACACAAGATGGGAAGGCCCATTTACGGGACACCTTACGACATTTGTTCTACTGAAAGTCAATGACTCCATGAACAGATGGAATTGGGGATTGTAAAGCCAGTCTTTCATTTTGAATCTATGCTTACTCGTTATTTTTCTCTTAAAACCCAAAAATTACAAAAGAAAAAACTTCCAATAGATCTATCTCCTCATGAATCATTGGTGTTTAGTTGTTTTCGTAAAGCCAAAGTTTGCTCATTAGAATATCTAACTGCACTTACCCAATCATCACCTTCATCTCTTTTGGGGATAATTAGTTTGTTGGAGCTAAAACAACTCATAGTTCAAACATCTCCAGGCGTATATAGTGTTTGTTAGTAGCTTTTATATATGGAAATACATATGGGATTATAAAAACAGAAAAACGCAAGATGCTTTCTGTGTGTAAATAAACATTTCTCTTGAAATATTGATAATTATTGTATATACACAAGTTAGTATTTTTAAATCTTACTCTTTTCATTTATGAAAAAATTTAACAAAAAGTGATTTACTTTGATCGAAATGTTGATCGTAGTAGTAATCATCGGTATTTTGGCAGCTGCATTGATTCCTAGACTTACTTCAGTAAAGGACAAGGCAAATGACTCAGCTAGAAAAGCAAACCTACAACAATTGGTTACAGCTATGAGTGCGTATACTTTAGATAATGGTGTAGTTGTTAGTGCGGCACCAACTACAGGAGATACATACACTGCAGGTATTACTGCTGCGTTGACAGGAGGTGGAATGAAATCAATTCCATCAGATCCATCAAATAAACCAGATACTATTTTTGGAAAGTCTACAACAGGATTTGTATACTTCTCAATCAAAAAGGCTGGAGTTGATAATGGTGCATTTATTTTCATTTCTAGAGCTGAAACAGCTGGAGCAGCTAACTATGTAGAAGGAGGAAGTGCTGCTATTACATCTGCAACAGATTCTGATACACTTACTTTGTGTGACAAGGTTACTGAAAATGCTACATATGGAGCATGTCAAGGACCAAAGGACAAATTTAGAATTATCATGAAATACTAGTTTATTACAAAATAAAGAGAAAAAACCCGTCTAGTGCGGGTTTTTTTTAAACAAAAATTTGTTAGATATTCTCAAAAAGACAAGCAGAATAGTAATAATATTTAATTTTTAGCTTTCTTTTGGAATTCCATACGCTGATTCCTATTGTATTCTCGATTTAAAAGAATATATAGACTTTACTGATAAAAATGTAAATAGAAGATTATTTTATTCATACTTATTTTTATTTATGAGAAATCTTAGAAAAAGAGGGTTTACTTTGATCGAAATGTTGATCGTGGTAGTAATCATCGGTATTTTGGCGTCAGCATTGATTCCTAGACTTACTTCAGTAAAAGATAAAGCAAATGACTCAGCCAGAAAAGCCAATCTTCAACAATTAGTTACTGCCATGAGTATGTATGTCATAGACGATCCAATTCCGGTGACGACAGCAGGAGCAACAGGAGATACCTATACAACAGCAATTACTACAGCTTTGACTAAGGGAGGAATGAAATCAATTCCATCAGATCCATCAAATAAACCAGATACTATTTTTGGAAAATCTACAACAGGATTTGTATATTTTTCAACATATAAAGGAACTATAGCTAATAATAGTTTTATATTTGTATCTAGAGCAGAGACGGAAGGTGCTGCTAACTGGGTAGAAAATACAACAACAACTATAAACAATAGTACAGATATAAATACATTGGTATTGTGTGATAAGGTAACAATTTCTACAGCAACAGCCAATAAGTGTGACGGTCCAAAAACTAAATTTAGAATCATTATGAAATACTAATTTCTCACAACATACAGAAAAGACGCCAATTGGCGTCTTTTTCTAATTATTGTTTATTTCTAATTACTCCTATAATCTCACTCCACCCACATTCCTCTAATCTCTTGGGTCTCAGTTGTTCAGGGATCTCAAATTGATTCAATCATTTCTTATTCAACATAGTCGAAATAGCTCCCAATGTTTTCCTAGAATACGGACAATACAAGTCCAAAAACACAAGTAAATCAGCATATTCTTTTTCTGTCCCATCACTCTCCTTCCCAGTCAATCCCACAATCGCACTTGTCACTTTAGGTGCAGGTTTAAATGCCTTGGCAGGGACTGTTTTGAGATAACGGACACTATGTGCATAGTTGAGTAACCATCGCAAAAATGACTTCTTCCCAGCATCTTCACTGATCTTGTCAGCAACCTCTTTTTGAATCATAAATACTCCCCCAGCAAAATGCTGTTCTCCATATCCAAAAAACACTCTAAAAATAGGTGAAGTGATGTAGTAAGGCAAATTCCCCACAATCAATGTTTTGGATGGATTTAATCATTTTTCACTCAGTAACTTAGGCACATCTACGGTCAAAACATCTTGCAATAAAACTTCCACACTTTCCAATCACGCAACATTCAAGTGATTATCTTTTACCAAGAGTTCGTCTTTTTCAATTACCAAGAAATTTGGCGTGATTTGCCAGATCAGTTTTGTCAAAGCTCATTTACCAGGACCAATTTCAATCAGCGCTTCGCATCACAAATCGTGATACATTTGAGCGATTTTTTCACCCAAAAAATGTTTTATCTTCATATCTACCAAGAAATTTTGTCCAAGATAACTTCACATATCAAACATATTAAATTAAAAGCGATGTTGCAATATTTCATCAAATCCATAGTCTAGGATTTAGTATTTATCATTCAAGTCAAAAATGAATAAGATTCATCACGTCCCGGTCTTGCTCCAAGAAGTACTTCAATCTGTTCCAAGCGATGCTCAATATATCGTAGATGGGACCTTGGGTCATGGAGGACATACCTTTCATATGTACGAGCAATCAGCCAATAAACCTAATATGATGGGGATAGATTTAGATGCTCATATGCTTGCCAAAGCACAGCAAAATCTGGAAGATCTTCACGACCAGATCGTTTTTGTACATGGCTCATATACCAAAGTAGATGAGTATATTCACGCTCAAGGACGAAAAGGCCTTGATTATTTACTCGTAGATGTTGGGGTAAATATGGAACATTTCAAAGATACAACTCGTTGATTTTCTATCAAAGGAGAAGCTCCGCTAGATATGAGATTTGATGATCAGCAAGAATTTTCTGCTCAAACGCTCTTAGCCACATATAATAAGACTCAGCTTCAGGAAGTATTTGAGAAATACGCAGAGTTTACTCCTGCAAAAGCATGAGAAATTGCAGGTGTCATAGTTACCCAACGTAAAATCTCGCCTTTGCAGACTACCCTTCAACTCAAGACACTCCTCAACTCTTGTGGTCTCTGAGAAAAAGCGATCGTAGTTATCTTCCAATCTCTAAGAATCGAAGTAAATCAAGAACTCAAAAATATCGAAACCTTCATTTCCAAAATTCCTCTCGTTATGAATCCAGGAGGAAGATGCGCAATTATAACCTTTCACAGTTTGGAAGATAGATTGGTCAAAAATGCATTCAAAGACCTCTTGCAAAAGTGATGGACTTTGTATACAAAAAAAGCAATACAAGCGACCTACCAAGAAAAACAACGCAACAAAGCATCCAGAAGTGCCAAACTCAGAGTAATTCAGGCTCCTCTTTAATCTCGTTTCCGCTATGAAAACATTTGCATTTGTATCAAACAATACATTAAAATCAGCATATACGAGTATCTTGCTCAAATATAAGAGACAAGATGCTATTCGAGATGTGGCCAAAATATTAATTTTGGTTCTTGTTTTTTTGCTATCAGCAATTTTCTATTTGCGTTATGTTAGTCTTTCTTCAACTCGTGGATATTTTCTTAGACAAGAAAATCAAAATCTAAACAATGTTTCTTTCAAATATGAAATTCTCAAAACACAACTCTTGGAACAAAAGCTCAAAAATCGATGAGTATTGGATGGAGATGCTAGTGAAAGACAGATAGTTGTAGTGCCTATTGATCTAGTATCTAATTCGTGAACAGATATCCCAGTAATCAAAACAAAAGAGTAATAAAATGTGCCTCGCTGTCCTTCAGAAAATTGCAAATGATATGATGTTTTACTTCATTCATGCATGTTGATGATTGACCTTCTTTTTAAGACCTTGGCAGATCCTAATCGCAGGAGAGTACTGCAATTACTCAAAGAAAAAGATATGACAGTTACAGAACTGTTGCTCCATTTTGATATTACACAAGCTTCTCTTTCTCATCATCTGAACATTCTCAAGAGGGCAAATCTAGTGACTGACAATAGAAGATGACAGTTCGTCTGCTATTCTCTCAATCAAAGTGTCTTCGAAGAATCCGTAAATTTGATTTTGAATTTATTAGTCTAAAATCACTTCACACCCCTTCAATCCACTATCTCCCAAATCTTGAAGATCCAAATTTTCTAGTGAAATTTTTCCTATACGAGTTCTTCTTAATTGTGTCAAAATCCCTCACATGTTGGCTTGTTTTCCCAATCGGTGAGCAATAGATCTAATATATGTTCCAGATCAAACATCCAATCTGATTTTTAATACGGGGAAATTATATTCTTCGATATGGTAGCCATCCGTTTTCATTATTCTGTATTCATCAACTATTTCACCAGCTCTAGCGAGCTCGTAGAGTTTTTTTCCATCCTTTTTTTTTGCACTAAATGGTGTCAAAGGGAGATTAGCTTCTGGGATAATACTTTCTAGATTTTTTTCTAGAAAAGCCTGTTCCGGAGCTATAATAAATTCATTATCTTTGACTATACCTAAAATTCAATTCTGATTTTTTTCAACAGAATATTGTCCATGGATCTCCCAAAAATCTACGTCTCGAGTATCACTAGTTTGAGAAAAATCTATCGTAGCTTCATAACTTTTATCAAGTCATTGAAGACGAAATAACTCTTTGGTTCATTTATCTATTCCAATCAATAATAATCCAGTTGCTAG
>OFSA01000091.1_pt1 | contig 14852 bp, 13 predicted proteins | sample 1543241 | NCBI WGS metagenome assembly OFSA01 (sample SAMN05442508, study PRJEB24371) | freshwater metagenome | isolation source: Freshwater Lake | place: Canada: Niagara | collected 2012-08-09 | reverse complement strand
TTTTTTTCAAGCAGAAGACGGCATACGAGATCCTCTCTGGTCTCGTGGGCTCGGAGATGTGTATAAGAGACAGGTTCATCACCGTGCAGGTTGAAGGCGGTCGTGAGGTGGCCGAGTGCCGGCAGGTCGCCTACACCATTGCCCATTCGCCGCTGGTCAAGACCGCTTTTTTCGCTTCCGACCCCAACTGGGGGCGCATTCTGGCGGCGGTTGGTCGGGCCGGGCTGGAGGCGCTCGATCTGGAGCGGGTGGACATCTACCTTGACGAAGCGCGCATTGTGCAGGGCGGTGGCCGCGATCCGGCCTATACCGAGGCCCTCGGGCAAGAGGTGATGAGCCGGTCCGAGATCACCATTCGCGTGGTGCTGGGGCGTGGCGCTGCCACGGCGCGGATCTGGACCACCGACCTGTCCTTTGACTACGTACGCATTAACGCTGAGTACCGGACGTGAGTAGCAGCAGTGCAGCGCGGGTGCATGTCGCAGTTGGCATCGTGCGTGATGCCTGCGGTGCGGTACTGATTGCCCGGCGCGCGGCCACTGCGCACCAGGGCGGCCTGTGGGAGTTTCCTGGCGGCAAGGTCGAGGCAGGCGAGACGGTGCCCGCCGCGCTCGCCCGTGAGCTGTATGAGGAGCTGGGCATTCACGTTCAGACCGCTACGCCCTGGCTGCAGGTGCAGCACGCCTACGCCGACCGGCAGGTGCTGCTTGATGTCTGGCAGGTCGATGCCTATCAGGGCGAGCCGCAGGGCCGCGAGGGTCAGCCGGTGGCCTGGGCGACGGTGGCTGGCCTGTGCGAGGTGGATTTTCCCGCCGCTGATGCGCCGATTATCGCAGCCCTGCGGACTGCATCGGCGCTGCCTGCTCAGAGGGTGCAGCAGGCCAGCTCGAAGGCGACATCGGCGGTGCTTTGAACTGCGCGCCGGTTGGGATCGGGCTGGGTCAGGAAGCGGATGGTGAAGCGGTGCCGGCCACCGCTGATTTCTGGAAACAGGGTGCTACTGGCCGGCAACAGCACCCGGATCATCTGGTGCGGCGTGCCAGCATCCAGGGCGCGCTGGAAAAAGCTGCCGAGCGCGATTTCCGGACGCAGCGTGGCGCTGTCGCGGATCAGGCGCAGCACCAGGAATACCGCCTCGCGCATCGGTGCAAAAGGCGCCAGCCACTCGCTCAAATGACGGTTGCGCACCGCGTTGTCCTGCTGCAGCCAGTGATACAGCGCGGGCAGGTCGAAACGGCAGGTGCCGCCGGGCACCTGGCTGCGTTTGTGAATTGCGCAGAGGAAATCACTCTGACGCACCGCTTCCAGCGACAGACTATCGAAGCGGTGAATGCGGCTGCAGGCGGCACTGATCTCGTCAAGGGTCTGGTTGAGCCGGATGATATCGATGCCGGGATTCTGCCGCAGGCGATTGAGGGCGACGGTATGCCGTTCCAGCTCCTTGAGCAGCTCGCTTTTCAGTTCATTGCGCCCGGTCAGGGCCAGCAGGTCGAACAGGGCCTGGAGCGCGCTGCGGCTGTCCCAAGTTGAATTTCCGCTCAGCGCGTGATGGATCTGGCGGAACAGGTACTCCATCCGCAACAGGGTTCGCACGCGCTCGTTTAACGGCTGCTCATAGCAAATGGTGTGAGACACGCAAAACCTCGTGCGCGTGAAACGCGGTCATTGGGCGAAGACACCAGCACGGGACGGGGCGTGGCGGTGGCGCCGGTGCCCCGGCGTGCCACCGGGACGGATTCTAGCTCAGGGGCGCGGTAGCCAGGCGCAGATACTGCTGGTGCAGCGCGGTGACCTGATGCTGCAGGGTATCCAGGGCGCCGCTGTTTTCCAGCACATCATCGGCCAGTGCCAGGCGCTGAGAACGACTGGCCTGCGCGGCGAGGATGCGCTGTGCCTGGGCGGCATCGATCCGGTCGCGCGCCATGACCCGATGGATCTGCGCTGCTTCGGGCACATCAACCACCAGCACCCGGTCGACTAGATCGCGCATGCCGGTTTCAACCAGCAGCGGGATGACCACCAGACAGTAGGGCGCGTCCAGGATGGCCAGCCGTTCCCGCACCTGGGCGCGGATGCGCGGATGCAGGATGCCTTCCAGACGCTGCCGGGCTGCGGTATCGGCGAATACCCGCTGGCGCAACCGGGCGCGGTGCAATTGACCGTGGTCATCGATGCACTCCGTGCCAAAGGCGGCGACGATCTCCGCCAGTGCCGGCTGGCCAGGTTCGACCAGCTCGCGGGCCAGTTGATCGGTGTCGATCACCGCTGCACCCAGTTCGGCAAAGCGGTCGCTGGCCGCAGTCTTGCCACTGCCGATGCCGCCGGTGAGGCCGATGACCAGCATCGCCCTACAGCCCCAGCCACGCCATCCAGGCGCGGTTGATCGGCTCGCCCCACAGCAGCGCCAGCCAGCCGGCGGCGGCCAGGAACGGCCCAAATGGCATCGGTACCTGGCGATCGCGTCCCCGGAACAGGATCAGCCCCAGGCCAAGCACCGCGCCGACCAGTGATGACAGCAGCACAATGGTCACCAGATACTGCCAGCCGCACCAGGCGCCGAGCGCCGCCAGCAGCTTGAAATCGCCATGACCCATGCCTTCCTTGCCGGTCAACAGGCGAAAGCCCTGATAAACCAGCCATAGCGACAGATAGCCGGCCATGGCGCCGATCACCGCGTCTGGCAAGGGCGCGAACAGGCCAAACAGCGCTGCCAGCAGACCCAGCCACAACAGCGGCAGGGTCAGATCATCGGGCAGCAACTGGTGATGCAGGTCGATGATGCTGGCGGCCAGCAGAATCCAGGTGCACAGCAGCGCTGCCGCTGCCGGCCAGCCAAAGCCAAATTGCCAGGCGACGATCCCAGCCAGCAGACCGCTCGCCGCTTCCACCAGCGGATACTGGATGCTGATCGGCCCTTGGCAATGGGCGCAGCGACCGCGCTGGCGCAGATAGCTAAACAGCGGAATATTTTCCAGCGCGGTGATCAGGTGGCCACAGTGCGGGCATTGCGAACGCGGCCCCCACAGGCTCAGGCGCGGGGTTTCGTCCGCGACTGGCTGGCCGAGCAGTTCGCAGCATTGCGCCCGCCACTCACGCTCCATGATCAGCGGCAGGCGATAGATCACCACATTGAGAAAGCTGCCGACCACCAAGCCGAGCAGCACGGCCAGGATGATGAACAGCGCCGGAGATTCGGCAAGCAGCGCAGCAAGGCTCATCTCAGACCGCCGCCGCCAGCTTGAAGATCGGCAGGGACATGGCGATCACCAGGGTACCGACCACACCGGCCAGGAAAGCCATCAGCAAGGGTTCGATCATGGTGGTCAGGGTATCAACCTTCTGGTCGACTTCCGCCTCGTAGAAATCGGCAACCTTGGCCAGCATGTCGCCTAGCGAGCCGGCTTCCTCGCCGATGGCAATCATCTGGATCACCATGTCGGGAAACAGACTGCTCTGGCGCATGGCGAAATTGAGCTGCTGACCGATCGACACCGAGTCGCGCATGGCCAGCACGGCTTTCTCGTAGACGTAATTGCCGGTAGCGCCGGCGACGCTCTGCATGGCATCCACCAGGGGCACGCCGCCGCTGAACAGGGTCGACAGGGTGCGGGCGAAGCGGGCATTGGCCGAGGTGGCGACCAGATCGCCGATCAGGGGCAGTTGCAGCACCATGCGGTCCAGCCACTGATAGAAGGTGCGCGAGCGTTTGCGGGCTGCGATGAAGCCCACCACAGCGACCACCGGCGTGCCGAGGATCAGATACCAGTATTCCTGAAAGACGCCGGAAAGCTCGATCACAAATTTGGTCAGCGCCGGCAACTCAGCGCCAAAGTTCTTGAACAGATCCTCGAAGGTTGGAATGACGAAGATCAGCAGGATGGCGGTGACCACGAAGGCAAAGATCAGCACGATGGTGGGGTAGGTCATCGCCTTTTTAACCTTGGCCTTGAGCGCCTCGGACTTTTCCAGATAGGTGGCGATCTTATCGAGCAGCACTTCGAGCACGCCGGCTTCCTCGCCGGCATGCACCAGACTGCAGTACAGGTCGTTGAAATACAGGTGGTGCCTGGCCATAGCCTTGGACAGCGAGGTGCCGGCCTCGACATCGGCCTTGATGGTCAGGATCAATTCCTTGACCTTGGGCTTGCGATTGCTGTGCCCGACCATATCCAGCGCCTGCACCACGGCAATGCCGGAGCCGAGCATGGTGCATAACTGGCGGGTGAACAGCATGATGTCCTTTGGGGTGACGGTATCGCCGAAGGTCAGGAGCGGTTTGGCCTTCTTGCGGACCCGCAGCGGGATGATGCCCTGGCGGCGCAGCTCGGCCTTGACCAGGTTCTGGTTGAAGCCGCGCAATTCGCCCTTGACCCGTGTGCCGCGCTTGTCGGTACCCTCCCACTTGAAGGTCGATTCCTCTTCCTTCTTCCTCTTGACTGGAGTCGGTTGTTTGGCCACGCCTGTTGTCCTAGTCGGTCGTTACCCGGTTGACTTCTTCAAGGCTGGTCAGACCCATGCGCACCTTGTTCAGGCCCGATTGGCGCAGGTCATTGATGCCTTCGCGCTTGGCCTGTTCAGCGATCTGGAGTGCGTTGCCGCTGGCCATGATGATCCGGCCGATTTCCTCAGAGATCGGCAGCACCTCGTAGATGCCGAGCCGGCCCTTGTAGCCGTGGTTGCACTGGTCGCAACCGGCCGCCTTGTAGATGGTCAGTTCCTTGATCTCGTCCTTGCTGAAACCCTGGTTGATCAATTCATCGGCTGGGATCTGTACCTCTTCCTTGCAGTGCTGGCAGAGTCGCCGGGCGAGGCGCTGGGCGATGATCAGGGTGACGCTGGACGCAATGTTATAGGCGGCTACGCCCATGTTCATCAGGCGGCTGAGGGTCTGGGGTGCGCTGTTGGTGTGCAGGGTGGAGAGCACCATGTGGCCGGTCTGCGCGGCCTTGATGGCGATCTCGGCGGTTTCCAGGTCGCGGATTTCGCCGACCATGATGATGTCCGGATCCTGGCGCAGGAAGGAGCGCAGGGCGTTGGCGAAGGTCATGCCCACTTTGGGGTTGACGTTGACCTGATTGATGCCGGCCAGGTTGATTTCAACCGGATCCTCGGCAGTGGAGATGTTGACCGCGGCGGTGTTGAGAATGTTGAGCGCGGTATACAGGGAAACCGTTTTGCCGCTGCCGGTCGGGCCAGTGACCAGCACCATGCCCTGGGGCTTGTGGATGGCCTTCATGAACAGCTCTTTCTGATGGGGCTCGTAGCCGAGGGCGTCGATGCCCATCTGCGCGCTGGACGGGTCGAGCAGGCGCATCACCACCTTTTCGCCCCACAGGGTCGGCAGGGTATTGACGCGGAAGTCGATGGCGCGCTGCTTGGTCAGGTAGAGCTTGATGCGGCCGTCCTGCGGCACGCGGCGCTCGGCGATGTCGAGCTGGGCCATGATCTTGAGACGGGCGGAGATGCGCGGCGCCATGCTGACTGGCGGCTTGTACAGTTCATCGAGAATGCCATCCTGGCGCAGGCGCACCCGGTAGATTTTCTCATAGGGCTCGAAGTGGATATCCGAGGCGCCGCGGTTGATGGCCTGGATGATGACCTGATTGACGAAGCGTACGACCGGGGCGTCGTCGGCATCGCTCTGGGTGAGGGTTTCGACCTTGGCGCCGTCGCCTTCAGCGCTGAAGTCGAGATCACCGATGTCATCGTTCATGACCGCGCTGTTCTGCTGCTCCAGGGCGTTCTCGAGCGCCTTGGTCAACTGGCCCTGACTGACGATCACCTGCTCGATGTCGAGCCGGGTCTGGAACTTGAAATCCTCCAGCATGCGCTGGCTGGTCGGGTCGCACACGCCGACGAACAGGCGCCGGCCGCGCTTGTGCAGCGGTAGCGCCAGATGCTGGCGCACCAGCTTTTCATCGACCAGCTGCACGACCGTCTTGTCGATATCCAGGGTGTCGAGATCAAACAGCGGCAGGTTGAAGCTGCGCGAGGCGATGCGGGCGATATCGCGGTCGCGGGCCAGTTTGTTATCAACCAGATAGCTGACCAGGGGCACGCTTTCCTTGCGTGCCTGCTCGATGGCCTGCAGGGCAACGGTTTCGTCGAGCAGGCGGTTGAGCACAAGTTGCCGGGAAAGCCCGCTTAATTGGCCGCTGGGCTGGCTGATGACGTTGTTGGGGAGGGTGGCCATGGAGGTGCTGGGGAAATCCGGTTGCGGCGGGTATGCATGCTGATGGGACGGTTCTAAAACCCACTTTAGACCATGCCAGAGTCCTTGGAAAGGGGCGCACGGGCCAGCATGGCGCAGTCGATCAGACCAGGTCGCGTGTTCCAGGCGCGCTGGTGGGTCATGCGGTTTTCATGGCGCAGTCATGTGACTGTCATGGCATGGTCATAGTGGAGCAATGCCGCCGGGGCACCATAACGCACCGCTTAATGCCAGGAGAGTATGTCCGATGCGTATGAAGTTATTGACTGCCGCGCTGCTGTCGGTGCTGAGCTTGTCGGGTTGCAGTGATGATAATAACGACGGTGCGAGCACTGCGCTGCAGGCGATTGAATTCACCGCAACCCCGGCACCGGCAACCGCCGATGAAAGGTCCAAAACCTACACCCAATCGCTTGCCAGGCTGACCTACGCTGATGGCCGCGTGGTCGAGGCGCCGCTGTCCTATAACGTGCTGTTCAGCGTCAAGGATCCCATCGCCGAGGTCAACGGCAAGAAGTACGCGGCCGGCCAACTGTACAACTACCGCATGGAGCCGCTGCTGGATCCGATGGGCAACCCGGTGGTGGCTGAGACGCCCGATGCCAACAGCCTGCTCAAGATCGACAGCAGGCTGTTTCTGGTCAGTCATTACGAGTACGACTGGATTCTAAGCGATGGCTCGGTGGCCTACACCGCGCCCGGCTGGTATACGCGCATGCCGATGTCGATGACCCTGAGTGAGATTGCTCAGGCGAGCAATGGCAAGCTGAGCGCTACCCAAGTCAGGCCGATCGATTTTTCCAGCGTGAATGGCCTCTGGATTCCCTGCGCAGGCTCGCAGACGCCCTGGAATACCCACCTTGGTTCCGAGGAAGATTACGACCTGATCTACAATCCGCTCGACAGCAAGAACTACGGCACCACCACTGCGGGTCTTAAGGCGCTCGGCGAGCTGTACTTCAAGGGCGAGCGCCAGGCCAAGCCTTATCACTATGGCATCATTCCCGAGGTGACGGTCAAGGCCGACGGTTCCACCGACGTAGTCAAGCACTACGCCATGGCGCGCGGTACCTGGGAAATGGCCAAGATCATGCCCGATCAGCGCACCGCCTATCTGGGTGACGATGGCGCCTATGTGCAGATGACCCTGTTCGTTGCCGACAAGGCCGGTGATCTGTCCGCCGGCACGGTCTACACCGCCAAGTGGAACCAGACCAGCGACCAGGGCGGCGGTCGCGCTAACCTGAGCTGGATCAAGCTCGGTCATGGCACGGACGCCGAGATTCAGGCGCTGGCCGAAACCCTCAGCTTCAGCGATATCTTCGAGGCCGCCGCGCCCAATTCGGGCAGTTGCGCCGCCGGCTTTACCCGGGTGCGCGCCGGTTCTGCGGCGGATGAGTGCCTGCGTTTGAAGCCGGGCATGGAAAAGGCCGCCGCTTTCCTGGAGCCCCGCCGCTACACGGCGCTGCTCGGTGGCACCACCGAGTGGACCAAGATGGAAGGCATCGCGATCAACGCCAAGGATAAAAAGCTGTATCTGGCCATGTCGCGCATCGAGAGCAGTATGCGCTCCGACACCACCGAACCGGCCGATCATATCCGCCTGGCGGAGAACAAGGCCGGTGCCACCTATACGCTGGATCTGCAGTCAGGCGTCAAGGATACCCAGGGTAACGCCATCAATTCCGACTGGGTGGCGGTCAGCATGTACGTTGAGCCGGCGCTGCTGGGCAAGCCAATCAGTGCTGATGCCGCAGGCAATACCGCTGATGTGAACAGTATCGCCAATACCGACAACCTGTTCTTCTCCGAGAAGATGCGCACTTTGTTCATCGGTGAGGATTCGGGCATGCACATCAACAACTTCCTGTGGGCTTACAACGTTGATACGCAGAAGCTGACCCGCATTCTCACCCTCACCGCCGGCGCCGAGTCTACTGGCCTGCAGGTGGTCGAAAACATGAACGGCCATGCCTACATCATGAGCAATGCCCAGCACTACGGCGATTTTCCGAGCAGTATCAACGCCGAACTCAAGGCGCAGCTCACGCCGATGATCGATAGGTTTAACGCCCCGGTTGGCTACATCGGCGGCATCCCTGGTCTGTAAGCCTTCGCAGCAGTTCGCATGACCGGAAGCTGGCGGTGGTTGCCGCCAGCTTTTCATTTTTTCACCGAGGAGCGTGCATCATGGACCGCAGAGCGTGGAGCCGGTATTGCCGTGGCATCGCAATGCTGATGCTGAGCGCCCTGCTGAGCGGGTGCGGCGATAGCCAGAGCTACGCCAGCCCGCGCGCCAGCTCAGCAGCGGCAATCAGCTATCCCCAGGGCGACTGGCGCAGCCCGCTGACCTTTAGCAATCCCTACGCGCATATTCCTGCGCAATGCCATATCGAGACGGCGCGCGGCACTCAGAATGCCTGCCTGTTCTGCCATAGCAACGGGCTTTATCAGATCGGGCTGGGTAACAACTTCCCGCAGGCCGGCGCCGAACCGCGCCTGGGCAATCTGCAGCTTGAATATTCGTTCACGCCCATCAGCCCGTTCACCGCCTCGCCGAGCCGCAATCCCTGGGAAAATACCCTGACGCCGCAGATGCTGCATGCAGCGGTTGCAGCGCTGGGCCTTGATCCGCAAGCCTGGGCCATGGACCGCTATATCCGCGAGGACAACTGGCGGGCGGCTTTCGCGCAGCGTCCTGGTGATCCGCGTGACTGGGACGGTGGCGAGGGAGACGCGCCATTTCGTCTGTTTCCCGGCCTGGATCCAGCCGATCTGCCTGCTGCTGCGGATGGTTTCGTCTGTTCCACCACGCCGCGCAACGGTTTATTCCAGGATGGTGACGGACGCTGGATCACCGGTTGGCGGGCGGTGAATTTCATGCCCTATGGCATTTTCACTCCGATGAGCGGATCGGTGTCCGGCATCTATATCCGCCTGCCGCAGATTTTCATGCAGGATGCGCAAGGCCGTTTTGATCTGCAGGTCTATGCCCGCAACCTTGATCTGCTGGAGCGCGCGATTCAGGATCGCTTGCGTGCTGAAGATGGCGCGAACTATCAGGGCGCGGCCCGGTCCGTGCCGGTTGAACGTGGTCTGTATCCGCTGGGCACTGAGATTGCCCATCCGCTGCATTATGTGGACGTGGCCGCCGATGGGCGCGACCCGGCGGTGAGTCCTTATCCGGGCACGCGTGCGCGCCGGGTCAAGGAAGTCCGCTACATGTACAAGTGGAAGCCGTTTTATCCGACGCAGTTCCGGCCCGGCATCAAGGAGGAGGGCGCGCCGGTCTACGGCAATGATGAACAGGGCTGGGTGGATAATGGCGTGGGCTGGTATCTGGCGGGCTTTATCGAGGATGCCGGCGGCGCGCTGCGCCCGCAGAATCGCGAGGAGCTGGCGCAGTGCATCGGTTGCCACAGCGGTATCGCCAGCAGCGAATTGACCGGCTTCACCTCGGGAGTAGGCAGCACTGTCGATTCCACCTGGGCCCTGCCGCGCAAGTTTCCCGGCGCGCTCGGCTGGCGGGAGATGGATTATCTGGGCTATCAGGCCCACCCCGGAGCCGCACCCGGGGAAACGCCCGGTCAGGCGCGCCTCGGCGATCCGCTCAACCGTCACCTGGGCAAGGGCGAGTTCCGCCATTTCCTCGACAATGTGGTCGGTGCCAGCCTGTATGGCGACATGCCCACCGCAATTGAGCGCTTCCTGAACGATGCCATCCAACCGCGCAACGGCTATGCCGGTGCCTGGCCAGCGCTCGACACCGGCAGCGCTGCCGCGTTCCAGGCCAGTCAGGCGCAGCGACAGGCGCTGCTGCGTGCGTTTACCGCCCGTGGCGATTACCTGGATGCCGAGGCCGTCATTCGCGGCGAATTGCTTTATCCGCCCAAGGACGACGCCCTGGCCGCCGCCCGTCGCTATCGGCAGGTTGTGGTCACGCAACGCTACATCAAGGGCAAGGACGTGTTCCCGGAAACGCCGGTGACGTTCCAGTATTTCCGGGAGGAGCAGGAGGGATTCGCCCATCAGGACGGTCGGCCATACCAGCCAGGCGAGGTGATTACGGACCGGCCTGTGGATGTGCAGAATCCCGCCGTGATGACTTATGGCGTGGGCATTGTGGAAACGCTGATTGATCCTGACAAACCCTTTGCCGCCGGTGGCACCTATTGGCCCGACTCTGTACCGCTGCTGGCCGAACCGCTGCGTTTTGCGCCACCAGCCGCAAATTGATCAGGCAGCGCTGGATACGAATAGCCCGCGTTTCGTCCATAATGATCCTCCGACATTTTTAACAGCATCAGCGGCAGACGGTTTGGAAATATAGGGAGGGATATACCTGTGGCGATTAAGGTTGTAACGGTCAATACCATCGGCTTTGTGGACCGCGAGCGGCGGATGATTCGTAATATCCTGTCGGTGGCCAGCAATAACGAGGTCAGCTATCAGCTCGTCGAGAACCCGCGTGCAGCAGCCGGCGTGGCGATCATCAATGCCGATGATGCTGTGGCGATGCAGTTCTGGAATGAATACCGGCAGGATGTACCCGGTATCAGCGTCATCCTGGCCTCGGCGGTCCCGGCGCTCGAATCCGACTATATCTGCATCAAGCGGCCGCTGATCGCCAGCCAGTTGCATGGTGCCCTGGCGCTGAGTGGCGGCAATGCGACTGCCGCGCCACCGCCAGCCCAGCAAAAGATGGCCGCCTTGCGCCGCAGCCTGCTGTTTCGCAACTTCTCCAGCGCCCATCTGGAAAAAATCATTGCCCTGTCGCGCACGCTGACCCTGTCGGCCGGGCAGGCGGTGTTCTCCCGCGCTGATGCCGGTGAAGAGATGTTCGTGGTGCTCAGCGGGCGATTGAAGGTCAGCGTGTGCGACCGCGAAAGCCAGGATATCGTGCTCGGCATTGTCGGACCGGGGGAGATTCTCGGTGAGATTGCCATGCTCGATGGCTTGGGCCGCTCGGCGGGCGCGACTACCTTGGCGCCGAGCGAACTGCTGGTGATCCATCGCCGCGATTTCATGCCCTTCCTGGAGCAGAATTCCAAGGCGGCCATCGATCTGATCCGGGTACTGGCGCTGCGTCTGCGCCTGAATACCGAGCAGCTGGCCGAATTGATCGCCGACAGTACCGTTGTGCGCTGAGCAGGGCAGCTCTTGCGGCAGCGTTGGCAAACGGTTAGCGTAGCGGCGCTTTTTTGCCCAATCTACGCCAAACCGCATGCGCCGCCGCGTCCGCGCCGGTGGTGCGCAACAGGGGGAATTGTTCATGGAACTCGCCTGCCTGGACCTGGAAGGGGTCCTGGTCCCGGAAATCTGGATCAACGTCGCCGAGCGCACCGGCATTGCGGAGCTGCGGCTGACGACCCGCGATATTCCGGATTACGATCAACTGATGCGTGGGCGGCTGGCGCTGCTCGACCAGCACGGTCTGAAGCTGTCCGATATTCAGCAGGTCATCGCCGGGATGGGGCCGCTGGAGGGTGCGCGCGAGTGCCTGGACTGGCTGCGCGAACGCTTTCAGGTGGTGATCCTGTCGGACACGTTTTATGAATTCGCTCAGCCGCTGATGCGTCAACTCGGCTGGCCGACGCTGTTCTGCCACAAGCTGGAGGTGGTCGAGGATCGCGTGGTCGGCTATACCCTGCGTCAGCCCGATTCCAAGCGTGCCGCTGTGCAGGCCTTCCACGGTCTGCAATACCGGGTCATCGCCGCCGGAGATTCCTACAACGATACCGCCATGCTTGCCGAAGCCGAGGCCGGTATCCTGTTCCGTCCGCCGCAGAACGTCATTGATGAATTCCCGCAATTCCCGGTGACGCGGACCTTTGAAGAACTGCGCGAGGCTTTCCGCACAGCCAGCACCCGCGCCCTGTAGGCGTGCAGTCGGGGCGGCATGCGTCGTAATCGGCATCAGCCCAGCAGCAGCTCGTCATCGGTGACCGGCTCGCCCTGGGCGACTTCGAACAGGCGCAGCAGGTCCGGCACGTCCAGCCGGGCGCGTTCGGTGCCGGCGATGTCGAGCACGATCCGCCCCTGATGCAGCATCAGCGTGCGCGTGCCGACATCAAGCGCATGGCGCAGGCTATGCGTAACCATGAGCGCGGTCAGTTGCCGCTCGGCGACGATGCGCCGGGTCAGTTCCAGCACGAACGCCGCCGTCTTCGGATCGAGAGCGGCGGTGTGTTCATCCAGCAGCAGAATCTTCATCGGTTGCAGGGTAGCCATCAGCAGGCTGAGCGCCTGACGCTGGCCACCGGATAGCAGGCTCATGCGATCCTGCAGACGGTTTTCCAGTCCCAGCCCCAGCCGTGCCAGACTGTCCCGGAACCGAGCGCGCGCCGCTGCCGTCAGCGCCGGGCGCAGGCTACGCCCTTGGCCACGCGCCGCCGCCAGCGCCAGGTTTTCCTGCACGGTCAGCTCGGCGCAGGTGCCCGCCAGCGGATCCTGAAACACCCGCGCCACCCAGCGTGCCCGTTGCGCCACCGGCCAGCGGGTCACATCCTGACCATCAAAGCTGATACGGCCAGCGCTGACGTTGATTTCACCGGACAGGGCATTGAGCAGGGTGGACTTGCCAGCACCGTTGCCACCGATCACGGTCAGGAACTGGCCGGCGGGAATGTCCAGATTGATGCCGCGCAGGGCCGGATTTTCCAACGGCGTGCCGGCGTTGAACGTGACCTGCATGTGGCGAATTTCGATCATGGCGTTTTCCCCGCCCGCAAGCGCGGCAATACCAGCGCTGCCGCCACCAGTGCCGCAGTAATCAGATTCAGATCCTGGGCCTGCAGGCCGAGAAAATCGGCATTCAGCGCCAGCGCCACGATCAGCCGGTACAACAGCGAACCAAACACGCAGGCTGCCGTAGCCCAGGCGACCGTGCGCGGATTGAGCAGCGCTTCGCCGCCGATCACCGCCGCCAGCCCGACAACGATCACGCCCACGCCCATGGTCACGTCGGCGCTGCCCTGTGATTGGGCGAACAGTGCCCCGGCCAGCGCCACCAGAGCATTGCTCAGCGCCATGCCCAGATAGGTGGCCTGGCCGGTGTGGATGCCCTGGGCGCGGGCCATGCGTGGATTGGCGCCGGTCGCGCGCAGTGCCAGTCCCAGTTCCGAGTTGAGGAAACGATCCAGCGCGGCCTTGATCAGCAGCACCGCCAGCGCGAACGCCACTGGCGTCGTTACATAGACCGGCAGCGCCAGCTCCTGCAGGGGACTGAGCACGGTGGTTTCGCCAAGCAGCGCCACATTGGGCCGGCCCATGATGCGCAGATTGATCGAATACAGGGCGATCATGGTCAGGATGCTGGCCAGCAGGTTCAGGATGCCCAGACGCAGGTTCAGCCAAGCAGTGGTCAGCCCAGCGAATGCTCCAGCCAGCGCCGCAGCCGCGGTCGCCAGCCAGGGATTGACATGGTTGACGATCAGGATGGCGGCCACCGCCGCGCCCAGCGGAAAGCTGCCATCCACGGTGAGATCGGGAAACTGCAGCACCCGGAACGAGAGATAAACCCCCAGCGCCACCAGAGCGAAGACCAAACCGATTTCCAGCGCGCCGAGCAGGGCGATCAGGCTCATGACCGGCGTTCAGGGCTTTGGCAGGTTTACGGCGCGCTGGCGTACTGCATCGGGCACGGTCACGCCCATGGCCGCCGCTGCGTCCAGGTTGAGGAACAGGTTGAGCTTTTTCACCCGCTCGACCGGAATGGCCGCGGGCTTCTCGCCATGCAGCACCCGGATCACCTGCTGGCCGGTCTGGCGGCCAACGTCGTAGTAATCAAAGCCCAGCGAGGCCACCGTGCCGCGCCCAACTGAATCGGTATCGGCGCTGTACACCGGGATTTTTGCTTCCCGGCCAATCTTGATCACCGCCTCCAGCGCTGAAACTACGGTGTTATCCAGCGGAATGTAGATCGCCTCGGCCTTGCCGGTCAGTTGCCGCGCGGCGCTGAGCACATCGCTGGATTTCGGCGCAGCGGCGGCAAGCACCGCAAAGCCCGCACCGGGCGCGAATTGCCGCAACGCGGCGATGATCGACACCGAGTTGGTCTCGCCGGGGTTGTAGATCACGCCGAGGGTTTTGGCCTGGGGCGACAGTTCACGGATCAAGGCGAGCTGTTCGGCGATCGGCGGAAAATCCCGGGTGCCGGTAATGTTGCCGCCGGGCTGGTCGAGGTTGCCGACCAGCTTGGCGCCGAGCGGATCAGAGACCGCGCAGAAAATGATCGGGATGTCGCGGGTAGCAGCGGCTACAGCTTGCGCCGAAGGCGTAGCGATGGCCACGATGGCGTCGGGATGCGCGCCGGCGAACTTGCGGGCGATCTGCGCCGCCGTGGCCGGATTGCCCTGGGCGTTCTGATAATCGACGCTGAGATTTTGGCCCTGCACAAAACCGGCGGCGGCCAGCTCGTCGAGAATGCCGTGCCGGGCAGCATCCAGCGAGGGATGCTCGACGATCTGCGTCAGTGCTAGGCTTTTGGCCGGCTCAGCGGCAAATCCGGGTGCGGACAGGGCCAACAGCACAGCGGCGGCGGCACGCAGGATGAGGGTGCGCATGGCGCAATTCTCCAAGGATTAGGATGGAAACATATGGATTATGCGGGATTTTGCAGCGGGACAGCACAGGCTGAATA
>OFSA01000089.1_pt1 | contig 14946 bp, 13 predicted proteins | sample 1543241 | NCBI WGS metagenome assembly OFSA01 (sample SAMN05442508, study PRJEB24371) | freshwater metagenome | isolation source: Freshwater Lake | place: Canada: Niagara | collected 2012-08-09 | reverse complement strand
TATTCTACATCACAAGTTCCTTTACTGTAAAAACTCAACTCGTCCTTATCATGATCTCTAAATCTCATCTTATCTTCAGCAATTCCAATTTCTTCTTTCCATCGTTTTTTACTTGCAGCTTTCCATGCTTCAAATGCAGCAAGTCCTTTTTCTTCATTATTTTCTACGAAATATTCAATTTCCATTTGATAGAACTCTCTCACTCTAAACATAAAGTTTCCTGGAGTGATCTCGTTTCTAAATGCTTTTCCAATCTGAGCAACTCCAAATGGAATTCTAGATCTTGTAGTATCCAAGATATTTTTGAAGTTTACGAAGATTCCTTGAGCAGTTTCTGGTCTCAAATAAATTTCTTTTCCTTCTCCTTCTACGATACCTTGTTCTGTTTTGAACATCAAATTAAATTTCTTTGGTTCAGTCCAGTCACATTTTCCACACTTTGGACATTTAATTTGATAAGTATTTAAGAAATCAAATTGTTGATCAAACGTCCAAGCTTCTGGAGTAAGACTTCCATATTTTTGTTCTATTTCAGTTACTTTAGATTCATCTTTAGATTTGAATGCAAAAATTGCATCTTCAATCAATTTATCTGCTCTTTCTCTAGATTTACACTTTTTACAGTCTACCAAAGGATCTGAGAATCAACCTACATGTCCAGATGCTTCCCAAACTTTAGAGTTCATCAAAATCTGACTATCCAAACCGATAATATCATCTCTTTCTTGGACAAAAGCTTTCCACCAAGCATTTTCTATATTTCTTTTGATTTCTACACCGTAAGGTCCGAGATCCCATGCATTAGCCAAGCCTCCATAAATATCACTACCAGGATATGCAAAACCTCTTCTTTTTGCCCATGCAACAATCGTATCCAAACTTACTTCCATAAGATAATCAGATTAATAGGTAAAATCATTAGCTATTTTTATATGAATGCTTGAGTGTTTTTCAAGTTAAAGGCAAAGAAATAATCAAAAAAATTGAGCCCTAAAACAGGACTCAACTCTTTATACAGAAATAGTTTACACAGATAACGGTTTTGACAAAACCCTTTCCAACATAGGAAGAAGATCTCGAACCAACAATGGGCCCCGAACATAACTTACTAACTTAGCAACACCAAGTCGATTAAGTTTTGAATTAACAGGAACTTCACTCCAAGTATCATGAAGCAAGACCCTTGTAGTAACTTTTTTTAAGAAATTAAACACAGGATAAGGACGATCAAAAAGTTCCTCAACTCGTTCTCCTTCATCAAAGATAGGAATACGTGTCTTTCCATCATCCATCAATGGGAAATCAATATCGACCAACAATAAATCAAATTCATTTTGAAGATCGAGCCCTTCTTTTAAGGTATGAACTACAGTTACATCAAGTCCATGAAGCCGTAAATTATGGGAAAGGGGAATAGAAATAGTTCTCGAATGGAAAACCATCAATAATTTAATGTGTCTCATATATATATATATTTTTTTTGTTATGGGATTTTTATACTTAAATTGTAGAGAAAGTCAATTTCAAAAAATATATGTTTTTAAAATCCTCCGAGCTATACTCAGAGGATCTTAGGTTAATTTCAATACAATCGAATTACGATTGGACTTGAGATGGTTCATATTTTTCAAACATTCCAAACCACAACAGCAACTCTGCAATATTTGGTGGAAATTCAGCCGATACACGACCATGTTTCAGTTGAGCCCTTTTCTTCCAAGAATGAAAGTTCACAAGCCGCAAATCAGCAATATTATCTTTGGTCCAAAAGTCTTTGGCAGATGGTTTCCCAACTGGTGGACTGGCGACACCTCTAAGATAATCAACATTTTTTTCATATGACCCCGTAAGATGGGCACATATATCCTGCATCTTTTCGATACTTTTCTTGCTTCCGCTAAGGGAGACAAGATCTAAATTCTCTGGGATTTGTTCTTTGTTCATATCTTTAATATTTTTGTATTACTCCATATGTATACATATTTAACAACAAAAATCAACATACTTCGCTATCAAAATAGACAAAAGAAATCCAAACAAAGAAAGCAGAGGAATGAACAATCAAAAGAATCAGATTTCTATTTTCTTATAAAAAAAGTCCTCAAAAATTTGTGTTTTCAAAAATTCTCCCTATACTTTAGACGAACGATGATCATTATCTTTACAGATACCAACATCCAGTATCCAAACTTGTTGTGATGACCTTCTCTTTCAGTTTTCTACCCCAAAACAAAAACATAAGAAATCAAACCCTTATACTATCGGTAGTCTACTAAACAAAGAAAGATTTGGAAAAATTACAATTTATCAACGATATTTGGCAAAAATTGGTCCTATTCGAGAAATAGGGTTATTCTTGTAGGGAACATGACAATGGATCTCCATTGCATATGATAGTCATTATTCAAGAAAAACTGACATCCGTAGGTACTCTTCTTTGAGTAATAAAGCGTATAGTATTTCTATGCCACCAAAAGATATCAGCGAAGAGGTCGTTTGTGTTTATGCAAACGACTTTTCTTTTTAAACAAAAAAGTAATTTTGTGAAATTTTATAGTGACTTTTCACGTCTATACCGAATTGAATCTTCAAAGAAAAAAAGTATAGTATCAAAACTAAGCAAGATGTATATTTTATTTATTACTCAAATACGATCTCATGGACAAAGTACTACAACACACAGAAACCGCTAAAAAACATGCAAAAAACATATGGACTCGAATTCAACCACGCAAACGAATAGTTCTTGGTGGTGGTATTCTACTCGTAATTATTGGATATTCCATTGCAAAATCATCCAATTCGACGCCAGTAGTCACTCCAAAAATAGGGACAGTTATTTCTGGTGATATTATCAATTCTATCAAAGTGATCTGAAATACAAAAATAACTGATCAACAAACACTAACCTTCGGTCAAGAATGAACAGTCCAAAAGGTATATGTAAAAGAGGGACAAGCAGTAAAAAAATGAGATCTTTTGGCAGTATTAGACAAGAAAACGCTTTCTATCAATATGTCTCAACAAGGATTAAGTATCCAGAATGCTAGAATTAACTACCAAAAACTTTTGACTGCAATATCTGAATGAGATATCGTTGGAGCCAAAAATAATCTTGATACAACACAAAGGAAACTCCAAATTGCAAAAAATGAATTAGAAGATATGATGCTTTCAAATGGAGATACACTTCAAACAAAAGCTACAAATATTCAAAGTGTCCTTATTTCTACAAAGAGTAGTATCAATGAATTGAAAAGACTATTAGATGAAATAGATAATATGTTTTCTATCACAAGCAAAACAAATACAGATGAAATCAATAGACTACTTTCCGCCAAAATGCCTAGCTACAAAATTATGACAGAAAGCACATATCAAGCAGCTCTAAATAAATTCAACATATTAGAGTCTACCTACAATATGATTCAATCTAAAACAACGACAACAGTTACAGAAATGGAGGGATTACAAGACAAAAATAGAGATGTATTGAATGCCCTATCTATATGTATTTCAAATGGAAAAAATGCTTTAGATAATTCTATCGTATCTGTGGATCTCACAGATAGCAAACTTAACACGTGGAAATCTACACTTAATTCAGCTAATACAAGTGTAACATCTCGTCTCTCTAGTTTAAATTCTGAAGGGAAATCACTGAGAACGACAGATAATGATATTCAAAACAAAAAAAATGAAATTTCTAATTATGAGTCTCAAGTCAAAATGTATCAAGAAAGTTATCAAGATATGCTCAATTGACCATCGCGAGAAGACAGACAATTACAACTTAATAGTATCAAGCAAAGCCAATTATCTCTTGCTCAACTAAGTCAACAAGGAGAAAATTATGAAATCAGAGCTCCATTTGATGGTAATGTAGATGTGATAAATATTAAATTATGAGACAAAATTACATCAGATATTATCAATGAAAAATCAATTACGGTTTCAAATCCAAATATTTATGAAATTGATATGCTTATCGATCAAGTAGATATTGTAAAAATCAACAAAGGACAACCAGTTGAAATTGCTTTTGATTCATATCCAGATTATATCATCACATGAGCGATAGGAGAGATAGATCCAACGCCAACAACAAATGCATGAGTAGTTTCTTACACTGCCAAAGTTGTGATGACAAAAGGCGAGAGAAAAATCTATGACAGTATGACGGTAACGGTCACTATAATCACAGAAAAAAAGAGTAATACATTAATAGTCCCAAGCACAGCGATTCAAGTAGAAAGCGGTAACAGAATTGTACAAATTATGCAAGGGACAGAAATCATAGAAAAGAAAGTTGTTGTAGGAATCAAAGATGCCATCAATACAGAAATTTTGAGTGGATTGACTCTTGGACAAAAAATATTAATCCAAAGATATATATCACCTAATCAAAAAATGGCAACCAAAACAGGTAAATTTGAAAAGCCAAATGTTAGATGATTAGGTGTATGAGGAGGAGATCCTTCTGCAAATCAAGGTCGTGGTAATTAAATATATTTATTTATACCTTTTTCTAGAATGCTAGAACTCAAAAACATTATCAAAGATTATTTCAATACAAACAAAGTACTTATGCAACGTGCACTCTGTGGCGTAGATTTAACGATAAATGATGGTGATTTCCTTTCTATTATGGGTCCATCAGGATCAGGAAAATCAACAATGATGAATATTATTGGACTTTTGGATACACCAACAAGTTGAGAATATATTTTGGACGGGAAAAAACTTGAAAATCTCACAGAAAACGAAAAAGCAACGATCAGAGGACAAAAGATTGGATTCGTCTTTCAAGGATATAATTTGATCCCAAGAATGTCTGTGCTAGAACAAGTAATGTTGCCATTATCATATCAATGAGTAGCGGAAGAAGAAAAAAAGAGAAGAGCTATAGAAGCGCTTAAAAAAGTAGGATTGGAAGAAAAAACACAAAGTAAACCTAATGAGCTCTCTGGAGGACAACAACAAAGGGTAGCTATTGCTCGTGCCATAGTCACTAACCCTAGTATTATTTTGGCTGATGAACCTACAGGAGCATTAGATACGAAGACAGGTGCTGATGTACTAAATATTTTTGCAGAACTCAATAAAGAAGGTAAAACTATTGTCCTCATTACTCACTCTGCAGAAATCTGAGCATTTGCAAAAACACAAATAAATATCAGAGATGGACTAATTGTAGAACACTTAGATTCCAAAAAGCAAAAGAAAATGAAATAAATTTTATCTATAAGCATCATATATGCCAATTCGAGATCATATCAAAAATGCTGTAAAATCGCTCACTGCGAACAAACTCAGGTCCTGACTCAGTAGTTTGGGAATTATTATTGGAATTTTTTCCGTGGTGGTTTTGCTTGCAATTTGAGAGGGAGCACAAAATAGTATCGTTGCAAATGTAGAATGATTGGGAACAAACCTCCTTACGGTCACACCATGAGGGACAAGTCAAACTGACGTAAGAAAATCTGCCAGCAAAAGTGATAGTAATGTGTTGACGATGGAAGAAGTAGAAATTATCAAAAATATAGCAAATATTAAAGCAGTTTCACCAGAAATAAGTAGCAGAAAACAAGTAGTATACAAAGAAAATAACATGCAAGCAAGTATCTACGGAGTAGCTCCAGATTATCTCATTGTACGTAATTCTGAAGTAGCTGAGGGAGCTTTTATCTCAGATGAAAATGTAAAAAATATAGATAAGGTAGCAGTAATTGGATCAACCACAGCAGAGACCTTATTTCCAGATGAAGATCCGATTGGAAAAGATATAAATATTGGAAATAATATTCTGACCGTTATCGGTGTAATGAAGGAGAAATGAAGTCAATGACTTGCAGGAAATGCAGATTCAGTAGTATTGGTGCCTATTAGTTCTGCACAACAGAGATTATTCGGAACCAAATATTTAGCTAGTATAGCAATGTCAGTAACATCTACAGAAATGATTGATATTGCAAAAAGTGATATAGAACAAACATTACTCAAGCACTTCAATATGACAGATCCTGAACAAGCAAACTTCACCATTTCAAGTTTGGCTGATGCACTATCTACGATCAATGAAGTGACCTGAACATTAAAACTTTTTATCACTTCTATAGCGGTTATTTCTCTCATTGTCTGAGGAATTTGAGTGATGAATATTATGCTCGTATCTGTGACTGAAAGAACTCGTGAAATTGGTATTCGTAAAGCAATATGAGCACAAACAAGCGATATTGTATTGCAGTTTCTTGGAGAATCTATCTCACTATGTATTTTGGGATGAGTTATTGGGATATGATTGAGTTATCTAACCATACTCGCGATCCAAAGTATCATAGCTGGAGTCATTACTATACAATCACTTATAATGTCATTTGGATTTGCCACAGCAGTAGGACTTGGATTTGGAATTTATCCCGCATACAAAGCAGCTAAGTTAAAACCTATCGATGCACTGAGATATGAATAAGAAATAATTGATTTATACAAGCAAAACCATACAAGAAAGACAGTATAATGCTGTCTTTTTTTAATTGGTATGTTTGTATTCATGGCAGAGAAAAAACGATATACAGTCCGAGAAGGAAAGAAACCTGGTATCTACAACAATCGATGAGCATGTAAATCAGTTGTCGACGGATTCCCAGGCGCAAAATACAAAAGTTTTCTCTCTCTCGATGAAGCAGAAGAAGCTTTTAGAAAAAATTATTCAGATTACTACCAAGTCAAAACCAAAGAACCCCGTGATCTCAAATCACTCCCTATCCAGCACTACAGCATCGCAGTAGACGCAGCATGTAGTGGAAACCCAGGTGTCTTAGAATACCAATGAGTCGATATCGCCTCCGGCGAGGTCCTCTTCAAACAACAATTTCCTATGTGAACCAATAATATCTGAGAATTTCTCGCTATCGTCCACGGACTCGCTTATCTCGACAAAATCGGTTCAGACAAAGCCCTGTACAGTGACTCTAAACACGCTATTAGTCGAGTTGAACAGAAAAAATGTAAAACTAAGTTACCAGAGACACTAGAGATTGCAGATATTTTCCGTCATATTCAAAGAGCAGAGGATTGGCTCCATACCCACAGATACAAAACTCAAATTCTCAAACGACATACCAAAGATCGATGAGAAATCCCAGCCGATTTTGGGAGAAAATAATTCCACATATCGTAGAGACGCGATACATCGCGTCTCCTGTAGAGACGTTTTGACAAAACGTCTCTCCGAGACCAAAATCTCTTGATACTTTGAGACATATTACTACAACAAATACGATGAATTTTATCTTTTGTATATAATCTATGTACCGTTCACACACCTGTTGAGAACTCAATGCTACGCATGTAGGAAACCAAGTTACCCTCTCATGATGGGTAAATAAAGTCAGAAATTTATGAGGAATGACCTTTGTCGATCTTCGTGATAGATACGGAATTACTCAAATCACAATCAATCCTTCAGAAGGAGAACTCATTCTTGAAAATATGGAAAAACTTGAAGATATTAAATCTGAATATGTAATTCAAGTAGTTGGTACTGTCATCGCAAGACCAGAAAATATGATCAACAAAGAGATGATTACAGGTGCTGTGGAAATCAAAGCATCTAAAATTGCTGTGCTTACAAAGGCGAAACTTCTTCCTTTCCCAATCATCGATGAACCAAATACTAGTGAAGAAAATAGATTCAAATACAGATACTTAGATCTCAGAAGAAGAAAGGTTTTGGATAATGTCTTGTTTAGATCTCAAATGACTACGTTTACCAGAAACTGGTTTACTGCTCACGATTTTATCGATGTACAGACGCCAATCTTTACTGTGTCTTCACCAGAAGGAGCGAGAGATTTCTTGGTACCATCTAGAGTAAATCCAGGACAATGCTACGCACTTCCTCAAGCACCACAACAATACAAACAGCTCCTTATGATTGGAGGTGTAGATAAATATTTCCAAATTGCGCCATGTTTCCGTGATGAAGATCCTAGAGCTGATAGACACTCTTGTGAATTTTACCAAATCGACTGTGAAATGTCATTTGTACAACAAGAAGATATTTACAATATCGTGCAAGGATTCTTGAGAGACTTGGTACCAGCACTTACACCACACAAAAAGATTGTCGTAGATTTTCAAAGACTTACTTATAGAGAAGCTATTGACCAATACGGAAGTGACAAACCAGATCTTAGATTCGCTATGCCACTTATCGAGATGACAGCAGATTTCAAAACATCTGGATTCTCAGTATTCCAAGAAGCTGCAAACAATGGAGCTACAATCAAAGCTATTCGTATCGAAAATAAACTCCTTACCAGAAAAGAAGCAGACGAACTTACAGAATTAGTCAGAAAAAATGGTGCCAAAGGTATGGCCTACATTATTTTAGATCCAGAAGAAACTAAGGGATCTATCGCTAAGTTCCTTAGCCCAGAAGAGATAGCAAACATCAAAGCTAAAACCTGAGCTCAAACAGGGGATAGTATCGTGTTGGTTGGGGACAAGTATGATGTAGTTACAACTGCATTGGGTAGATTGAGAGTAAGTATGAGAGATAAGTTCCTAACTATAGACAAAGACGAACTCGCATTTTGTTGGATCGAAGATTTTCCAATGTTCGAACAAGACGCAGAAACAGGGAAATATGACTTCTGTCACAATCCATTCTCTATCGTAAAAGGAGGATTTGAAGCACTCAAAAATCCAAATAAAACAGAAATTATGTCAGAACAATATGATCTTTCATGTAATGGATACGAAGTCCTTTCAGGATCTATCCGTAATCACAGTCCCGAACTTCTTCTCGAAGCATTCAAGGTAGTTGGTAGATGAGAAGAGGAAATCAAAGCGAAGTTCGGAGCAATGTACGAAGCCTTCCAATTTGGACCACCTCCACATGGTGGATTTGCTATCGGATTCGATAGAATGCTTATGATTCTCAAAGACGAAGAAAATATTAGAGAAGTCTACGCGTTCCCTAAATCAGGTAGAGCTCAAGACGTGATGATGGGAGCCCCATCATTTGTAGAACCAGAACTTCTCAGTGATATCGGTATCGAATTTAATGAACGTGTTCAAAAATTCTTATCAGATAAATCAGAGTAATCAACATCCACCCGGGCTAAAATTTGCGATATTATCAGTACGGATGTTTCGACGAAACATCCCTGCGGACATCTCCTACCCGGGTGGGTTTTTTAGATACATAGAAATCCCTCCATGCTTAACATCTACTTTGTTAGACACTGCCAAACAGACTATACACCAGAAGGTATGATAAGAGATGAGAAGCACCTTTGCCAAGCTGGACGACAACAAGCCATAGAACTTAAAAAGCAATTACAAAAAAGCAAAATACAATTTGATGCAATTTATACGTCAGATATGGTAAGAGGTGTAGAAACCATCACGCCATATGTATTGGATGAACACAAAAAAATAATTTCAAGATCAAACCTTAGAGAACTCAAAATACATTGAGACCTCAAAGTACTTTTTGAGGAAAGCAAAAAAAATCCAAACTTTAAATTTCCAGATGGAGAATCTCTCCAACAAGGAAGATCGAGATATCTCAAAGCAACTCAAAAGATCATAGACAAACACCCATCAGGGAATATAATTATTGTGACTCATGGAGTAATATTTAGAGAATTTCTCAAATATCATTTTCCAAAAGATCCCATAGATCAACTAGTAATTAGCAATCCAGATGTATATAAAGTGCAAATCAAAAATAACAAAGTAGTCTCATATGACAGAGAAGAAACGCTCGTTCCAGAGAACGCAGTTGTTCGATACCACTCTTAAAACACCCTTAGACCCACCCGGGTAGAACTATCCGCAAGCTATCCTACCCGGGTGAATTTTAGATCACTAAGCATCTCACATGGATCTCCTTTCTTGAGTTTTAATTATCTTATGACTCGTTGCATTTGAAACGATCTCTAGTATCGATAATGCTATCATCAATGCCGAAGTCCTCGGAACTATGAAACCCAAATATCAAAAACGATTTCTCCTTCGAGGAATTATTATCGCTGTATTTGTAGTCAGAGGATTTTTACCTTGGATTATTATGTATTTTACAGCTCCTCAACTGGGATTCATAGGTTCACTGACTGCTACTTTTAGCGGAGATCCTAGTACTCATACAATTATTGAACAAGCAGCTCCTATCCTTATGATGTGAGGAGGTATTTTCTTAGTATTCTTATTTTTCCACCGATTATTTTTGGAAGATAAACACTTCGGACTTCGTCATGAGAAATTTTTCCAATCACAAGGAGGACGATTTTATGCAGTAGTTTCTATTCTTCTTAGTGTGATCGTTCGATATGCGATGAAAATAAACCCTATGATGGCATTCTCAGCTGTCGTCGGTTCATCAGCGTTTTTTATTACCCATGGATTCAAAAATTACGCTGAACAACAGGAAGAAAAAATGGCTCACGGAACTAGTTGAATCTCAGATATCTCTAAGATTCTCTATCTCGAAGTCATCGACGCAACATTCTCCATCGATGGGGTTTTAGGTGCGTTCGCATTTACCCTTTCGGTACCATTAATCCTCCTAGGAAACGGACTCGGAGCCTTCCTCGTAAGACGATTGACAGTCAGTAATATCGAACGTATCAAAAAATATAAATATCTCAAAAACTGAGCTATGTACTCGATTTTATTCCTCGGGGCAATTATGATGCTCAGATCTTTTTCTATAGAAATCCCAGAGCGAGTCTCACCAATAATTACCTTCTGAGTAATCGGATACTTTTTCCGAAAGTCAAAGATAGAGCTCAAAACGCTCAAAGCCATCATAGAATAGGTTTTACTTCCTAGACTAATATGCTCCAATCTCTCCTCGCAGATTTCCAGAAACTTGCAGATCCAGCTCATGCTGTAGGAGTTTCTAGGTTTTTCAAAACAGGAGAAGGGCAGTACGGAGAGTGAGATCTCTTCCTATGACTTTATGTCCCTCAAGTCAGGGTACTTTCCAAGATATACAAAGATCTGCCACTTTCAGATATAGAGACACTTATCATATCACCCATCCACGAATATCGCCTTCTCGCGGTATTTATTCTCACGATCCAATACGAAAAAGCCATCAAGCAAAACAATCTCTGACTTCAACAAGAGATCATTTCTCTGTATATGAAACATAAAGCATACATCAACAATTGGGATCTCGTGGACCTTTCAGCTCCTAGACTTTTGTGAAGATCGATATTGGAAGCCATTATCGCCAACGAACACCAGTGATCCACCGGCGATCCAGCCAAGATTCTCCATAAACTCTCACACTCCACATCCCTCCGGGATCGCCGCATCTCCATCATCTCTACCTTCACCCTCCTGAGAGCAGGATTATATGATGATACACTAGAAATAGCAGAAACTTTACTCACAGATACGCACGATTTAATTCACAAAGCAGTAGGTCGGATGCTGAGAGAAATTGGCAAGCGTTGCAAACCAGTTGAAGATGAATTTTTGAAGAAGCATTACAAAGTCATGCCGAGGACTATGCTGAGGTATGCGATAGAAAAGTATCCTGAAGAGGAAAGGTTGAGATGGTTGAAAGGAGATATGTAGAGTTTTACTTTCTATTAAAATAGTATGATAGAGATTGAGAGTATGAAAATAGATGGATTTGCAACAAAATGTTGATTAAATGGAGAATCTATGAGAATTGAAACAAAAAATATTCTTTCATCAAATGATAAATTATTTTTTGATAGAGTTGAATGAATAAGTAGCACAATACCAGGCTTAAATATGAATAACATATCATCATTTCTTATAATTATAGATAAAAACTATAAAGCAAGAATGTATATAAACGATGAAATCATGCTCACTATGTGAATAAAACCTAAAAGAGATATAAAAAAAGGCGAAGGTATTCATAAAAATGATATAATTGATATAATCAATATCTCATTTCATAATATAGAAGTTACAGAAGAAGATAGAGTAATATACTGTCAAAAAGTTGAATGGAAGTTCTTTTTATATTATGATTTATGAAGGACAGAAAATACACTAGATGTAGAGAAAATGTATCAAGAATTATGAACTGCTTATAGAAGTTTATTTTTTGAGAAAACATATTTAAATTTAAAAGAACCTTCATCTAAGGAAGCGCTCAATAACTGATGGTTTCCTTTTATAGAAATAATAAATAATTATCAACAAATAATTAATTTTTTTTATGAAGAAGAATCTAGAAGAAATATATTCTTATATGATTTTATAAATAAATATGATAATAAAATAGATGAATTAACTAATAAATGGCGAAATAAAGAAATATTTGCTCAAAAAAAAGATATAATACAATCATGATTAGATAATTATAAGCAAAATAATCAAAGTGGTATTATTTCATGTATAAAGACATTAGCATCAGAAATAGAATGAATCATAAGAGTTATTTATTATCAAGACAAGAATTTTAGCAAAAATTCACAAAAAGAACCATTAAAAGAATATATAAATAATATAGTTAATTATTGAAAAAATAAAGAAACAACATTGTTTTTTCCAGATATGTTTTTATCATTTCTAACAAATATCTTTTTTGAAAATTGATTTATTTGAGAAGGAGAAGATCCACAAGCCACAAGACATACAGTAAACCATTGAATATTACCATCTTCTTGATATACAAAAGAGAAAGCATTTCAGATGATATTAATATTAGATCAAATTTATTTTTATTTGCCATAAAAGAGCCTTTCGGCTCTTTTTTAGTAAATAAGTTTATTGGGCTGGTCTGTGGATTCGAACCACCTCTCCTCTAGGACCTTAATGGGTTATACTCTAATATTCAGATGTATGGCGCAGCGCAGTACCAATACTGCGACCAGCAGAGATGAGACCAGCACCAAAACTAGAATATGAAGCAATCTTAGTTATAAGTTCTTTCATGTCTGATATTACAAAAATAAATTTGAATACCATACAAAGAATAGAATACACTACCATTACCTTCCCGTCAGATATTTTATAAGAAAATAAATATTAAATCCAAGCGAGAAATTTTAATCAAATATAGGCGTTATCTTTCATACGAATGTATCTTTAGCATCAATAGGTGATTTTTTCAAAAAAACTTTCCACCATTCAGGATTCCTATCTGTAAGAAGAAGTTTATCTAATTCATCATAATTTGGATCAAAATTCATATATTTAAATATTATATTATTTGCAATCAAATAGAAAAAATCAGCAAACCAATAAGGCATAGGTTCACAAAGAGTCCTAAAAAGATATGTCTTTAATACATCAAAAACATCAATTCCACTCAATATTTTAGAGTTTCATTTATGCTTTTTTATAAAATCATCAATCGAATATCATTGATTCATCTTAAGAATTTCGTTATAAGAAAGAATATTAATTCAAGCTTCTTTTGCTCTTCTCCAGGCATATTTATTAACCCAGTTTGTCGTTACAAAATACAAAGACAATGTATCTCATAATTTTTCTTTATAAATTCTTGTATTCTTTATAAAATAGAGAATCTCTTTTTCTGTAGTATGAGAGACTCAAAATTTTTTACATTGAATATATGAATAATGTCATTGCTTTTCAGCTTTTATATCTATACCTTTATCATTTATTCATCAAGTAACATCAACAAAATCGTATCCTCTAATATTTTTAAGATATTCAGCAACATATTCCTCAAATCAAGTTCATGTTAATTCAAACATAAATGATAAAATAGTAAAACGATCATCCTGAGATGAAATATGTTTTAATAATTCTTTATATTTCGAAATAATATTTATTCTCTCTTTTAAAGAATCAAATTGCATAAATATTTAGTAATCAAAATAAACAAATAAAGTTTACTCCTTATCTAATATTTTGCAAATTTTACAATTGAAAAGTAGTTGAGAAAAGATAATTTAGAATTAATTTATTTCTCATCCCATCCCCATGGATAGAATCGCTTGCAGAGGACTTATCATCCACGAAAATAAACTTCTCACCGTGAGACTCAAAGACTACAAACATTTCTGCCTACCAGGAGGGACTTTGGAAAAGGATGAAGAAATAACTCAATGTATCCAGAGAGAAATCAAAGAAGAATTATGAATCACTCCAATTCTCTGAAATATAGCATTTATCCATGAACTCATCATCCCAGAAACTCACTTAATAGAATTTTTCTATGTGATTAAGAATCCACAAGACTTTCTCTCTATAGATCTCGCAAAAGCTTCTCACTGATTTGAGATTACAGAGATGCATTGGCTCGATATAGAAAATCCAGATGTAAAATTTTTGGCTAAAGAATTGTTAGTATTATTAAAAAATTCTAAACCAGAAGACTTAGAAAAGACTAGAATTATTACAAGAAGATAATTTACCTGTCTCCATAATTCATGAAAAAACTAAAACGACCATACATTATCCTTCATAGTATCGCTCTTATTTGACTCCTAATAGTCGTATTTTTTGCAAATAGACTCTTCCAAGGAATGGAAGATAAACCATGATTGTGGAGTAATATGAAAGTCCTTTATGGAATTATCTCTACACTTTCATCGATTTTTTTCTTTTTCCCACTAGATACACTCTTGATCTCTAGAAAAATCAAAGCATTCCCCAAAATACAAGCAAGCTGGGCATATTCAATTATGGCATATCTTATCACATTCGGAATTGCAGAACTTCATATGGGTATTCTTATCCCCGGGAAACACGATAGCTATGACTATGTCCTAGAACATGTATTTAGTGGATTTGACTCCGTATTTTCAGTCATGGGGATTTATCTTTTATTTTTTCTCCTCATCCTCCTAGGACTCGATATCCTCCTCAGATACCTAGCAAATAAATATATTTACAATAAGAAAAAGAACTAAGATTCTCTGTCGCCACTATGCGATTCTTTAAGATAGCCAAACAACCTGTCTGAACTAA
>OFSA01000088.1_pt1 | contig 14992 bp, 13 predicted proteins | sample 1543241 | NCBI WGS metagenome assembly OFSA01 (sample SAMN05442508, study PRJEB24371) | freshwater metagenome | isolation source: Freshwater Lake | place: Canada: Niagara | collected 2012-08-09 | reverse complement strand
GCTGCTAAATATATTAAAGATATTTCTCAAAATATTGAACGTTTCCATGATGAGGATGATACTCGAAGTGGTAAAAAATATCAAGATTTTAGAGTTCTCCTTATTGAATTATATAAAACTGCTTCTCAAATTATTGATGGAGTTCATGATGATATTTTGATCAAAGAAATGATGGATAATGTTTCTCAAATTAAACGTAATGATCAGAATTTTTTGCATGCGCTTTCTAAGGATATTAATAATCAAACAATTAATGATGTTGAGCTTTCAGATGTCTTACATTTGCATCACTATGTGTTCTTGTCTTCTACGTCATTTGTAGATGCGGTGAATTTGCTTTTGGTCAAGAATTAATTGTTTATAAGTTTATATTGAACTGTTTATAGAATTCAGTATTCTAAGAAAAACAAATAATTTACTTAATTTTTCTATTTTATGAAAAAATGATTTACTTTGATAGAGATGCTGATCGTGGTAGTCATTATAGGGATACTAGCATCAGCATTGATACCTAGAATAAGTTCAGCCAAAGATAGAGCACAAAATACAGCAGCAGTCAAAGATGTAAGTGATATCGTAACTGCATTAACTATCTATCAAATTGATAATGGATGATATCCTGTATCAGCAAGTTGTAATGGAACAATAAAAACTGATTGTACATTGAGTTGAGTATATACAGAATTATCAAGTTACTTAAAAAGTATCCCACAAGGAAATAGTAAAGTACCACAATGGACAATATGAAATGGAAATATCGTACCAGCATGAAATGCGTATGGATATATAGGAACAGGACAGAGATATATTTTGAGTTATTGGTTTACGGATACAAGAGATGTACAGAGATATAAGGCAGTAAGGATGCCAGATGAGAAATGGTGGATGGCAGAGAATTTGAATTTCAAAACTCCAAATAGTTCTTGTTATGACGATATAGATGCTAATTGTGAAAATAATTATGGTAGATTATATACATGGGATGATGCTATGACAGCATGTCCGCTAGGATGGAAATTACCAAGTGATGATGAATGGACTATTATGCTTAATAGGGTTGAGGAAATTTATGGTGGTATACAAAATCATTCGCGTTGATGGAATATTCGAAATTGATCAGCAATAGTTTGATGATCTCTACAAAGTGTAAAAACTGGATCTATTGGAACAGATCTGTTTGGTTTTTCTATTTTGGAGGCTGGTTATCGAAATAATAGTTATAATGGCATTAATAATCGTGAATCTCTTTTTCAGACAGCTACTTTATATGCATGAAATAGTGTATGGCGTCATTTATATGGCTGAGTATCTGGCATATATTTTTGAGTTAAGCATGGTGCTCGATCTCAAACCTTTAAAAGTTCAGTTCGTTGTATTCAATAAATTTATTACATAGACATCCTCCTTGTGAGGGTGCTTTTTTATAGTTGAAATTTCTATACATTTGATTATAGTGACCGGGATTTTTATTTACTTAATTTTTTATCTCCGATGAAGAAAGGATTCACACTCATAGAGATGCTGATCGTGGTGGTTATTGTTGGAATTTTAGCATCAGCTTTAATTCCAAGACTCACATCAGCCAAAGATAAAACAGAAAATACTGGAGCCATCAAAGATTTAAGTGATATTGTAACTGCATTAGAAATATATCAGATAGATAATGGAACATATCCTGTATCTCCTACTTGTGATGGAACAGTAAAAACAGATTGTACATTGAGTGGAGTGATGCCTCAATTAAAAAATTATTTGAAAAGTATGCCTCAATGAAATACTAAGTTAGGACAATGGACAATAGGAAATGGCTATATAGTATCTACATGAAGTGCCTATGGATATGTAGGAATGTGAAAGCGTTATATCTTGAGTTATCAATTTGTAGATACGAGAGATGGACAGAGATACAAAGCAGTAAGAATGCCTGATGAAAAATGGTGGATGGCAGAAAGTTTGAATTTCAAAACCGCAACAAGTTTTTGTTATGATGATATAGAGGCAAATTGTGGTAGTGGCTATGGAAGATTATATATATGGGATGAGGGACAAACAACCTGTCCGCCAGGATGGAGATTACCAACTGATGATGAATGGACAGTTATGCTCAATAAGGTAGAATCTCTATATGGTGGGGTACAAGATCATTGAACTATGTACAACTGGTATGGATCGTCAGCTGACATTCAATTGAGAAAAGATTGAACTGATGTTTTTGGTCTATCTATTTTGGGAGGAGGGGCTAGAGAATCTGGTGGACTATATAGCCGACGTCCGCGAAGGTGAATTTATATGTCGTCTACTGATTGGCGTTTCCGCCTTTTTGATTGATGGGGAAAGGTTTTTCATCATGATTATAACTGGTGAACCAAAACTATGAAGTATTCTGTTCGTTGTGTTAGAAACTAATTGATTTACTTAATTTTTTATCTCCCATGAAGAAAGGATTTACGCTGATAGAGATGTTGATTGTGGTGGTAATTATCGGGATATTAGCATCGGCCTTGATACCTAGACTAACATCAGCCAAAGGTAGGGCAGAGAATACAGCAGCAGTCAAAGATGTAAGTGATATCGTAACTGCATTAACTATCTATCAAATTGATAATGGATGATATCCTGTATCAGCAAGTTGTAATGGAACAATAAAAACTGATTGTACATTGAGTTGAGTATATACAGAATTATCAAGTTACTTAAAAAGTATCCCACAAGGAAATAGTAAAGTACCACAATGGACAATATGAAATGGAAATATCGTACCAGCATGAAATGCGTATGGATATATAGGAACAGGACAGAGATATATTTTGAGTTATTGGTTTACGGATACAAGAGATGTACAGAGATATAAGGCAGTAAGGATGCCAGATGAGAAATGGTGGATGGCAGAAAATTTGAATTTTAAGACAGCTAATAGCGTATGTTATGACAATATAGATGCCAATTGTTCTAATTGAAATGGAAGATTATATACGTGGGATGAAGCCCAAACAGCATGTCCGCAAGGATGGAAACTACCAAGTGATAATGAATGGACTATTGTGTTGAATAAAATTGAAGAACTTTATTGAGGAATTCAAAATCATTGAAATATGTATGACTGGTATGGATCTGTAGCTGATACTCATTTATGTAAAATTAGATCTGATAGCTTTGGTATGTCTATTTTATTAGCTGGTTCATTATATTGATGAAATTGATCATTCGCGTTCAGTGGTCAGTGGTGAATGTATTGGTCTTCTGATGATTGGCGTTTTCGCCTTTTTGGTGGTTGGTGAAAGATTTTCCACTCTGATTTTAACTGGGATAATACAAAAGCCGCTAAATATTCCGTTCGTTGTATCAGAGACTAAATTTTTGTAAAAAAAATATTAGTAAATAGATAATGAGAAAAAGACGCAGTAATTTGCGTCTTTTTCTTTTTGATTAATTTATTTTTTATGCTACCGCTCTTTCGTTTGAAATTCATTCTTGTGTTAGATTTTGTGCTATATCTTCTACTCTTTCTTGTCATTGTTTGGATGTCATATATGCTCCAATAGAATTTGGATTTGCTTTTTTAAAATTTCATTGATTTGAAAGGAATCCCTTCCCATCAGGTCATTGATTTTGTGCTAATTCTTTGGTTGTTGGCATTTGATTTCCATATATACTTTGATATTCCTTTATTCTTCGTGCAAGATTTTCTGCTACCGCATTAACTCCGGCTTCTCGTGTTCATCGATCTTTAGTAGCGCCACTGTCTGTATTTCCTACATTTCCAGGGTTATGAGTTTTGGCTCATTTTCCAGCTGTTCAATAACTACTATCATTTTTCATGATGGCCATAATATATGTTGTAGGTACGTTATATTTGGTGCTTGCGCTGATAATCATTTCAGGCGTTATTGGTGCATTCTTAACTGTATCTAATTCTGCTTTAATTTTGGCTGCTTGATTAGGATCTGCTTCAATATTGTTTGTTTTTGTGGTTTCGTTTGTTGAATTTGCAGAGATAAGTCCCAGATTAACTCCTTCAACGAAAAACTTTTCTCCTGTTAAATTTCCAAATACTGCTAATGCAAACGTGTCTGGATTTATATTGTCTGAATTGATAAATTCGTCTCCTGATTGAGCAAGAGCATTTACGGTAATTTTAATGTATTCTTCTATAAATTTGTCTGATTGTTCTTGTATTTTGCTAATATCTATTATCTCCTTTTTGTTTTCTGTAATTATGAGTGAAGGATCAACCATTCTTACGGTATTTATATTGAGTTGTCCAATGTTATTTGAAAATTTTTTGGTGAGTGTTTCTTTGATATTTGCAAAATTTTCTGGAATTTTTGCTTTGATCTTCTCTTTTTCTTCTGTTTTGAGCGATCATAATGTCTTGTCTAATCCACAGATACTTCGTGTAGATTCCGCATCTGAACTTGGTGTCATTGCGCCTTTTTTGTATTCTGTAAAACAATCTTTAGAAAATTGCATATCTACTCATTTAAGTTGTTCTGTAATGTATGATTCGTGGAGATCTTCCATTCCTTTTGGAAATCCAAAAAATTTAAGTACACCATTTAAAAATTTATTACTATTTCTATGTTCTTTTGATCCCAAAACTTCAATAGGTCGTTTTGTTCCAAATAAAGCTCAAATACTTCCTAAAAACGGTACTTGAATATTTAGTATATTCCCTATTTTACCCATGGATTCAGAAGCTTTATTTTTGATATTTTCATTTTTTTCTGTGGAAATTAATTCTTTGAACATATTTAATTGTGTGCCGTTTGTAATAGTTGATTCGAGATTAGAAAGTTGTTTAACAACATCAAAAGAAGAGGTAGACTCTTTGGTGTCTACTGTTTTTTCAATGAAATTTTTTGCTGTTTCTGCTCAGCTCATCATCTTTTGATAAATAAAATATATCTAAGTATACTCGTAAATCTACAAAACACAAATATTTGGGCCATATATTAAAGCCCAAATATTTATAAACAAATTATGCTCTATGTATTTAAACTTATCTCTAATATTCATTGCATTTTATCACCAAAACAATAGAAAAAAGCGTATATATTTTCTTTTATTGTGTTTGTCTTGATATGGTGAAATTTCCTCGTTTGGGATATGTAATTTGAGTTATTCTTGTATCTGGTTTGCTGATTTGAGGAGCGAATTCTGCTTTTTTTCAGTCGCCATTGATTGCAAAAGCGCCTATATCATTTCCATTTCCTGTAACGCAGACATCAATCTGTTCTTATGATCTTACTTCTGATAGTTCATTTCAAAAATATCTTAGTGATTCTACACCTTTTGCAGACAAATCCTATGTACCTACTGATCTTCTTCCAATAAACTCAAGTTTTACGGCAAATAATTCGTCTAAATTTATGTTGAGAAATGAAGCTGGGGTTGAGTTTGCTGATTTGGCTTGGCATTTTTGGAAGGATTTTGATGGAGATAAACTTGTGATTGTAAGTGCATATAGAAGTTCTGATTTCCAAAGTTATTTGCTTCGTACTTCCTGTAGAAAAAATCAATGTGCTCAAGCTGGGACTAGCGAACATCAGGCAGGACTTGCTCTAGATCTTAGTGTCAGAACCAAACGTTGAGGGACTGTTTCCTTGGATAAAGACAACAAATATCATGACTGGCTTATCGCTCATGCCCATGAATTTGGATTTCACAATACCTACCAAAGATGAGTATCTGTGGATGGAAAAATAATTGAACCTCGACACCGAAGATATATGTGAATAGATTTAGCAAGCCTCCTTCACAATAATAACCAAACCTTTGCGGAGCGAATGAACTCCCAATCCAGACAGGATTCTTGTGCTGTCCTATAATATTTATTTCCTTATTTGTGTCCTATGACTAAAAAAAATATACATGTAGATGAAGATATCTCTTTGGAAGAACAACTCGAACAACTTCAACAACAAGATAAAGACTTGGATGAAGATGAAATTACGATTTTGAAGCAAAAAATCGCTCATTTGGAGCAAGAAAAAGCTGATATGCTCGAAATTACGAAGAGAGTTCAATATGATTATCTCAATCTTAAAACAGATTTTGAAAGAGTTCAAAGAATCTCAGCTGAAAAAGAAAAATCAATGGAAACAGATTCTTTGATCAAACATATCAAAAAAATCTTGCCTGTTTTGGATCAATTAAAAGCTTCTTTGAATCATATAGATCCAGACAAAGCCACTGATCCATTTGTGGCTGGAGTCAAAATGGTCTATGATAATATGCTCAAAGCACTTGAAGGACTTGGAATCAAACCTATTCAGTCAATTGGATTGGTGCCAGATAGTTTGTTTCATGAACCACTTTCTGCGATCCCTGTAGAAGATAAAAAAATGAAAGGAAAAATAGTTCAAGAATTCCAACAAGGGTTCTATCTTGAAAAAGATGGTCAAAAAACAGTTATTTTGACAAGTAAGGTTGTTGTTTGAGCGTAGGAGCACAAATCCATCCGGCCTAAAGGCCACCTTCCTTTGTCAAGGAAGGACTTAGATTTTAGTTTTATAATGACTATGAAAGTTCAAATTGATCACAATCATTTAGTGTCTATTGAGCATCCGGAGATTCCTCAGTTGAAGGAGTATACGTATTTTGCTGCTGGGTGGAAATTTAGTGATTGGGACAAGGGGATGGTCGTTTTACACAAGAAAGATTTCAAACTCGTTAATTTGAAACATTTGGGCGATGGGATGCAGGTTATCTATGTAAAAAATAGTGAGATAGGTAAATTGAATCTCGATATTGATATGTTTAAACAATGATTTGGTGTCTTTCATGGCTTTGATGAAGAGACGGGGAAAGAATATTCTTTTCTTCCTGGTTTCCCTCACAAAGATATCGAAGTACTTAACAACAAATTTACATCACTTGGTGTAGATCTTGTTTCTGAGATTAGTCCGAAGTGAGTTTTGGTAAATGTGGAACCTGTTCGTGATATCTGAGATGGTTTGTCAGCGATCTTGAGTTTTTGGTTTGCCTTGTTTTTGGTCTATGGAAAATTTGAAATCAAAAAATTTGAAATAAACAACGAAGAAATAAAAAAGCCTGAACTTCTTGGCGTTAAGATTCAAGTTCCATTGTTTGGTCAGTACTTGAAGTACCAAGAACAATTTGACGGTATGATTGAGATTCTTCAACATGCTGGTATTTTTGTGAAAACAGATGTCTTAGATACAAATAACGGAGTAGTCTATCAAATAAGTACTACAGATTATGAGTTACTCGAAGTATTTGCTAAATGGTATGAATCTATTGAAAAAATCGAGAAGATCAGTAAACGTGATTTTACTGCAGAAATGAAAGCTAAACTTTTGGTTTTTTTGGCTGAAGATACTCAGATTCCACAAGATGGAAAAGAGGATGTTATAGCTCTTATCGAAAGTTGAGTTGTAAAATTCTTAGCTAAACAATAGGCTGAGGGATTGGTGTAGTGGTAACCCAGCGTTGCTGGACAAGCATGACATGTGAAATATTTAGTGATTTAAGACCGCAGTCGGAAAGCTGTTTAGTGCGGTTATGTGAGGGATTGGTGTAGTGGTAACATGACGGTCTTCGGAACCGCAGTCGGGGGTTCAATCCCCTCATCCCTCGAATTCTATATTAGGGCCCTTAGCTCATTTGCCCTCCTACGGAGGATAAAGCTATCCCGCTTGGCGGGACAAGGAGCGCTTGCTTTGGTGAAAAGAGATGTCCACCTCTAGCATATAGTAATCTCATAAAACACAATGTCCCATTATATGGGCCCTTAGCTCATTTGGCTAGAGCGCCTGCTTTGCACGCAGGAGGTGATCGGTTCGACTCCGATAGGGTCCAAATTCAAATTGAAACCTAGATAAGTGATGATTCACTTATTTTTTTGTTTGTCTAAATTATTTTCGTAGATCATTATCTAAGATGGTATCTGCGTTTGATTTGTTTCGTTCTTCGGCGATATGCTCATATTTTTTCTCATTTGGTTCTGTTTTTTTGTTTTCTTCGAGGAGGTTTTTGAATTCTTCGATTCTGTATGTTTTGGATTGATGATCTTTGAGGGATTCGAAGAAAGTGAAAAGACTTGGTTTTTTTTGTGCTTCAGAATTGGTTTTTCTTTCTATAATATTTTGTGTTTGTTTTAGAAGAGATGGTGATAGATCTTGCAATATTTTACAAGAATTCTTTTTTTTACCCTCTTTGTTATTGGTTAAAATGGTCTTTAATTGTTGGATGTTTTGTCTTCGATTAGCAATTTCTTCACTAGATAAATTTTCCAAACTGTAGTCGAGATCAGTCAAAAAATTATGTATTTCAGGACTCATTTCTCTAGAAATATTTTTGTCATAACTGAAATTACCCTCAAAAAGAGTTGTATTTATCATATCTAGTGTCTCTTGTGCAGCTATGTTTTTGGTCATTTGTTTTTCTATACGAATTTGTACCAAATCCTTGAATCCATAGAGCTTCTGTACATTTTCGCAGAGTGATTTTTTGAGAGTTTCTTGATATTCTTCGAGAGATTTTGAATTTTTTAGAATATTTTGGTGTGTTTTTCAAAAATTTTCTTTGATATTTTCTCGGATTTGTTTTTGTCCTGGCATGATATATGCGGTTTCTTGTCTATTTTGATTGGCAACTCACATATTTGAATCATCGCTTTTGTTTAGGTAATCACTGGTTTTTAGCTTGCTAGGTTTGTCTAGATTTGTCTCTAATGTGAATGGTTTGTTGTCTATATTTCCTGTGATTGAAAGTGTTCCATTTTCTATTTGAATGTCGTTGCTTTTGTTGAATTCAAACGTATTTCCTATCCCCATATCCATGTAATTAGCCAATCCCATGATAGGACCCAGAATTGTAGATTGCTCCATACTCTCTGTAGTTTTGCTTTCAAATTCTGTCTTTTTGATTTCTAGGTCTGTTTTAAATGTTTTTAAAAACGCTTCGTCTTCTTGTGAAAGTTTGGTTTTATTTTCTTGTTTATCTTGGATTATTTTGTAAGTCTTTTGTGATTCTGGAAGGAATTTTCCATATACATCATTGAGTGCATCGATATCTTTGGGTTCATCAAAAAGTTTTTCAAAGTCTCCTGCGTGAATTTTTTTTTGTTCACTCACGGTGTCGATAAGATTTTGATTTCCGATTTCTGGATTGAAGAGTTGTGTGCTAGTTTTGATAATTTCTTGACTAGAAAAATCTTCTCTACTGGAATCAGGGATATTCAATTCGTTTTCCAATTTCTTGAAGCTAAGCAAGAATGATTCTGTATTTTGGATACTCGGATCAGCTTTGATGGCTTCTTGAGTAGCTTTGAAACTTATAAATTTATCGATATTTTCTGCTGAAAGTCCTTTGGCTTCTAGACCTTTAATTGTTTTGATTGTTTTTTCGTCTGTTTTGAGTTTTTTGGATATCTCGTCTATTTTTGTGCTGAGCCCTGAATTGTTTTTGATGAGGGTATTTTGAGTAGCTTCAACTTCTTGGAATCTTTGTTTAAGGGATTCTGTCATTTCAATGGTTTTTTGTTCTTCTGTATTTACTACTTGTTTTTGTTCAATTTTTTTTGTATCGATTTCTTGTATATTTTGATTATTTGAATTTTCTTGTTTTGGAAATACTGGTGTCTCTTTGATACAGTTATCAATAATCATATTAATAATTTTAATTTTTTTATTCTCATCTAAGTTTGGATTGTTTAATTGAGTCTTAATTCTTTCTGTTTTTTCTTGGTCTTTTTGAAGATAGTTTGTGATGTTTTTTTCTATCTCTGGATGTTCTGTTTTGTATGTGTTGAGTTGTTCTTGAAATAGTAGATTATTTTTGATACTAGAAAAACTATCTGGGGTAGCTGATTCTTTGCTCACTGATACCTCTTTGTTGGCTTCTATCGGTGCTTTGATTTCTTGATTTTCTGGCATGGTTTTTAACAAAAAATAAGAATACATCTAAGTATATTCCTATCTATGAAATTGTCAAATTTCTGTGTTTATTTTTAAAATTTATAAACAAATTTGAGGAGAGTTTTTTACAAGAAAATCCTCCGTCTGCTATGGCAGCCACCTCCTTTTTAAAAGGAGGACATGAGAAATTTATTTGATCCCAAGATTTGCAAATATTTCAGCTGTTTTTTCTGAGTATTTGTAATTTGTATTTATAAAATTTTTTTTAGCATTAGTGGCTAATGTCTTGAGTTGAGAATCGTTGCGGTTTAGATTATATAATTTTAATAATCGTGTTTCAGCTTCTTGGTTTTTTTGATTAATATTTTCTTTTGTTTGGTTAATATAAATTTCAGATCTCTTATTCCAATCTACTGCAAATCTGTTTGTTACAGACTTTACGCCATTTTCATAATTGAGATATTCTGCGAAAAATTCGTCTGATGCTTTGGTATGTTTTTCTTTGTCGTATGCTGTTCGAATGGCTTCTAGAGACATCAAAATATAGGCTGGTTTATCTGCTTGAGCTACTTTGGGAAGGTCTTGTTGTAAGATCATTTGTGCTGAAGCGACACCATCGGCATCTAACATTTGAATGATATTGGAAGCATATTGTGTCCATTCAGCTGGGATAGTCACACCTAGAGGTTTCGTAAAATCAGCGACTATTTGAGCATCACTCTTGTTTACAACTTCAGTTTTTGCTCAGTTGTTTATATTTTGAGCATTTAGATTTTCAATCAATGCAGAGTTAGTGAGTCAAATCACCGCCAAAGTAAGCAATATCTTGCTTCTATTTGAATTGAATGATTCTCTAAGTGAATTGTGCATCTGAGATGAGTAGATGTAATAAAGAATTTTAGAGGAAAATCCTCCGGTCCTTTGGACCACCTCCTTTTTAAAAGGAGGACATGAGAGATGTTTAGATTATAGTTGTTTTCTATGAATTGTCAAATACAATTTCAAAAAGAAAAAACCCACTTCACGGTGGATTCTTTCTATGATCTTTGTTTTGAAACTTATTTAGCTATTTTTTGAACTTTTTGAGTTTTCATAGTTGCAATGATATTTTTGTGTTCTGTTTTCTTTTGGTTTAATCGTTCTTTGAATGCTACTCTTTTGTTTCCAATTTGAATTTTTATTTCTTTGTTTGCTTGTCTGATACCTACATTGGTAATCATAGAATTAATTTTTCCTTGAATGAATGTGTCGAAAGCAGCTGTCTTGTCTGTAGCTACATAAGGAAGCAATCCAGTTCTAAATGCTGTGATGATAGATTCTGCTTGTGTAATATATCCACTTCGATCTACACTTCCTGATTTAATTAGTGCATTAGTTGTAGTTTGGAGTGATTTCATTGCAGTTTCTTTGGTTGTGATCACGCTATTTACTGCTTGTTTTTGGTCAGCTGTAAGTGGTTTAGTAAGATATGATCTTGCTCCGGAAAAGTTTGCAATAAAACTTTTTCTATTCATCTCAATTGTTTCTCTGTTTGTTTTTTCTTGGTCTCTGAGTGTTTTGATATCTGTTTTGTTTTGTGTTCTGGCTGTAGTCATTTCAGTTCTAAATTGTTGGTTTAGTTGACAGATAGCTCATGTACCAGTACATCCAGTTCATGTACCGCTTGCAAAAGAGAAACTTGTTGCAGTCAGACTTAAAAGTCCTAAAGAAGCAATTACGATTTTTTTCATTTGTGTATAAAGAAAGAATAAAAGGCTACATGTGTATAGCATAAGATAAGGCGACACTTTTTTGAGAAAATTTTAATTTTCTATTTTTTCAGTACATTCAAGATCTTTCTAACATCTTTAATTACTTTTTTAGTGTTTTCATTGTATGGTTTGAGAATCGGACCTACTCAACACATGCTTTGAGGTGCATTATTTATTCTATAGACTACGTTTGTGTACTTGTTTTTTATATTTTGTAGTGATTCATTGGTTTGTTGTAGCTGTGTCTTTGTTGTGATATCTGTGACTAGTGGGATAATCTTGGATACTGAAGTGAGAACGTTGTTTATCATTGTGATTTTTTCATTTGCATTTTTTTTGACTTCATTCATTTTCTTTTCAACACCTGGTTTTTTGTCACATGTGATTTTGGTTTCCGTTTTTGGAGTTTTTTCTATTTTTGGAGTTTTAGCATAAGTAGCCGTCAAAAGAAAGACGGACATGCTTGCTATAATAATTCCTTTGATGAATGTTTTCATGATATGTAGTCAGATTTAAAGTGTTATGTCTTCTTCATTTAAATGATTTGAGAGTTCATTTAATGTAGTTTCTGCTGCTATGATTTCTTGTTGTAATGTGTTATTGTTTGTTTCTTGTGTTCATATAGTTTTGGTCGGTATTTGTTTCGTTTCGGCTGGTTTATTGGTGCTTGGTATTTGGCTGATTAATGTGGTATGTGGTGATTGAATATCTAGATATCCTATACTCAAAACCAACAGGAACATAATGGTTGGGATGATTATTTTGTATTTGGACATATACATTAAACGGACCTTTTTGGGCGTTTTGTGTAGTTTATTCATGATATCGTCTTTGACTCGGGCTGGTGTGTCTTGTTGGGGAAAATATTTTTTTTGGATCATGGGAGATATGTAAGATAATAAACATGTGTTTACTCTAAGAATATGTTGATGTCAATTCCTGTGTTTCTTAGTAAATCTTCGAGTTTCTTTTTTCCTTGAAATACGAGTGTTCCTATAGAATTTTTGTTGCTTTGTTGAATTTCAGCAATTTCATCGTAAGATTTGTTCTCGTAATAACTTAGATAAAGGACTGATCTATATTTTTCATCTATTTCTGTCAGATATTTTTGTAATAATTTCTTTTTGAATTCTGTATTTACTCATTTTTTCTCTGTATAATCTGAGTAATCTTCGTAATTTCTGTATTCGTCTTCAGATACTTTTGGATGTTTGTCTTTTTGTGTTTTGATTCGATCTATAGTAGTGTTGTGAGCTATTTTGTAGAGGAGTCATTTGATATTATCTACATCTTTCGATTGTATATATTCATATGCTTTGATAAAGACGTCTGAGAGTACAAATCCTGCTTCATCGGTATTAAAATTTAACATCGTCCAGATATAATTGTAGAGTCATTTGTTGTATCTTTCATAGAGTATTTCGAATGCTCGATCTTCGCCTTCTGCTATTTTTTTTCACAATTCTTTATCGTCGAAATTGCTTGGCGGTTTAGTAAAAAATGATATTTTGCGCATAGATATAGGTATCGTGATAAAGGTACCTTCAGTATAAATATTGATCAACATAATTAAAGGCGAAGATTTTTGAGAAAAATTTTAAATTACTCAAAAATCACTAAAATCCACTTGTCTACTGCTGTCTAGTGATTTTAAGATATAGAAGTATATCTATATTTCGATCTCTCATTTTCAAAATAATTCACTTGAAAAATATATAAAAAAGAATAGTTTAAAGTGGCTCCACTAATTGTCTGCTGTCTGTGATGCCGATTTGAACGTGACTTTGGTCTCTACTCGAATTGCATGCAGATTTTTTTTATTTATTAAATTCTTTTTCTTATGAAGCTAATCGTTGTAACTGGTGGTGTGATTTCCGGCTTGGGAAAAGGAATTACAGCTGCGTCTTTGGGTACTTTAATGAAATTGTCTGGATATCGTGTGACCATGATGAAACTCGATCCATACCTGCAAATTGATGCGGGAACGATGTCTCCATTTGAACATGGTGAGACATTTGTGACTGATGATGGATTCGAAACTGATTTGGATCTAGGACATTATGAAAGATTTATAAGTGAATCGTTGACGAGAAAAAGTAGCGTGACTACTGGTCAAATTTATTGGTCTGTGATCAATAGAGAAAGAAAAGGTGATTTTCTTGGGAAAACTGTTCAGGTTATTCCCCATGTTACCAATGAAGTGAAAGATAGAATTCGTGAGGTTTCAGAAGGTTCTGATATTACGATAGTCGAAGTCGGTGGAACGGTGGGAGACATCGAAGGACCTCATTTTATAGAAGCATTGAGACAGCTGAGATCAGAACTTGGAAAAGAAAATATGCTTTTTGTCCATGTGGTGCCTATTTTGCACGTTTCGACTTCTGGTGAAATGAAGACAAAAGCCCTTCAACACTCTGTCATCAAATTGAGAGAACTTTGAATTTACGCAAATATTTTGGTTTGTAGAACTGACGTTCCGCTCACTGATGATCTCAAACAAAAGATAGCATTATTTTCAGATTTAGATAATGATCATATTGTAGAAGCTCGTGATCAAAAGAGTATTTATAGTGTTCCTCTAGCTTTTGCTGAGCAAGATTTGCACAATATTGTGAGTCAGAGATTCTTTGGAAAACCTGCGGACTGTGATTTGACCGATTGGAAAGAGCGTGTGTATCGTTTGCTTGCACCGAGCAAGGAAGTCCATATTGCAATTGCTGGGAAATATACAGCACTTGATGATGCCTATATTAGTGTGGTAGAATCTCTGAAACATGCTGGTTCTGCGAATGATACGAAGGTAAATATTCATTGGGTTGATACTGAATTATATGAATGAGCAGATCGAGAACTTTTGTTGGGGCAGCACTTGGAATCTTTGTGAATCCAGGGTATTTTGGTGCCAGGGGGATTTGGAAATAGAGGAATTGAGGGAATGATCAATATCGCTGATTATGCGAGAAGACATAAAATTCCATATTTATGACTTTGTCTCGGTTTGCAAATTGCGACCATTTCGTTTGCAAGAAATGTTTGTGGTCTTGAGAAAGCAAACTCTACAGAATTTGATGCCAAAACTCCGCATCCGATCGTTGACTTTTTGGAAGAACAGAAAGATATTCTTCAGAAATGAGGAACTATGAGATTGGGAGCATATCCTGCAATCTTAGCTCCTGGGACTACGGTACATAGCCTCTATTCACAAGATCAATGAATCAGTGAAAACGGACCACTTCATATCACAGAAAGGCATAGGCATAGATATGAGGTTAATCCTGATTATCATCACGTTTTGCTTGAGCATGGTTTTGTATTTGGAGGAACTTCTCCTGATGGTCATTTGGTGGAATTTATTGAAAT
>OFSA01000087.1_pt1 | contig 15514 bp, 8 predicted proteins | sample 1543241 | NCBI WGS metagenome assembly OFSA01 (sample SAMN05442508, study PRJEB24371) | freshwater metagenome | isolation source: Freshwater Lake | place: Canada: Niagara | collected 2012-08-09 | reverse complement strand
CCTTGAAGCCGATGCCTTCGAGGGCCGCCCATCCGCGTCTTGCCGCCGAGCCGGTCAAACGGCTGCAGGAGGCGATGCGGGCGCTGGACCATGACCCGGACGGACGGGCGGCCCTCGAAGGCATCGGCTTCAAGGGCATCGTTGCCGCCGGGGACGCCGACTATGATGCAGTGCGCAGCCTGCACCTCGAACTGCTCGAACCGCCGACCGAGAACTAGGGTATAAGAACCGATGTCGTTCCGGCTGAAAACGATTCTCGGCGTCGCCACTATCGAAGCGGTGCTGCTCACTCTACTGGTGTGGAGCGGATTGCGCTTTATCGAGCATTCGGCCGAGCAGGAATTCACCCAGCGGGCACAGGCAACCGCCAGGGCGTTCGCCGTCACGACCAAGAACGCGCTGATCGCCAGCGACCTGGCTTCTCTGCAAAGCTTCGTCCAGGAAGCCATGCGCTATCCAGGCGTGCTGTACGCGCGGGTGCGCAATGCCGAAGGCCACGAACTGGCCAGCGCCGGCGCGCCAGCCATGCTGGCACAGCCATTCAACGCCGATACCCACTTTGCCGACACCACCGATGGCGTGTTTGATACCGTGGGCGCGATCAGCGAGGCGGGCATGTTCTTTGGGCAGGTTGAGCTGGGTCTGTCGGCACAGGCGCTGCAGGCACTGGAAAGCGAGGCCCGGCATTCCGGCATTGGTCTGGCGCTGCTGGAAATGGTGCTGGTGGCGCTGTTCTCGCTGGCGCTGGGCGTGTACCTGACCCGGCAGTTGCACAACATCACTACGGGTTCCCAGCGCCTTGCGAATGGCGAACTGGGCTATCAGATACCGGTTCAGGGCCACGATGAACTGGCCGAAACCGCGCGCAGCTTTAATCTGATGTCGGCGCGGGTGCGCGAGGCCTACGCGGAACTGGCCGAGCGGGAAACGCATTGGCGACGGATTTTGGAGAACATCCAGGACGGTATCCTCATCCTGGACCACGCCGGCCACATTACCGAATGCAGCCCGGCAGCGGCCACTCTCTTCGCCTGCCCAGCCGGGCAGTTGCGCGGCATCGGGGTTTCGCAGCTGTTCAGTGCCACGAGCTGGAACACGGTACGTGCCATGCTGGAAGCACCCGATCCGGCGCAGACCAGCACGCTGTGCGAGACCGAGGGCCAGCGGCTGGACGGCAGCTGTTTTCCGCTGGAAATCCACCTCACACCGCTGGATGGCGATCAGGACAGTGTCCTGATGGTGGTGCGCGACATCAGCGCCCGGATCGCCGCAGAGGCCGATCTGCGACTGCGCAACCGCATCATCGAGGACAGCAGCAACGGCGTAGTGATCGCCGACGCCACCCGGCCCGATCAACCCATTCTCTATGTCAATCGGGCCTTTACCCGCATCACCGGCTACAGCGCCGCCGAAGTCCTGGGCCGTAACTGCCGCTTCCTGCAGGGGCCGAACACCGAGCACGCCGCGCTCGACGCACTGCGCCGGGCTCTGCGCGAATACAGCGATGTGCAGGTCATCTTGCGCAATTACGCCAAGGACGGCCGCGAGTTCTGGAACGAGCTGTCGATCAGCCCGATCCGCAACGGGCGTGGCGAGGTCACGCACTTCGTAGCGCTGCAAAATGACATCAGCGAACGGATCGAGGCGCAACGCCAGCTGGTCGCGCGCGAGAACTATCTGCGCGGGTGATCAACTCCACCCATGACGCCATCATCGTCATCGACGCGCAGGGCCTGATCAAGTCATTCAACACCGGCGCCGAAGTCATGTTCGGCTACGACGCCGCCGAGGTCATCGGCCAGAATGTATCGCTGCTGGTGCCCGAGCCGCATCGGACGCAGCACGACCACTACCTGCGCCGCTACCGCGAGAGCGGAAATGCCGTCATGCTCGGCATCGAGCGCGAGTTCGAAGCCCAGCGCAAGGATGGCAGTCTATTTCCGATGGCGCTGCGGGTCAGCGAGATGCGGGAAGATGACCAGCTCCGCTTCATCGGCGTCATTCACGACATCAGCGTGCGCAAGTGCGCCGAGGATGCCCTGCGTGAGGCCAAGGAAGCAGCCGAGGCCGCCGCCGAGGCCAAGACGCAATTCCTCGCCAACATGAGCCATGAGATTCGCACACCGATGCATGGCGTGCTCGGCGCGCTGGAGATGCTGCGCGATTCGCCGCTGAGCACCGCGCAGCAGCGCTATTTGGATACCGCCAACACTTCGGCCGAGATTCTGCTGGCGCTGATCGACGAGATTCTGGACTTTTCCCGCCTCGAAGCCGGCAAGCTGCATATCGAAACCCTGGATTTCGAGCTGCGCCGCACTGTTGAGGATGTCACCGCCATGCTCGGCCAGCGTGCCCACATCAAGCATATCGAGCTGGCCTGTTTTATCGCCCCGGAAGCACCCGATCTACTGCAGGGCGACCCGATCCGCCTGCGCCAGGTGCTGACCAACCTGATCGGCAACGCCGTCAAATTCACCGAGAAGGGCGAGGTGGTGGTGAATGTCACCGTCGAGCCGGAGATCCTGTTGACACGGGGCGTCATGCTGCGCTTCGAGGTCCGCGACACCGGCATCGGCATTGCCGCCGACCAGCAGCCGCTGCTGTTCCAGCCCTTTGTCCAGGCTGATGGCTCGACCAGCCGCCGCTTCGGAGGCAGCGGTCTGGGCCTGAGCATCGCCCGGCGCCTGGTCGAACTGATGGGCGGCAGCATCGGCCTGGACAGTACGCCGGGGCGCGGTTCGCGCTTCTGGTTCCGCCTGCCATTCGCCGTCGCCACACCACGGGAAACCCGGTTGCGCGCTGATTTTTCCAACCAGCGCATCCTGATCGTCGATGACAACGCCACCAACCGCATCATCCTGCACCGCTACCTGACCGCCTGGCAGGTCCAGCCGGGCAGCGCCGCCGGTGGCGAGGAAGCGCTGGCGAAGCTGCAGGATGCCGCCAGCGCCGGCCGGCCTTACCATGTGGCGCTACTCGATTGCAATATGCCCGACATGGATGGTCTGCGCCTGGCCCGCTGCATCAAGACCGACCCGGCACTGACCGGAACCCGGGTGCTAATGCTCAGCTCGTCCAGCCAGGAATCTGCAGTCATCGCCGAACTGGGCATCGATATCTGGCTGGATAAACCGGTACGCCAACTGGACCTGCACGATGCCATCGCCACCGTACTCAACAAGGACAGCAGCTACCGCGCCCCGGCGGAACCGGTCTCGCGCCGTCACGACGACGGGCCGCGCTTCGCCGGCGAACGGGTGCTGCTGGTCGAGGACAATCCGATCAGCCAGGAACTCGGCCGGATGATGCTGCGTCAGCGCAACCTGCGCGTCGATGTCGCTAACAATGGTCTTGAGGCCATCGCCGCCGCACGGCAGCAGCCTTATGCCGTGATCTTCATGGACGTGCAGATGCCAGAGATGGACGGCTACGCAGCGACCCGGGAGATCCGCGCGTATGCGGCTGCCACCGGGCAAGCGCGGGTGCCGATCATCGCCCTCACCGCTCACGCCCTGCCCAGCGATCAGCAAAAATGCCTGGACGCGGGCATGGACGATTACCTGACCAAGCCCTATAGCGGCAGTTCGCTCGGCGCCATAGTGGCCCGCTGGCTGACGCGACCAGCCGGGCAGGTGCCGGGCGTGCTCGATCCGGCCAAGCTGGCGGAAGTGAAGAAGCTCATGGGCGTTCATTTCAGCGCGCTACTGGCCAAGTTCATCAGCGCCATCGACACGCAGTTGCAGCAGGCACAGGCTGCGCGCGCCAGCAGCAATCGCGAGCTACTGCTCGATGCCGTGCACAGTCTGAAGAACACCGCCGGTGATATCGGCGCGTCACGTCTGCACGCGCTAGCCACTGCGCTGGAAATACAGCTCAAGCATGGCGCATGCCCCAGCGATGATCTGGCCACACTGGAAACAGTGGTGCAGGAAGCGATGGCGGCCGCCACCCGACAATTGGAACAAGAGGCCCCGACATGACTGAGCAGCCGATGATAGAAGAACGCAAAATCTACTACGAGCGCATTCTGATCATCGATGATGAGGAAATCACCCGCATGATGCTGCGGCGGGTCCTGGAGGAAAGTGGCTACTGGGTTCTGGAGGCGGCCAATGGCCAGCAGGGACTGCAGACCTGCCTGCTGGAAAATCCTGATGCGGTGCTCATGGATGTACGCATGCCGATTATGAACGGCTTCGAGGCCTGCCAGGCCATCCGCCAGGAGCCGGCCATCTCCCGCGTTCCGATCCTGATGCTGACCAGCCTTGACGACGTGGTGGCCGTGCAACTGGCTTTCGATGCCGGGGCAACTGATTTTGTCACCAAGCCAATCAACTGGGCGCTGCTGGCACAGCGGGTCCGCTACGCGCTGCGGGCGCGGGAGATCGAGCGGCAGATGCGTGAGAACGAGGAGCAGCTGGCCCGTGCCCAGCGCATCGCCCGCCTCGGCTACTGGCGCTACGAGATCGCCGTCGATTGGCTCAACCTGTCGCTGGAACTGTGTCATCTCCTGGAGATCGACACGGTGCGCGGCATGACCGGCAGCGAGATGCGCGAGCATGTTCTGGAGGATGATCTGCCGCTGCTGGAGCGCTTCATCGCCGATTTCCTGCAGGAGCATGCCGAGGAAAGCGAAACCGAGATCCGCGTCCGCATCAAGAGCGGCCGGGTGCTGACCCTGTTTCTCTCCGCCAACCTGATGTATGACAAAAGCAATCAGGTGAACGTCATCTTTGGCGTGGCGCAGGATGTCACCGAACGCCGCGCCACCGAAGCGCGACTGAGCTACTTTGCCCATTTCGACCCGCTCACCGGCCTGCCCAACCGCGTGCTGTTCCGCGATCGCCTGATCCAGGTGATCAACGCCGCCCAGCGCGACGACCGGCGCTTTGCGATCATCCATCTCAACCTCGACCAGTTCCAGAAGGTCAACGCCTCGCTGGGCAATACCAACGCTGATCAGGTGCTGCAACGGCTGGTCGAGCGGCTCAAGGGTCTGCTGCGCGAGCGTGATTCCCTGTCGCGCTTTGGCGGTGATCACTTCGAGGTGATTCTGGCCGATATCCGCAGCGAGCATGAGGCGGCCGTGGTCGCCCAGCGGCTACTGGGCGCCTTTGATGTTCCGCTGCAATGCGCAGAGTGGGAAGTGCGGGTCTCGGCGACCCTGGGCATCGCCGTCTATCCCAACGATGGCACCGATGTCGAAACGCTGCTACTGCACGCCGCGACCGCCTACACCCGTGCCCTGGAACTCGGCGGCGCCCGCTACCAGTTCTACACCGCTGATCTGCACCATCAGGCAGTCGAGCGACTGAATCGGGAAGCGGCCCTGTGCCGGGCGCTGGAGCGCGATGAGTTCATTCTGTACTTCCAGCCGCGTTTCGATCTGCGCGAACGGCGCGTGACCGGTGCCGAGGCCCTGATCCGCTGGCAGCATCCCGAGTGGGGCCTGCAGATGCCTGATCACTTCATCGGCATCCTGGAGGACAATGGCCTGATCATCGAAGTCGGCGAATGGGTGCTGCGTCAGGCCTGCCGGGCCTTTCGTGACCTACCGCTGGCGGTCTCGATCAACCTGTCACCGCGGCAGTTCCAGCGCCCGGATCTGGCCGAGCGGATGCTACGCATTGTTCAGGAAGAGAATTTCCCGGCTGAACGACTGGAACTGGAGCTGACCGAGCGCCTGTTCATGCACGACGAGCAGCAGGCGGCTCTGACCCTGGCCGCCCTGCGCGAGAGCGGTATTCAGGTATCCATCGACGACTATGGCACCGGCTACTGTTCACTGCAGTATCTGAAGCGGCTGCCGGTCAATCTGCTCAAGATCGACCGGTCCTTCATCCGCTGCTTGACCGATGACCGCGCCGACCAGGCCATTGTCCGCTCCACCATCGAACTGTGCCACACGCTGAACGTCGAGGTGGTAGCCGAGGGCGTCGAGGATCGCGCCACTCTGGATGTGCTGCAGCGTCTTGGCTGTGACGCGATTCAGGGCTATTACCTGTCGCGCCCGGTGCCGCTGGAGCAGATGCTTGAATGGCTCGACGGTGCGGCGCTGGATACCCATTTCGCCCTGGATGCGTCCAACGGTCCGCCGCCAGCAGAGCAGACGTAATTGCAGCAGACTTCGCAGGCAGCCTGATCAGCGTCCCAGAATGCGGGCGTCCTGACATGGGCGGTGGAGTTGCTCCGGCCGGTCGATGCGCGCCAACCGCGTTTTTCCGTTCAGTGCAGCCATGCGGCCATGGCACTGCCTTTATGCGGGCAGCGCGACCGAAACACCCAGCGGCAGGCCGAGCAGCGCCAGCACCTGCTCCGCTGCGCGCACCCCCCGATAATTCGCCTCCTCGAAAATCGAGTAGCCGCTCAGATCCGCGTGGGCCAGGAACACCCGGTCCAGCGCGGCCTGCGTCAACTGCTGGCGGGCCGCGCCCCAGACAAAGCCGGGCCGGGGTCGCACCATGGCATGCCCCCAGCGCATCACATCCAGACGGGTCACCCAGTGGCGAATATCCGGATAGGGGCGCTCCAGCTCGCTCAGGATAGCCTCAGCCCAACTGGCCCAGGGTGTGCTCAGCAGGCGCTGCCGTTCCTGTTCCGGCGGACCATCGGCCAGGGCGTGATACCAGGTGAACACGGTACCGTCCCGATGTGCGGCCAGCTGCTGATGGTTGGCGACCACATAGCCAAGTGCGGCGCTGTCCTGAAGCACGTTATCCCAGCTCAGCGGCGCACCATGCCGCTCGGCGGGCAAGCCACGCAGGCTCAGGTTGGCCACCAGCCAGGGCGCGTATTGAAACTCACCGATCGCCGCACGCAGCGTCGCCGGCAGTTCGCGCAGCACCCGCGACGCCTGAAACAGCGGCGCCGCCCAGATCACCGCCTGCGCCAGCCAGCGCTCGCTGCGCGACTCGCCGGGCCGATAGACATCCACCCGCACCGCCCGATCCAGCCCCGAGACAGCAAACGCCAATGCGCCGGTGTGCAGATGCGGCGCCAGCCGCTCGCGCAGGCGCTGCACCAGCCAGCCATTTCCCGCCGGCCAGGTCAGCACGTCATCGCTATCGGCATCGCGGGCCTGGGCATCGCGGCTGGCAAAATAGTGAATACCCATCCAGGCTGAGGTATCGCCGGCATGGCATCCGTAATCGTCACGGCAGGCGTAATCGACGTAGCCGTGCAGCGGCAGCGAATCCAGCCCATTCTGCAACAGAAAATCGCGCATCGACACGCGGTCCAGGGCCAGCAGGTCCGGATCGCGGGCGCTGAAGTCGATCGGAATGGCAAAGGCCTTGCGGCCATCGGCCCCGCGCCGCTGCTGAAATGCATCCATCAGCGCCTGAAAGCGGCGGTACTGCTGCAGATCGCGCCCGCTGATCCCCACCTGTGGCCATAAACCCTCCTGCCACAGGCCATGGGCGAACAGCCGCTCCCGCGGCGCAAAGCTGATAGAGCGCTCATCGTAGACCGGTACGGCGGCCTGGGGATCGCCCTGCAGCACCCCGAAATCGGCCAGCAGTTCGCGCACCGCGCGACTTTCCCGGGTAGGAAACGGCAGATAGTGTGCACCCCAGGGATAGGCGCTGATCGCGTTGCTGCCGCTGCGGGCATTGCCGCCCACCTCGCATTCCAGCTCCAGGATCACGAAATCGTGAAAGCCCGCCTTTTGCAGCGCCCAGCCCGCCGACAGCCCGGCGATGCCCCCCCCGACGATCACCACCGGTGCCTTGCGGGTCACATCCGGCTCGGGCAACTGCCCATCGCGCAGCCGATGCCCCAGCACCTGATCAGCGCCGACGAGGGTGCCGGGCGGCAGTGCTGGCACGGCGTTAGCGTGCCGCCACCCGGTCCAGACCGTCGTGCCGGCAGCAGTCGCCATGCCCCCGAGCGCGGCCAGAAAATGGCGGCGCTTCAAGGGCCCCACCGGTCCGCATCCACTGTGCCCGGCACTAACGCCCGGAACGGCTTCGCGTCTACTATTGCCATATTCAACCCCTAATAATTGACTGGGATTAACTGGTGTTGCGTGGACCGCTTCCGGTCCATCGATTCCGTCCGATCCTCAAGGACCGAAGGAACCCGCCTCAATGACACGCGAGATCCCACGCGAGCAAACCGACACCGAAGCCCTGCCCCCGAGCGGAGCGCAGCCGGAGATGGGTGACAACCGGGTCCGCGCCCTGGTGCACGAGCTACATGTTCAGCGCATGGAACTGGAGATCCAGAAGGAAGAGCTGCGCCGGGTCAGTGCCGAACTGGAGCAGTCACGCAACCAGTTCTCGCTGTTGTTCCATCAGGCGCCGATCGGCTATCTGGTGCTCAACGAAATCGGCCTGATCTACGAGGTCAACGAGACCTTCTGTCGCATGGTCGAGCGTGCGCGCAGCCGCCTGCTGGGCAATTCCTTCGCCGATTGTCTGGAGCGCAACAGCCAGGATCCGTTTCTCGGCCGCTATCCGGGCTTTTTCCGCAAACCCGCTGGCAAGAGCCTGGAAGCGATGGTCCGCCGCGAGCGTGGTGCCGCCTTTTACGCTCATCTCGAAGGCACCACCATCCGCACCGCACTCGGCAGCCGGCCGGTCGATGGCACGCCGCTGCTGCTGCTGGCGGTGACCGACATCAGTGAGCGCAAGTGGGCCGAGGAAAAACGCCTGCAACTGGAGCGGCAGATGCAACAGACCCAGCGCCTGGAAAGCCTCGGCGTATTGGCTGGCGGTATCGCCCATGACTTCAACAACCTGCTGGCTATCATCCTCGGCAATGCCAATCTGGCCATGGAGGAACTGCCGACCGATTCGCCGGTTCGCGACAGTCTACACGCCATCGAAGCCACCTCGCTGCGCGCCGCCGAGCTGTGCCGGCAGATGCTCGCCTACTCCGGCAAGGGCTGGTTCGCCATCGAGACCATGGACCTGAACGCGCTGATCGACGAGATGGTCGCGCTGCTCAAGGCCTCCATCGCCAAGAAAACCACGCTCAACCTGACTCTGGATGCGGATCTGCCGGCGCTGCGCGGCGATCCGAGCCAGATCCGCCAGGTGGTGATGAACCTGGTGATCAATGCCGCCGAGGCGATCGGCGACGAGGGCGGCGTAGTAACGATTTCCACCGGCGCGCTCAAATGCACCCATGAGGAACTGAGCGATGCCTATCTGAACGAAACCCTGAATGGCGGCCTGTATGCCTGGCTGGAAATCGCCGACAGCGGCTGTGGCATGGACGCGGATACCCAGCGGCGCATCTTCGAACCCTTTTTTACCACCAAGTTTACCGGGCGCGGTCTGGGCCTGTCGGCGGTGCTGGGCATTGTGCGCGGCCATCACGGCGCGTTGCGGGTGCGCAGCGCACTGGGCCAGGGCACCACGATTCGCGTCTTTCTGCCGGCGCTGCAAACTGCACACACTGAAACCGGCACCGCTGCCGAGGTCGCGCATGCCGACTGGCGCGGCACGGGCACCATTCTGCTGGTCGATGATGAGGAATCGGTGCGCGTCATGGTCGGCCGCATGCTGGAACGGCTCGGCTTTCAGGTGCTGACCGCCGCCAATGGCCGCGAGGCGCTGTATCTCTATCAGGCGCGGCGGGCGCGCATCGTCATGGTGCTGCTCGACCTGACCATGCCAGTCATGGATGGTGAGGAAGCCTTTAACGCGCTGCGCCGCATCAATCCGCAGTTGCGCGTGGTGCTGTCGAGTGGCTTTACCGAAAGCGAGATCGCGCCGCGCTTTGCCGGGCTCGGCCTGGCCGGCTTCCTGCAAAAACCCTATGCCCTGTACGACCTGGCCCGCTGCCTGCACCGGGTGCTCAACAGCCCACTGCCGACCTGATCAGCCGCCGAGCGCCTCGCGCAGCCGCGCCAGCCCGATCGGCTTGGTCAGGGTCTGTACCGAACGCAAACCGTTGAACTCGGCCAGCGCCCGCGCATCACGGGCATAATCGGGACTGTAGCCGGTGATGATGATCAGGTGCGCGTCGTACTGCTGCTCCATCAGCCAGAGCACCAGCTCGTTACCGTCCATCTCCGGCATCACCATATCCATGACGATGGTAGTAGGCCGCAGGGCGTGATAGGCCTCCTGAAAGGCGCGGCCCTGGGTGGTCACCCGCACCTCGTAACCCAGACCCACCGCCACCTTGCGCACCAGTTCGCCAAATTCCGGTTCATCATCAATCACCAGCAGTCGTTTTTCGCTCATCGGCCCTGTCCTTCTCGCTGTATTTCTGAAATCGTCAGGGGATCAGCCCATCGATCCCCATCCTATAGCAGCGCCCGGCTATCCTGCCGATTGCTCGGTTGCATGCAGTTTCAGCACGACATGCTTCAAGCCCGGATCCTCGGCATCGCCATGCACGGTAAAACCCAGCGCCTGATCCAGTTGCAGCATGCGCCGATTCTCGGTCAGCACCTCGCCATAGATTTCCTGGATACCACGGGCGCGCGCGTAGTGAATAATGCGCCGCATCAGCAGGTTACCCAGCCCCAGGCGCATGAAGGCGCGGTCAATCAGGATCGAATACTCGGCACGCTCGTTGTTGGGGTCGGCGCTGAGATTGACGATCCCGTAAACCTCGGCCTTGCCGGGCAGACCCGGACCGACCGCGACCAGCGCCATTTCCCGATGGTAGTCGATCTGGGTCAGCGGCGTAGCCATCTCATGCGACAGCTCGCGGATGGGCTGGAAGAAGCGCAGCCGCAGATCCTCCGATGAGGCGCGCGCCACCAGATCGCGCAACGGCGGCTCGTCCTCGGGCAGCACCGGCCGCAACAGCAGTTCACGGCCATCGGACAGGTGCAGGCTTTCCTCAAGATCCTTCGGATAGGGGCGGATCGCCAGCCGCTGCACGGGTATGCCCGGCAACAGCGGTGCCAGGCGCACCCGCGCATCCAGGGCCAGCACCCCATGGGGGCCGGCGCGCAGCGGATTGATGCTCAACTCGGCCAGTGCATCCAGATCAATCACCATCTGCGCCACCTTGACCAGGGTCAGCGCCAGGGCGTTGAGATCGGCGCGCCGCAGCAGGGTGTAGCGCAGCCGCTGATAGATGCGGGTCTGGGCCATGATCTCGCGCGCCAGATGCATGTTGAGCGGCGGCAGGCCATAGGCCAGATCGTTGATGATCTCGGCCTCGGTGCCGCCATGGCCGAAGTAGATCACCGGGCCAAAGTGCTCGCCGGCGCGCACGCCAAGCGTCATTTCATAGGCGCCATCGCGCGGCACCATCGGTTGCAGGATGAAGCCGTTGAAGCGCGCCGCCGGTGCCGTGCTGCGCAACTGCATCAGCATGGCCACTGCCGCCTGACGCACAGCCTCGGCACCGCGCAGATGACCGACAATGCCACCGACTTGCTCACGGCTGACCACGTCGGGGGAAATGATTTTCAGCGCCAGTGGTCGATCGATCTGGGCGGCAAGGGTCGCGGCCTCGCCGGGAGAATGCGCCAGATAGGTCTCCAGCACCGGAATGCCATAGGCAGCCAGCAACTGCATCGCCTCATGGGTGTTGAGCTGGCGGCGGCCGGCGGCCAGGGCGGCGTTGATCACCGCGCGCGCAGCCGCCACGTCGGGGGTGAATTCCTCAGGCAGCGAGGGCGGCGTTTCCATCAGCAGGGCCTGATTGCGCTTGTACTGGACAATGCGCATGAACGCTTGCACTGCGGCATCGGCGGTTTCATAGGTCGGCACCTGGCGCTGCACCAGCTTGCGACGGGCCTCGGCGCCGGTGCGCGGCCCGGGGAAACTGGCGATGATGCAGCGCGGGCTATTGGCGAGACGCTCGATCAGTGCATCGGCGACCGCGCTGGTTTCGCTGAGCGCATTGGGAGTCTTGATCACCAGCACGCCATCGACACCGGGATCAGTCAGCAGCAGGTCCAGGGCCTGCCCATAGGCGCGGGCGTCGGCGCGATCACCCAGATCAACCGGATTGGGCGCGACGCTGGATTCGACCTGTCGTTCCAGACCGCGCTGGGTGCCCTCGGACAGTTGCGCCAGCCGGCCACCAAAGCGCTGCAGGGTATCGGTAGCCAGCCGGCTCATGCTGGCGCTATTGCTGAGAATCACCAGACGATCGCTGTTGACGCGCTTGGCGGCCTTGAGCACCTCGACCATCTGCAGCAGTTCGTCGCTGTCCTCGACGCGCAGCAGGCCGGCGCGGCGAAAGGCAGCAGCGTACACCGCATCATCCGGCTCAGCGGGATAGCCGCGCGGCTTGAGAACGATCACCGGCTTGGTGCGCGCTACGCGCCGCGCCGCCGACATGAACTTGCGCGCATCGGGGATGTGCTCCAGATACAGCAGGATGGCGCGGGTGCGATAGTCGCCGGCCAGATAATCAAGGATATCGGCTATGTCGATATCGAGACTGTCGCCGAGGTGCACCAGATGACTGAAACCAAAGCCGTAATGATTGCCGATATCCAGCGCGGTCTGGGCGATGGTGCCCGATTCGCTGATCAGGGCGACATCGCCGGGCAGCAGGGCCTGCCGGTTGAGGCTGACATTGAGTTTATGACCGGGGACATTGAGCGCCTGCGAGCCGGGGCCGAGCACCCGCAGCAGGTACGGACGGGCGGCATCGAGAATCGCCTGATGCAGGGCGGCGCGTTCGCTGGCGGGCATGCCGCGCGCCTCGTTGATCAGCACCGCCGCGCGTGCACCGCGTTCGCCAAGTTGCGTGATCAGGGCCGGCACTTCGCGCAGCGGCCGGGTGATGATCGCCAGCGATGGCGGCAGCGGCAGGCTGGCCACGTCGCGATAGGCAATGGCGCCTTCCAGCGCCCAGCGCTTGGCGTCGACCGGCATGATCGGCCCCTGAAAGCCGCTGCTCATCAGGTTGCGGGAGATGATCGCCTCAGCTTCGCCACCGCCACAGATCAGGGCGATGCTCTTGGGATGGAACAGGTATTCAAAGTTGCGAATGGTCATGATGAATCAGTCTGGATCGGGGGAAGAGTACGGAGCTCATATGCGGCGGTCAGGATCAAGGCATCACCTGCCGCCATTCGTGTTCGTAGTAGCGCACCAGAATCTGGTTATTCAGGCGGTTGATCTCGGCATCGACCGGCGCCATGTCCGGCGGAAACAGCAGCAGACCGGTCATGATATCCGGGGTCAGGAAGCGCAGGCCGGGCGGATAGCGCAGCGGCGCCTGCCAGGACTCGCGCCCGGCCAGGGCATAGCCCCATTCGCCAAAGGCCGGCACATAGGCATGATAGGGTGTTACCTGTAAACCGGCGCTTTCCAGAGTGCGCACGATGCACCAGAACGAGCGGCGCGCGTACAGCGGCGAGGTGGTCTGCACGACGGCCAGACCGCGCGCGGCCAGATGCCGTTCCAGCAGGCGATAGAACACCGTGCTGTACAGCTTGCCGAGGGCGTGGTTGCTCGGGTCGGGGAAATCGACCACGATGAAATCGAAGGTGTCGGCGTTCTCTTCCAGCCAGGAAAAGGCGTCGGCGTTGATCACCCGGACCTTGGGTGAATTCAGGGCATTGCCGTTCAGCGGCGTCAGCAGCGGATGCGTAGCGAACAGCCGGGTCATCTCCGGATCCAGATCGACCAAGGTCACCGCTTCGACCGTGGCATGGCGCAGAATCTCGCGCACCGCCAGCCCGTCGCCACCGCCGAGCACCAGCACCCGGCGCGCCCAGGGCACTGCGCTCAGCCCCGGATGCACCAGCGCTTCGTGATAGCGGTATTCATCGCGGGAGCTGAATTGCAGGTTGCCGTTGAGAAACAGCCGCAGATCATCCTTCCAGCGGGTGACGACGATGCGCTGATAGGGCGAGCGCAGGGCCAGAATGATTTCATCGCTGTAGAGATTTTCCTCGGCCAGGGTCGTGAGCCGGTCGGCGGCGACAAAACCGGTCAACAGCGCCAGCAGCGCGGCCATGCACAGACCGCGCAGACCCGCTGCCGCACCCAGTTGTTCGCGGAACAGCCACAGGGCCCAGGCCGCCACCAGCACGTTCAGCAGACCAAACAGCAGGCTGGTGCGCACCAGACCCAGATGCGGCACCAGCAGCACCGGGAACAGCAGCGACACCGCCAGCGCGCCGAGATAATCCAGGGTCAGCACCTGCGCCACCAGATCCTTGAAGGCGAATTGCTGCTTGAGAATGCGCATCACCAGCGGAATTTCCAGCCCGACCAGAATGCCCACCGCCAGCACCAGCCCATACAGCGCCAAGCGGAACGCCCCCGACCAGGCAAAAACCAGAAACAGCAGCGGCGCGGAAAAGCCACCGAGCAGGCCCACAGCGAGTTCAATCTGGATAAAGCGGGCAATCAGGCCGCGCACCACATAGCGCGAAAGCCACGAACCGATGCCCATGGCAAACAGGTAACAGCCGATGACGGTCGAGAACTGGGTGACCGAATCACCCAGCAGGTAGCTGGCCAGGGTCCCGGCGAGCAGCTCATAGACCAGCCCGCAGGAAGCGATGACGAAAACCGAGACCAGCAGCGCATGGCTCATGGTGATGGGGATATCGGGTTGACGGTGTCGTTAATCGTGCTTTGAGCAGCGGTTCCGGGCTACTTGTGGTAAATGCCGCGCACCGCACCCGGCGTGCTGCCCGGTTCGCTGCGGCTTTCGCTGGCGCCGAGCAGACTCCAGCCCCGGTACTGGGCAGTGGCGAACAGCGCCAGAATGAGCAGGCCGCTGATCAGATAGCCGCGCAACATGGTCGATCCTCCCGCTCAGTCATCGTCATCCTTCCGGCTGCTGCCGCTGCTGCCAGCAGCGCCATAATCACTCTCCGCCCAGCGCGCCCGCTCAAAGGCACCCACCCGCCACCAAAACCAGGCCGGCAGCAGCAGCAGGCCGAGCAGGGCCAGAAAGAAATTGCTCCAGCTGGGCACATCGCGCCAGATGCTGAAGGTTGCCGTCACCGGCGGCGCAGCAGCAGCCCGCTCGCTTTCAATTGTCAGGTAGTAAAGACCCGCCGGAACCGTGGTCAGCAGGGCTTCGTCACTGGCGCTGCCCTCGGACCAGCGTTCGCCCTCGTCGATGCCCTGGTAGTAATCGATCTCGCGGCTGACCGCGTAACGGGCGCCGCTTTGCTGCTCGATCAGCGCCATGTCCAGATACAGCCAGTTGTTATCCAGATTGGTCTGCACCTGGATCAGTACATTGCTCGGCCGGCCGCTCAAGGCGAACGGCGCGCTGCTCAGCAGCTTGTCCTGGGTGCTGGCATCGAAGGTAAAGGTCTGCTGATGCACACGCTGATCGGCGCCCAGCAGCAGCGTCAGCACCTGCGCGATCAGCAGCAGACCCAGAAAAAGCCGGCGCAGCCGGCGCAGTTTCGGTCGCTGCGCTTCGTAAGGTGAGGGCTGGCTGGCGGCGATACCGACGCGCGGCGGCAAGGGCCCGCTCAGTTGAAAGGCGGTCTGAACGGTTTGCGCTTCGATGTAGCTGCCCAGCGACCAGACGATCTCGCGTTCACTGCGCTCGCAACTGAGTTGCAGCGGCGGGGCGATGTAGTCGCTGACCTCGACGCTCTCCCCGACTG
>OFSA01000086.1_pt1 | contig 15656 bp, 9 predicted proteins | sample 1543241 | NCBI WGS metagenome assembly OFSA01 (sample SAMN05442508, study PRJEB24371) | freshwater metagenome | isolation source: Freshwater Lake | place: Canada: Niagara | collected 2012-08-09 | reverse complement strand
TTTTTTCAAGCAGAAGACGGCATACGAGATCCTCTCTGGTCTCGTGGGCTCGGAGATGTGTATAAGAGACAGATATTGGCCTGCTGTGCCAGTCGGCGGCGATCATGCGCAGCGTCATCGACTGGGCCACCAGCCGCAATATCGGTTTTTCGCATGTGATTTCGGTTGGCATGCGCTGGGATGTCGATTTTGGCGACCTGATCGATTACCTGCTCCGGGACAGCAATACCCGCGCCATCCTGATGTACATGGAGAATACCCGTAATCGGCGCAAGTTCGTGTCCGCTGCCCGTGCCGCCGCGCGCGTCAAGCCGGTGATCGTGCTCAAGCCGCGCGATTTCAAGGCCGGCCCGGTCGAGGATGCGGTCTATGACGCCGTGTTCCAGCGCGCCGGCATCCTGCGGGTCAACAACATTGAGCAACTGTTTGGCGCTGCTGAAACCCTGGCTACCGCCAAGCCGGTGTACAGCAATCGCCTGACGGTGCTGAGCAACAGCTACAGTCTGGCATTGCTGACCAGTGATGGTTTGCTGCGCCACGGCGGCCAGCTTGCCGAGATCAGCGAAGCCACCCGCACCCAGTTGGCGCGGACCTGCCGGCCGGGTTATGCGATCAGTAATCCGGTGGATCTGGGTGATATCGCCGGCCCCGAGGAGTATGGCAAGGCTCTGGATCTGCTGCTGCAGGAACCGGGCACCGATGGCGTGCTGCTGATTCACGCGCCTACTTCGGCCAGTCGCGCCGTGGAAAGTGCCCGAGCGGTGGTCGAACGCGCCAAGAGCCGCCGGCTGATCATGACCTGCTGGGTGGGCGAAGCGGCAGCCGAGCCGGCGCGTGAGCTGTTCAAGAGCGCGCACATTCCCACCTACGAGTCGCCCGGCGAGGCGGTGGAAGCGTTCATGCGCCTGGCCCAGTACCGGCGCACCCAGGAACTGCTGATGGAAACGCCGGCCTCGATTCCCGAGGAATTCACACCCGATAGTGAAACCGCGCGCCGCATTATTCAGATCGCCCTGACTGCGGGCCGTCGCCGCCTGAATGCCTATGAAACCAGTCAGGTGCTGAGCGCTTATGAGATTCCGGTGGCGCCGCTGTATTTTGCCTCAACGCCGGATGCGGCTACCGATGTGGCGCTGGAGCTGAATGTATCGGTGGCACTGAAGATTCTGTCGCCCGATATCGCCAGCAAGTCTGATGTCGGCGGCGTCGCCTTTGGTTTGAAAAATCCGCTGGAAGTGCTGGTTGCCGCGACCGAAATGCTCAAGCGGGTACGGGAACTGGCGCCCGAGGCGGTGATCGACGGTTTTGCCGTGCAGCCGATGCGGTCGCGCCATGGCGCCTATGAACTGATGATGGGCGTGCGCACCGGACGCCGCTTCGGACCGGTGATTTTCTTCGGTCAGGGCGGCACCGAGGCTGAGGTGATCGACGATATCGCTTATGCCCTGCCGCCGCTGAACATGCAACTGGCGCGCGATTTGATGTCGCGTACCCGCCTGAACCGGCGCATCAGCACCAATCGCGGCCGGCCAGTCGATATGGACGCCATTGCCCTGACCCTGATCAAGGTCTCGCAGATGGTGATTGATCTGGCGGAAGTGATTGAAATGGATATCAACCCGATCTGGGTCAATGCCAGTGGCCTGCTGGCGCTGGATGCCAATATCCGCATCGAACCGGCTACGGCGCCCGCGACGCAGCGACTGGCGATTTCGCCTTATCCAAAGCAGATGGAGCGCGAATACCGGCTGCCGGATGGGCGTGGTTTCCTGCTGCGGCCAATCCTGCCTGAAGATGAGCCGGAGCTGAAGGAACTGGTCAGGCGGGTGCCGGCTGAGGATGTGCGCATGCGCTTTTTCCAGCCGATTCGCGAGTTGTCGCATGATATGGCGGCGCGGCTGACCCAGCTCGATTACGAGCGCGAGATGGCGATGATCGTCACCGAGATCAACAGCATCCCCGGCAAGGGCACGATCTGGGGCGTGGTGCGCTGTAACGCCGATCCGGACATGGAAAAAGCCGAATATTCGATCCTGATCGATCGCTCGATGACCGGCATTGGCCTGGGACCGATGCTGATGCGCTACATTATCGACTATGCCCGCAAGCGTGGCATCAAGGAGCTGTACGGCGAGGTGCTGCGCGAAAACGAGCCGATGCTGCGCCTGAACCGGGCGCTCAACTTCAAGATCCAGGCCACGCCGGACGATCCTGGCGTTGTGCATGTTTCGCTGCCGCTGGTCTAAGCGGTAGGCGTGTGGCGGCGGCGACTGCTCCGGTCGCCGCGCGTCGCGGCAGATCACAGGAGAGCGCAACCATGGCTGAGCCATCCGAGCAGGATCGCATGACCGCCCGCCAGCACACCGCGCAACTGCTGAAGATGCTGCGCGGCGCTGGCAGCGGGGCGGCGCCGCCGGTTGCAGCGAACGGGATGCCGGCGACGCAGCTTGCCGAAGCGCCCTCGTCCTATGCAGTAGCCCGGCAGCGGGCAACGGAGCCGCGCGCCGCTGCCGGCGCTGCCAAACGGTCTGTCCCTGCCAGTCCGCCCCCGCCATGCCCGCCGCGCCCGATTCCCGCCATTGGCGACGGCCTGCGCCAACAGGAAGGCGTACTGGGCATGCTGATGGCGCGGGCCGATCGCCTGGCGCAGTTGACGCGCATTCTGCATGCCTATCTGCCGGCGCATCTGCGTGATCATGCTGTGCTGCTGCGCCTGGATGCCGAAGCCTGGATGGTGCAGACCGATTCACCGGCCTGGGCGACGCGCCTGCGCTATGCGTTGTACAACATCCGTCTGACGCTTGGCCGGCATCTGCAGCTTGAGCTGCCTAAGCCGCGGATCCGGGTGGCGCCGACTGCCGAACCGGTGCCGGTGTTGCGGCCGCGGCCAACGCTGACTGCCGATAGCGCCCGCCTGCTGGAAATCACTGCTGGTAATGTGTTCGACAGTCGCCTGAGCGCTGCCCTGCGCAAGCTGGCCGCACATGCCGGGCCGACGGCTTCCCAAGATTCGTAGCAGATTTGACTCTCGTCATTCTCACCGTATGTTCGATGAACGTCCTATTGATGGGGATCATCCAGTAGCGACTCTTGCAAAGGCCATTGAAGCCTTATTTTAGGTTTATTAAATTAAAAATAATAACTTGCCTTAATAAACGATATTTTTTTATTGTCAGTTAAAAATGACAATTTAGCCGAATGTCAGGGGTAAAATGTGCCGGTTCAGTCAACACTTTTAGTGGGAATGTGTATGATTTTTGGGGAGATCTTTTTAAAAAATCATTGAATAATGATAATGGGTAGGATTACACTTTCTGACCGCAGGAGCAGGAGTGTTGGGGAGGGGGAGTATCCAGGTTTGTTTTTATAAGCATGGATGTTTTGTTGGTGGTTTTGATAACCAATGGTTCGGACAGTTTTAAAACCCACAATAAACGGTTGGCTCCCCTCATTGGTCCTTTTAAGGTGCTTACATATCTTGTCGCCGATCACAAAACCCTGAACGTCTTCAGTCAAATCCCAAAACGCCTCGCGTTCATCACCGGTAGCGGGGTCACCGTACACGCCGTCATGACGACGCCCTTGATCGTAACCATCAAATGAACGCTAAACAAATAATAATGCTGGTTTTTTTATTTGCTGTTTACCCGTTTGCAACGCCATTCGCTTACGCAACATCATCGAATTCCGCAACTGCCGCCTGGATTCAGACGCTGCAGGATAAGGGGTGGGATGAAACGACCGCCGCTGAAGTCGTTAGTCTGAACCAGGACTGGTTTACCAGCCTCGCTGAAAACTACTCCAAGGAACTCGACGCGCAACTAGCGCGACTAGGTCGCCTCGGTCAATACCCGCAATTCACCTTTCTGTTGCAAAAACATCCTGAACTAGCGGGTTTGCTGGCTGGTTCCGAAGACCCACGCCTGCTGGCTAAAACGCTGTCCGATGAGGACTGCTATCCCTATATCACTCAGCAGTATTCCCTGCAAGCTGCCCCGGATGATGCGCTGGCTTTAGCCAAGGCACTGGAACGGCACGGTCAGATAATTTGCGCTTTGGCAAAACGGGGGATTCCCGGCGCGTCAGCATTGTTTGTATTTCCGCATGAAACTACCGCTGGCCGCGAATATGCCCGCTGGCTGGATGATGTGGTGCGGAATGCCTCTGGCCAGTCCGATGATCAATTAGCCGAACTGATTGGTTTTATTGCCACCGAAGGCGGTGATATTCGGCGGCGTATGGAACGCGATGTGACTTTCCGCGATCAATTCCGCACGACATTGTGGCCGCGTTTGGTTCGGACAGTTCAAAATGAAAAATTTTCGGTAGCTGTGACGGAACCACTGGTTTGGGATTTACTGACGTTGCCGCAAGGAGAAAATTTGCTGAAAGATTGGGGACCGCAAGCTCCAACTGTTTTACTGTTCGGTGATATTGCTTATCCGAAAGAATTGCATGAAACCGTCATCGAGTTAATGCGTAATGGCGACGATGAAACCATGAATGTGTTGATGCGATTTGCCGGGGAACCGGTGCTGAATAACTTCTTGCAGCGCCAGGATTTGGATTGGGAGATTAAAGCAACGGTACTTAAAAACCGCTATGCGTCATGCCCAAAGAATTTTGATCAGCCTTGCCCTAATTTTGTGGAAAAGGTAAAGCACGATAGCCAGCTCAGTGCATCTGCTTTAGCGGAAGACTTAAAGCCAGAACCTAGCGGACCAAAAATGTGGATTCCTTTAGTGTCTTCATACTACACCGCTAAAAAAATGGCGCAAGGGCGAGAAACCAGCACCTTCGACTTGTTTCTTCTTGGTGTTGATATTGTAACCGTTGCGATGCCCGTTGGTAAAATCGCTGGAAATTTAATGAAAGGAACCGCAAAGACAGTTGCCAAGGGAACTACCAGAGAAATAGGCGAAAACATGGTCAATCAGCAACTCAAAGACTATAGCCGTGATGCGCTTGCAAAAAAGATTAACGCTCAAGTGGCGAAAAATTTGACTGAAAAACAACTGATACCGCAGGCTATGAAGGAAGTTTTGAAAAAATATATGCCGGTTATTTCTAAAGCGCGAGCAGCAGTTGCCGGCAATACGGCTTTTGAAGCCACTAAACCGCTGCAATTCCTATTTGAGAAAACGGGCGTAGGTCGAACTACGTTTAAGAAATGGACGGGGCTGGAGGCGCGGGTTTTCATGCGGAATGATGCCAAGGTTGTTATTTATCCAACTCAAGGTCTTAGTGGAGCTATTCTGCGTGAAACTGCGGCAAACGCAATTGGTGAAACGACTGGCGAAGCTGCTAAAATTGCACAAAAAGCATGGCAACAAAACGCCTCTGGTTGGTGGCTGATGAATGCTACCAACATGGATGTAGCCATCGCTCGATAACTTGACCTGGGTTCACCCATTATGATGCAAAAAACCAAGCCGCATCTCCAAAAAATTACCGCATTTTTGACGGTAATCTTATTACTGACTTCACTATTGCCCAGCATCGCCGCTTCATTTCCTTGGAAGACCTTCATTCAAGGTACTGCTAGGGTTGCCGACGATGTACCAGTGAATAAAGCAGATGATATTGCTCAAAGTTTGGCCCGATCCAAAAGCGTAATGCGAAAGCTGGATGCTGATTTATTGAAAGCTGGTCAATTAACTGACAAGATGGATGATGCAGCCCGTGCAATAGCCCGTAGTACGGCAATGCTGAAAGCGTTGGAAAAAGCGATTCCTGATAACCCAGCGCTGCTTAGAGAAATCAAGGCGCTGGATAACGCTTCACAGGAAGCGGCTGTAGTACTCGCTAAAGGCGGGCAAAGCATGACCCGCGTCATGCCTGATATTACGGGACGGGGGCAGCTTTTAAAGCGAGGCGGGGCGGATGTGGTAGCGGCAGTGGGTTTACATGGCGATGATGCCGCACGCGCTGCTATGCGCCTCGATACGGCTATCCAAGGCGGCAGTTTGATTATTCCAGCCGGAAAACAGATGGTTACTCTCGAAGATTTCGGGCGGGTAATGACTAAAACTGGGGAGTCGGGTTGGCAATTCTGGCAAAAGTATGTGCAGCCTCATTGGAAATTGTGGCTGGGCAGCGGAGCATTAGCAGTTTACCTGAATGATCCTGAGCAATTCCAGGATGCTGCCGGTAATCTCAGCGAGGCTGGTTTTCGCCACTTGGGCTTGTTAATGGGAGAGGTTTCAGCGGGAGCCATTCGCGGGATTAGCCAAGGAACTACTGAGGTTGTTGAGAAAGTCGTGGTTGAAACGACAGCCGGATTTTTGCAAAGCTGGCAAGAATTTTTTTCCGGCCTGCTGATTCTGTTTGGAATTTCGCTGCTGTTCCGGCGTGTGCGTTATTACGTCTTATGGCCTTTTCGCTGGTTAAATAATAAACCAGCAGAGTAAATTTTAATCGCTCCTCAATATTTTTAAGCCTAAGCAACGATAATGGAAAGGGCAAACCATGAAGTCGCAAACCAGAAAAAATAAAAAAGTTTATCGAATCGCGCTGTACGGTGCCAGTGGGTCGGGTAAAACCTGCATTTTAGCGGCACTGGCGATGGATCGTTTGCCGCACCCGGAGGGTTTGAGTTGTACTTGGCTGCCATCTGGTCAGAAAGCGGGACGCGAATGGTTAAAAGAGGCAGTTAGTGCTTTTGAAGAGAACCGCTTACCTAAACCGAGTGAAGTAACAACCCAGCTTCCGGCTTTTGATTTTAATTTCTCTGCTAATGGACGTAGTTATGCAGTAGAACTGATTGACTATGCTGGTGAATTAGTTGATCCGGCATTAAGTGATGGTGAAAACGCTAAGCTTTTATTTGATCGCTTGAGAAAGATGGATGCCCTGTTGGTTTTAGCTCCAGTGCCAAAAACTGATGGACATCATTCCATACTTTCCAGAGAATTATTAGCTGTTCGCCGCACCTTTGAAAAACTGCGGGAGCAGATGAGTGAAAAAAAGACACACGTGGATACCCCGGTAGCGTTGATTGTGAACGCATGGGATCGCATGATGGATCATAGCTTGGCCATCAGCGAAAAAAAGACTTATGCGAGCGAACAGCAAAAGTTAAATGAGTTGCTAGTTGGGTCCAGTACGCTATTACCGCATCGTGGGCTTTATGATGCGCTTAAAAATAGTGTGCCGGAAAACGATTTTGCAGCTTTCCCGGTGAGCGCCATTGGCTTATGTGAAAAAGTGTTGATCGATGGGCATGAGTTTGAGCGGCCTAAAAATATTAGTCCACTGCATTCTTTTGGTTTGGAAAATCCGTTTTTTTGGGCGTTGCAACGGCGCGACGAGATTGATATTGCTAACCTTGAGCATAAAGTAGAGCTGTTGGCTACCAGAAAAGGTACTCGCTTTTTTCCATTGCCGCCCTTGGAGCTATTGCGCCAAGGTAAAGCAATTCTCAAGCGGTTTCCACGCGGAAGCGAACTCTACAAGAAAACCCATGTTATCGTTCATCAACTGCGCGAGGTATTCTGGTCACGGACCGGCATGGCAGTAGTTTATCTTTTATCTGCGGTGCTGATTACCGAAGCGACTATAGATGGAATGCGTTATCGTTCAATCAATGCGGTTTTACATGATCCAAAAGCCAGTGTAGAGCAATTGCAAAAAGCCGAGGATTGGCTGGAACAGTATCAAAGTTCTTCTTTCAGCCGTCATCTTTTTTACAAGCTCAAATTCAGTGCTAAAACTGCTGGCGCTGAACTTGAAAAATTCCGATCTGGTCGAGAAGACCTGTTTGCTGAACCATTGAAAGCAGGCACTTCTACCGAGCAAAAAGCTAAAGCGGCTGAGGATTATTTGAAAGCCTTTCCCAATGGCAAGTATCGTGCTGAAGCAGCAAAAGCCATTCAAGGCTTTGAAACATTGCAACAAGAGCTTGCTTGGCGGGAAGTGCAGGCATCCAGCTCACTTGCGGATAAAGCTAAACGTGCTAATGATTACCTGAAAAAATTCCCATATAGCGATCACGCGGTTGACGCCAGGCAAATACTTACTGAGGCGGCTAATGCCAAAAGTTGGGATGACTTCGTAAAACAGTACAACGGGATGATCAGCGATAGTCGATTGAGCGATGCTGCTGAATTACTGGTCGGACGTAGACCGGAAACCCCAGACTTACAAGCCCTCAAGGCTAGTTTTCCGTCGCAAGCTTTGGAAAAGCTGTCGAGACGGATTCAAGAAACAATTTCAAACTCACAATGGGAACAAGGTATTGATGAACTGGACAATGCTAATCGTTGGCCACCTGAGTTAGTGAATGACCAGGTTCAATCCAAGATCAGGGAACTACGGGGTCAACTTGAAAAGACTTGGGATAGTAGTCTTTATCAAACAGCGTTGAACAGCAGAACTACAGATAATCTGCAAACTTATCTTGCTCAAGCACCGATTAAGTCCATGAAAACCTCAGTTCAGGATTATCTGGATTATTTAGCCAAGCAACAAGGACAGCTTGATTTGAAACTGACGTTAACTCGTGTACGATGGAGTCCTAATATTACCGAGAAATCCGAGGTTAGGTATGAGGTGGCCATTAACGGTAATAACATCATCTACGCTGCTGGTCAGGAAGGTACACGAGGACACTCCAGCGATCTTGTTTCTATTTATCAGACCGGCTCTTTTAAAGGTCGCCTCAGTGAAGAAGTGACATTGGATGTTGCAGCGGTAGGTGATGGACTGTTCGGTACGGTTGATTTGGGCAAAGGTAAAAGGAGGCTAGCAGTTAGTTCTCTTAATGGTTATTCGCTTGATATACGCGATGATGATGGCAATGTGAGTACGGTTCAATTCTCTTTACAGGGTATGCCCAAAGCTCCCGAAATGCCGGCTTGGAGGAATTAACCATGACTATAAATTATAATACCCCTTTTCTGTTGATTGAAACTCCACGCGCTGGTAAGTGGAATTATCGGCATATTACTCCGCCTGATCTTTGGATGAATCAGCAGCAGGTACTCTCTATCATAGAAGCTGCACGCAAGAAGGAGGAGGGTAAAAATTTTCTGGCAGTTGGCCAAAACAATCAAGTTAAGCAATCAATGACTGATCGTTCTGCACCAGAATTGCTGATTCTGGCGGGAATAGACACTAGGCGTTTGAGTAGCCAGGAAAAAAAGACATTGCGGGATTTATTGCAATCCTTGTTGATAGATGTTGATCAATTGGTTACGAAACATATTGATTGGGATACGGAAGGAGAAAATGATCCTGTGGCAAGAAAAGAACTGATGTTTTGGTTTGAGACGTATTTTAAGGATACAGAAAATCTAGGCTGGAAATCACGGAATAATAAACGGTTGATAGCGGTGAGTGTGATAGCAGCTATTATAATAGGAACAGCTATTGTAAATTCACTACCAGGTAAAAGTAAAAATCCACCTAATACCTCTGTGGTTGATAAAACAAAAAACATATTGGATGAATTTTTTGACATCTGTGGTACGCAGGATAGCGAGCGAGTCAAGGCGGAAAATGAGTTACTGCAGATTGGCCTATTAAAGAAACAAGATGGAGAGTTGGAACTTGTTGATCCAGATAATAATCAGATTTCTCAAATCATTGGGAATCAATCAAGCATATCAGCCAGTTACATTATGCCGGAGGAAAGAAGAAAAGAGATGTTTGAAAATTTGTTTGGACAAGCAGAAAAGCCTTTGAATGGATTAAAAGACTTTATTTATTGTAGAAATAAAGTTAGAGAATTTACGAGCCAAGAACTTATTTACACTCCGTTTATGACGAAAAGTGAAATAGATAAACTAGAGAAAATAATTGCTGAGCATCGCCTAAGCAACGGGCAAAATTACAAAGCTATAACTGGAGAAACAAAAAGCCTTCTTACAGCTTGTGGTAAAGATGTTCCAAATTTGCAGTTTATAAAAAAGTGCTATGAAAAATGGGCCGAAAAGAAACAGAAAAATAACGAGTTAGATGATCAACTTCTTCCCTTCTGGGAAAAAACAGAACGCCTATTAGATGCTTGTAAAAAAGTTATTCCGCCGGGATAAAATGTTATTTTTATGCTCTTCCGACTCCTGATTCTAGGAGTTGGGAGGAGCTAGTCAAAAACTCATTTGCATTTAATATTCTGCACCATCACCACGCAAGCCTTCCCATCCCTCTCATCCATCATCGCCTCGCCCGAACTTCCCAGAATCCCCGATTCGGTAACAGCCGCCAGCAACTATTGACATTGCATAGCAAGCAATTTTACTAAATACAGTGGGCCACATATTTATGGAGTTGTGGATCGTGGTTAAATAAAGAGAATCAAATCTTATGCGCTGATGTTTGATTCTGGTATTTTGTCATGCAAAGAGGTAAGCGTGATAAAAGATACTGGATAAAAACCGAAAGCAAAACGTCACAATAGCTTTCACAAATATAAAATCAGCAGCACCAGACCTGACACCACCTAACCCCATGCCCATCCACCATGCCATTTAGCGCATTGGCAAACTAACCGGACTACGCATCGTGCTGTACTGCCATCAAAGCAACCGCCTTGAAATCCTGGTTAACCGTTTGGCCGACGTGCTGCGCCAGCCGCTGCGCACACCGCTAGCGCCGGAACTCGTCATTACGCCCAGCAATGGCCTTGCGCGCTGGCTGGCGTTGCGCCTGGCCGACCGTCTCGGCGTGTGCGCCAATCTCAGCGTGCAATTTCCCGCCACCTTCCTATGGGAAATCAGCCGGGCGCTGCTACGCGGCATGCCCTCGGTCTCAGCATTCGAGCGGCCCGTGCTGCGCTGGCGACTGCTGGAACTGCTGGGCGCGCTGGAAGACACGCACTGTCTCGCGCCGCTGCATGCCTGGCTGGGCGATGGCCGCGACGATTTTCGCCGCTATCAACTGGCCTGTCGGATCGCCGACTGCTTCGATCAATACCTGGTCTATCGTCCCGACTGGATCCGCGCCTGGGAGCAGGCCGCGCCGGAACACTGGCAAGCGGCATTGTGGCAGCGGCTGACCGCAGCCGGCGCCGTGCATCGGGTGTCGGTGCAGGAACAGGTGCGCGCAGCACTGCGCGCCGGCGACTTCGATCGCAACCGCTTACCGGAACGGGTCGCGGTGCTGGGCGTGACAACCCTGCCCCCGCTGTATCTGGACCTGCTAGCGGAACTGGCCAACGTGATCGATGTGCACCTGCTGCTGCTGAATCCCTGCCAGGAATACTGGGGCGATATCCGCGCCGAACGCGACCTGGCGCGGCTGGACGAGGAAATCGACCCCGAAGAAGCCTATCTGGTGGTTGGCAACCCGCTGCTGGCCTCGCTCGGCAAGCAGGGCCGCGATTTCATCGACCTGCTGCAGAACTATCCGCGCACCGAATGGGACGGCTTCGCCGAGCCTGCTGGCGACAGCCTGTTGCATCACCTGCAAGCCGACATCCTGCACCTGCGCGAACGTGGCAGCGCCGACTGTCCGCCCCTGCCGCTGCGTGCCGATGACCGCTCGCTGCAGATTCACGCCTGCCACGGCCCCATGCGCGAAGTCGAAGTGCTGCACGATCAACTGCTGGCACTGTTTGCCGCCGATCCACGCCTGAAACCCTCCGATGTCGTGGTGATGGCCCCGGATATTGCCGTGTACGGGCCGCTGATCGAGGCGGTATTCGACAGCGTGCCGCGTGAACGGCGCATCCCGTTCAGCGTCGCCGATCAAGGCGTGGCCGTGGAGAATCCGCTGGTCGAAGTCTTTTTTACCCTGCTCGATCTGGGCGGCGGACGCTTCGACGCGGTGCAGGTGCTGGATCTGCTGGAAGCGCCGGCCTTGCGGCGGCGTTTCGACCTGGCCGAAGAAGACGTAATCCGCATACGCCACTGGGTCCGCAGCGCCGGCATTCGCTGGGGCATCGATGCCGAGACCAAACAGCACTGGGATCTGCCCGCTACCGCCGAGCACACCTGGCGCACCGGTCTGGATCGCCTGTTGCTCGGCTATGCGCTGCCTGGCGAGGGGCGCGGCCTGTATCAGGACATCCTGCCCTGCGACGAGGTGGAAGGGTCCGCTGCTCTGGCGCTCGGTGGCCTGGAAAGTTTTACCGAAGCGCTGTTTGGTCTGGATGCGCGCCTGCGCGAGCAGCGACCGCTGACCGCATGGTTAAGCGTGCTGCGCACGGTGCTGGAGCAGTTTTTCGACCCGCGTGAGCGCGAGGAAAACGAGTTGCAGCAGGTGCGCGCTGCGCTGGAAGCACTGGGCGATACCGCAGAACAGGCCGGTTTTGGCGAACCGCTCAGTCTGGCGGTGGTGAAATCGGCGCTGCGCGAGCAGTTGAACAGTGTTGCCAGTGGCGCCGGCCGCTTTCTCGGCGGTGGCGTGACCTGTTGCGCAATGGTGCCGATGCGCAGCATTCCGTTTGCCGTAGTGTGCCTGCTGGGCCTGAATGACGACGCCTATCCGCGCCCGCACCCGCCGCCAGGCTTTGACTTGATGGCCAACCGCTTTCGGCGCGGCGATCGCGCGCGCCATCAGGACGATCGCTATCTGTTTCTGGAAACCCTGCTTTCAGCCCGCCAGTGTCTGTATCTGAGCTATTGCGGGCAGAACATCCGCGACAATGCGCGCCTGCCGCCGTCGGTACTGGTCAGTGAGCTGCTTGATGTAGTGGATCGCGCTTTTTACAGTGCCAACAGTGCCAAGGGTGTCCGGCCCAGCGCGCAGTTGCTGACCCGGCATCCGCTGCAACCGTTCAGCCGGCGCTATTTCACCGATGATGCACGCCTGTTCAGCTATGCCGACGAATGGGTCGAGGCCAGCCGGCAGGCCGGACGCGGCGAGCGTGAGGCAACGGTACTGTTGAGCGGGGCGTTGCCGGAGGCAGAGCCGGCGTTGCGCCTGGTGAGTCTGGAGACGCTGGTGGGCTTTTTCAAAAACCCGGCCCGCTGGCTGCTGCGTGAGCGGCTTGGGGTGCGGGTTGACGATGATGAGGTGGCGCTGGAAACCCGCGAACCGTTCGTGCTTAACGGTCTGGCGGCTTATCAGTTGGCCGAGCAGGCGCTGGAGCTGTACCGCGATGGCGAGCCACCGGCGCGGATCGCGACGCTGCTGCGCGCCGGCGGGGTGCTACCGCATGGCGAAGTGGGCGCCTGCGTGGCGGCCCGCACTCAGGAGCGGGTGCTGCGCTTTGCCGGGGAACTGGGGCGGTTGCTGCCGCGCCGGGCTGCTGAGCCGCTGCCGCTGGATGTGGTCCTGGGTGATTTTCGCCTGATTGGGCCGCTGGCGGGATTGACGCCGGCCGGCTGGATTGGCTACCGCATGGCACAGATCAAGGCCCCGGATTATCTGCAACTGTGGCTGCATCATCTGGCCCTGAATGCGCTGGATGCACAGGAGGCGGTCGAGGTGCCCCGTTGCAGTCGCTGGATCGGCGAGGGCAGGGATCAGCAGGTGATACTGGAGCCGCTCAGCGATGCAGCAGACTTATTGACCGGACTGCTGGATATCTATTGGCAGGGCACGCAGCGTCTGCTGCATTTCTTTCCCAAGAGTGCATTGGTCTATATCGAGAACATGCGCAAGAAGGGCGGCAGTGCGGAAAAGGCGCTCCAGGCGGCGCGTTTTGAATGGCGGGGCAGTGAGCGGAACCATAATTTTCCAGAACGGGATAATCCCTATTATCGGCTGGCCTTTGGTGATAGCGATCCGTTGGATGCGGAATTTGAGCAACTGACGATGAGTGTGTTGGGGCCGCTGTTTGCATTGATCGACCGCACTAAAGGGCAGGGTTGAGCGTCGTTGCTTCTATGATCGGGCGGTGCCCGGCCCGCCTGCGATCCTGCATCCTAGGGGTGTCTGGCGTTGGCTTGCCATGGCGCTGCCGCGCGTTGTGTGGTTAGTAGAGCATAGGGCAGGTAAGACTAAGCGAGGTTTCTTTGAAAGCATCCGTTTATATTGAAACATCTGTTTTTAGCTATTTGACGGCCCGGCCAAACAACGATTTGCGCGCTATGGCAAACCAAAGCGCGACATCGGACTGGTGGGAAACGCAACGTTTGAATTACGATGTTTTTGTATCTGAACTTGTCATATCCGAAGCCAGTAAAGGCCATCCAGAAGCGGCGCAACGTCGGTTAACGGTAATCGCCGATCTGCCATTGCTCCAAATTTCTCCCGAAGTTCGGAGGTTGGCTCAATCCCTCATTCAAAATCATGCGCTGCCGCCGAAAGCGGAGGCGGATGCCTACCATGTCGCTATTGCCGTCGTAAATGGCGCCGAGTATTTGCTGACATGGAATTGCACACATATTGCCAACGCACATACACGGCCTAGAATCGAAGCCACCTGCCGGGCGCTCGGCTACGAGCCACCTGTTATTTGCACCCCACTTGAACTTACGGAGGATTAAACATGTGGACAGATCCGATTGTTGCCGAAACCCGTTCTCTCAGAGATGAATATGCACGTCAGTTTGACTACGATGCTGATGCTATTTTTGAGGATCTTATAAAAAAGCAGGCCATGCACCCGGAGCGGGTGGTTTCATTACCGCCACGTAAGGTTAAGGGCTTGGAGTATGTCGGCGAGAAACCCGAAGTCTAACAGTGCGCTACACTCGCCACCCCGAATGCCTCCAAAACCGCCCGAGTGGCTCACCATGCCACGCACACGGGTGACCCGCTCCCACATATTTGTATTCGCGAGGGTGAAAATCCGCCTGAAAACGCCCACGATGCCGAGCCGTTCAGGGACATTACAGCGTTAGGGCTTGAGGTGTCGCGTTTGCGTCTGGCGCGCTGGCCTGGACCCTGATACGCGCCTTGCCGCGAACAATACCGAACTGGGCCGGAATGCGGGATGCCTGGGGCTGAAAAAGGAAAATCAAGCGGCATTGATGCAGGGGATGGTGACAGCACTAGAGGCTAAGGCCCGCAATATGCGGGCTTTTTTGTGGGCGGCGCTGGGAAAAGACTGTATCAGGATGAGACAGGACAGGGCTAAAAGTGAAATCATTCAGAACACACTTTTCTTATTTTTTTCTGAAAAAGGGGGATTGAAGTGTGACAGCGGAAGGCGGGAGAATCGTGTTAAGGCTTTCTGATGAGTCAAGGTTCGGTAGCCGGCGGGGTGTTTGCTGGCGGGTTTATCCGATGGTTCCCACGCTCCAGCGTGGAACCCAATCCCAGCTACTCCAGTGGCCGGTCCGCACCGCCGGAGCGGTGCAAGCTCAAGCTGCATTCCCACGCGGGAGCGTAGGAACGATCAAGACAGATGAAGAGTTGGCAAACAATCAAGAAGGAAAAAACACAATGGCATACACGAAAATTATATTTGAAAATCCGAATACTGGTCACGTCAAAGAAGCGCCAGTAGGGTTCTCTTGGACAGTATTTTTTTTTTGGATTTTTTCCACCGCTATTTAGGGGTGACTGGAAGTGGGCAGTAATTATTTTTCTGCTGGCTATTATTACAGCCGGGCTAAGTAATTTGGTGTTCATGTTTATTTACAACAAACTGTATATCAAGGACTTGATTGGTTCTGGATTTAAAGCGAAATCTGTCGAGACTGGAACTATAGATCAGGTATCCCAAAAGCTAGGAATCCACCTGCCACTGCTGAAATCAGTTTAAACATTCTTGTTAGGACTTTCTGATTAGTCAAGGTTCGGTAGCCGGCGGGGTGTTTGCT
>OFSA01000085.1_pt1 | contig 15700 bp, 11 predicted proteins | sample 1543241 | NCBI WGS metagenome assembly OFSA01 (sample SAMN05442508, study PRJEB24371) | freshwater metagenome | isolation source: Freshwater Lake | place: Canada: Niagara | collected 2012-08-09 | reverse complement strand
TTTTTAGCACGGATAAGGAAAGTATTAGATTTTGCAGATACAAATTCAGCAGGATCATATGATCCATCTTGATCACTCCATACCCAAGTAGAATTACCACTTGCTACAGCTTTCCATCAACCAGCTGTTGAGTAATCTCAATTTACTTTATTATTCCCTCCACCAAGAATAATTGAATTTCATCATGTTAGTTGAGAATTTGATGAAGCCAAGATAGCCGACATTCATTTTCAAATAGAATTAAGAAGATTTTGTAATCAAACAATAAACGAATGATTTCAAAGTAAAGTATTTAATTCTCAAACAACAGAAGAAGCTTTCCCAGAAAGAATATTCACACCAGCATTATCGGGAGACACATTCATAGATCCAAGAACTTTAACAGCAGATACCATTCCAGATGCATTTGCATCTATGGTTACCACAGCAGGATTAGTGGCAGATGGTGCTTGACCATTTGGAGTCAAAACAATCTTCCCAATAGTTTGCACAGCATTGTTGATATTGGTAGGGATATCCAACTGAGCATACAAAACACTTACAAACACAGCACCAAAAATTAACAGTGCCAACTGTTTGAGAAATTGAGTTCTGTTGTGGTTTTTCATAGAGGGAGAAAAAGGAAATAAACACAAAAATAAGACTTATTAAGACCCACTATATGCAAGCAAATGGTGTTTGCAAGATTTTATTCACCTCTACACCTACATTCAACTTGACTTTTTTATATTTAAATTTTATTTGTGAGGACATCGCATTTTTTGCATCAAAAATCAGTAGTTATGCGGTAAACAATTCTGTCTACTTCTCTGTCTAGACGATATAAAAATCAGTGAATTAGAACGCGGAATTTAAACACATATGATTTGATTTATCTCAGTGAAATGGAACGCGCACAAAACCCTCTGTCGCAAAGCGACATCTACCTTTATCCTTTAGGGCTTATCAGGGAAGTCTGATTAGGTAATCCTCTATCATGTCCTCCTTTAGAAAAGGAGGTGGCTGCAAAGCAGACGGAGGATTTTCTTCTAAAAAACTTGAAAAATCATAGACAACACATACAATTACAATCAAGCTATGAGAGAAAACAAACCCCTTCCCTCAGCTTCGTTCGGGCATTCCCCTTATCAGGGGAACCTTCTTAGAATTTTAACGCTTGATATAAAAAAATATGAAACAATTAAACTATATAGAATATAACCGTGGAAATAAAGATTATTCTTCTAGGTTGAGAATTAATATGACCTTAGCCGAAAAGAAAATGTGGTTTGATATTTTGATGATAAAACCTAGGTGATATAAGTTTATTCGTCAAAAACGTATAAAATGATTTATCTTAGATTTTTATTGTTCCAAATTACTCTTGTGTATTGAAATAGATTGATCTAGCCATAACAACAAACAAGAATATGACCAACAAAGAACTGATATATTACAAAAACAATGAATTATAACTGTGAGATACACTAATCCACAAATATTAAATACTATTTCAGAAGTTTTTGATGATTTATTGTATATTATTAAAGAAAGAGAGAATTATTTGAGCAGGCTCCCCTGATAAGGGGAGGTGGCGAATGCAATGAGACGGAGGGGTTTGAAAGCTTAACAAACACTTCACTAAACACCAGAACAGTTCCCTCACAAAATACTTGACTTTCGAGATAAAATGAATATTATTAAGCAAAGATAAGAGATCATTAACAAGATTTCGATTATAGAACACGACATACTTCGTCAGAAGTAGACACATTATTCACTCAAAGGATCTATAAGATTTGCTTTGGGATGAATGATGGGTACCGCTGATTTAAGAAACTGTAAGTCTTGGTAATAAAATGAATTACAGATTTCGCAAACATGCGGTGCATATTCTTTATTCTCTTTTCCAAAAAAACCATGATGAAAAACATCAATCAAACAGCAGAAACACCACAAAACAAATCAGCAAGCAAAAAAGCAAATATAGCCAAAACAGCTGCAGCCGCAGCACTTATTACTATCACAGGAGCTACACATGGACAAAATTCAGCAACCATCGACCCAAAAAATTATTCTATAGCAAATCCTTTTATCATACCAAATCTTCCAAATATATCACAATTTAACTTAATAATTAAAGCAGGAGAAAAAGTACCTGTAACAATAGATAATATGGATATAAATGGAACAACTGATATTCGAGGACCGCCACAGATAAATGAGATTAATAATATACAAAACAATACAGTGTATTTTGACAGGGTATGAACATGGACACGATACTACAAAAAAACAGATTGAACAATTAATCATATAGGAATAAATGTAAACTATCAAGAAGATATCTATGACCGTACACCTTGATCTTCCACACAAAATCAACGCCCAGAAGTGGTTATGGTAGATGCAGGACAACAAGCGACACTTAGTGCTGGGCCAAATATGAATCCAACAGGATGAACAAATTGATATTATAAATGGAAAAATATAAATGACGCTAGTTTTACAGGAGACTACACAGATAGTACAAGAGTGGTCTGAAATTGAACATACATTTCTAGAACAAATGATGGAACAGGGACATGGACAAACGATACTATCGCAGTTATCGAAAGACCAAGTGCAAACAATTCAGCAAGAACACTTGATTTTGCTACTACAGTAAGTGGAGTGAACTATAAAGTCTACAAATTTCAACCAGCTGCTGCTGGAGCTCCTATGAGCAAAGCTCCTAGTGAAAGTGCTGTCGATAGTGCATGGGTAGAAGTACCTAGTTTATCATTTGTAGGAGACGGGAATCCTCGCTCAGTATGAGTAGAACTTGGAACATACAGAATTGGAGCACAAAGAACTCCAAATACTGATGTTCAACAAGACACAAAGAGCATCAAAGTTGATCTTGGTACAGATGTATTAGAAGTAAATACAGAAGAGAAAAATACATTTAAACAAGCAAATAGAGAACTCTCTCGAGAGACAGAAGTTCCTTCTATTATCTACGATATTCATGGAAGAGAAATGGGTACTGCCCTTGCAAGCACAATCAGAATCCCTGATCAAGCTACAGCTTGAGTATATATCGTAAGATTTACTGAAAATGGTAAAATCCATACTAAAAAGATTATTGTTAGATAATTTCACCAATTTCAGAAAACCTCGCTTTACCGCGAGGTTTTTTTTATTCACTTGAAATTCTCCCCTATTTCCATACAAACTCCTCATCCAATCTATGATGGTACCCTGCTAAAGCAGGGAGGAAAGTCCTGACACCATAAAAAGACTAAGATCCAACGGATCTTGAATTCCCCTTGGGGTAAACGAAAGTGCCACAGAAACGAAAACTAGCCCGCTTGCGGGTGAAAGATGCAACGTGAAGATGGGCTGTAGCAATACAATTCTACTTCTTCTCAGTTCAGCTGATAGCTGTTCGAGTGGTAAACCGTAGTCGGTGCAAGCTTACAGGTAGCAATACTTGGAAGTGCAAAAACCCGCTTATACAGCGGATCAGATAAATTCCATCACAACACAGAATCAGGCTTACGGATTGGATTTTAATTAGAAATTAATGGAATATATAGAAATATATCAATATCTCGATGGATTTAAAAACACCTGGATGAAATATGCAGTACAGACGTTTTGACAAAACGTCTCTACAGAATATCTCAAAAAACTACACCAGGTGTTTTTTATGCACTTAAAAACTCTCAAATCCTCTTTTCAATTTCACCCCACTGATTGTCTAACTTGTCTATATCAATAGCAGAAAAATTACTTAAAACATAGTCTGCAACTTGTTCTTTATTGATTGGTCTGTCTATTCCTATTCTGAGTCTTCGAAAATCAGGACTTCATAATTTTGCCAAAATATCTTTGAGACCATTGTGACCAGCGGGACTACCTCAGAGTTTAAGCTGAATCTTAGCTACAGGGAAATCTATTTCATCATGAATGACCAAAATATCTTTGGAATCTATTTTGTAGAAATTAGCTAATGGTCCAACACTTGCACCACTACGATTCATAAATGTTTGTGGTTTACAAAGCAATAATTTTTGTCAATTATAAACTACTTCTAAAAGCTCAGCATGATACTTCGAATCAAAACGAAATTGTCCTAAGTTCTCCCCTGCTACAAATTGATCTAAAATAAGAAAACCCGCATTATGGCGGGTCTTACTATATTCTTTTCAAGGATTACCTAATCCAACAATAAGTTTCATGAATACAAAACCTATAGAATAAAAAATCAGATTTAATCTTTAAGCTCTTGTTGTTCCAAGAATTCAATAATATCATGTTCTTCAATTTTCTTAGAAGTATGTACTTTACATCCACATTCTTCACCTTCACCAACTTCTTTAACTTCATCTTTATTTCTATAAACAGAGAGAAGATCTCCTTGTCCAATAATCTCATCATTTCTAATCAATCTAAATTTAATTCTACCTTTGGCCTTACCTTCGATAACCTTACCTCCGACAACCATTTCCTTTCCTTTACCGAAGAAGATAGCAAGGACATCAAGTTTTCCAATAGCAACTTCATGCATTTCAATTTGAATCATTCATTTAACCAAATCACTAAGGTAATCAGTCAATTCATAAATAATTTCAAAACTCTTCATTTCTATCTTGAGATTTTCAGCTTTCTTTTTGAGAAGTGCATTGAGATTAATATTGTATCCAATCAACAAAGCTCCAGATGCTTGACCAAGTGAGATATCTGAATCAGAGAAATGTCCTACATCACTATGAATCACTCTAATACTCACATTCTTTGGCATTGGAATAGCAGCGACAGCTTGTTTAAGAGCTTCCAAACTACTACTTCAATCTGATTTAAGGACAAGTTTAAGTTCACTTTCTTTGTTATTTTTGACACCTGTGATAAATTGTTGAATCACAGATTCTGGTGCTCTAGATTTAGCCTGTTCTTGGATAAGAGTCACTTTTTGTTGTGCTTCTTTTTCATTTTTAACTACTTCTACAATACGCCCTGGTTCTGGTAGACTTGTAATTCCCAAAACTTGAACTGGTTCTCAACCAATAGCTTTTTGGATATTTTGCCCTTTCCAGTTTTGCATTCTTCTCACCTTTCCATAAGTGTTGTACGCTACGACAATATCTCCAACTTTAAGCGTACCAGTCATGATAATCATAGTTGATATCACTCCTTGCTTAGGATCTTTGTGAGCATCCAAAATCACTCCAGCAGCAGCCCTTTTTGGATCGAACTTAAGATCCAACATTTCTGATTGAAGAAGAATTGTTTGCAAAAGATCATCAATACCTTGACCAGTCTTAGACGATACTCAAATAATTGGCGTATCTCCACCTCGATCTTCTGGGATTACTTGATATTGAGCAAGATCTTGTTTGATTTGTTCTAGGTTTTTACCTGGTTTATCTATCTTGGTTACAGCGATAATAATTGGCACACCTGCTTCTTTAGCATGTCAAATAGATTCAATAGTTTGAGGCATGACACTATCATCAGCAGCTACCACAATTACAGCAATATTAGTCAATTTAGCTCCTCTAGCTCTCAAACTTGTAAAAAGTTGATGTCAAGGAGTATCAATAAAACATATTTTTTTACCATCATATTCAACCATAGAGGCTCAGATACTTTGAGTAATTCCTCAAGCTTCACCACCAGCAACTCAAGTTTTTCTGAGATAATCAAGCAAAGATGTTTTTCCATGATCAACATGTCCCATAATAGTTACAATAGGAGGTCTAACTTCAGTGACAGAAGCATCTTTATCTAACGCAAGGATAGACTGAAGATCATCATTCATAAATGATTCAACATTTAGAGTATTTTCTGCCTTTTTAACAATTACACCAAGTTCTTCAGCGATCAATGCTGCTGTATCAAAATCAAGCGATGCAGTAATAGAAGTCATAATTTTATTTTCCATAAGTTTTTTGATAACCTGTGGCAATGGGATTCCCATTTTTTCAGAAAATTCTTTAACAGTGATTTTATCTTCTATAACAATTTCAATCTTTTTCACAAGATTTGCAGAAGTTGTTGCTATTTTTTCAACTTTTTTAATAACAGGAACTACTGGTGCAGCTACTGGTGTATGTGGACGAGGATGGTTTCATTGATATCCAGGTTTTGGATGATATTGCCCAGGTCTTGTTTGTATATTTCATCTTGGTCCCTGTGGTCTAGGCGATGAAGAAGGAGAACTCACACCTGGTCTAGCAGTGATTTGATTAGGTCTCTTAGGAGCTTCATATCTTTTAACACCATCAAAAAAAGATAAATCTGGTTCTGATTTAGCTTTAGGTTCTTGATGAATTTCTTTAAGATCGATTTTGTTTGGCATGATCTTATCATCTTTACCAGCAAGGAAATTAGTAAGAAAATCATTTTTTTCCTTAGCTACTACAGGAGCTACTACAGGAGCTTCCTTAGGTTTAGACACTTTAGGAGTAATAACTGTCTCATCTTGATCATTTTGAGAAATTACTGGTTCAGGTTTCTTTTGAGTAAATCAAAGCCCAGAAAGGAAACCACCTCCACTACCAATTTCATTCGCTTTACGAACTTGGGCAGTTTCTTTGGTAACTTTAGTGCTAACTTGCTTTTTTATGGGCATACAAAAAATTTGAAAATAAAATAACGGAATCATTGATACAATCGGAGCAATTCTATGAATATTGAACAACATTTCAAGTCAATTGCGTATTTATTTTTTAACAAACAAAAAATTAGCATAAATGCTAATTAAATTAATTCAGGACCGGCAAGACTTGAACTCGCGACGCGGAGCTTTGGAGACTCCCGCTCTACCCCTGAGCTACGGTCCTATAAAACAAATAACTGAGTATTTGTAACAAATCGGAAGATAAATTCAACTGAAAATTAAGATTTCACCCAGGATCGTTTTATCACCCTGGGTGATTCAAAATTATGTCTATATTTTGTCTATATGTACATTATTCTGTTTTTTCTTGAATTGGCTTATCTGATACAGGTTTCATCAATGGAAACATAACGACATCTCTTAAATTGTCTTGTTCTGTCAATATCGCCAAAATTCTCTCAAGCCCCATACCAAATCAAGATTGTGGAGGCATTCCATATTCCATAGCCATTACAAATCCGTCATCACAAGCAGTTGCCTCATCATCTCACCCTTCTGCAGCCATAGCTTGTTTATCAAAATTTGCTTGTTGAAGAAGTGGATCTACTAATTCAGAATAAGCTTTACAAATTTCCCAACCATTAACCAATAATTGAAATTGTTCCACAATATTCTCATCTTTATCCGAAATTCTAGCCAGAGGCTGCATAATAACAGGATAATTATAGATGAATGCAGGTCCAATAATTCCAGGTCTCAATACTTTTTTGTAAAGATAATCAATAAGCGTTGTAGTTCCCATTGTATCCATACGATCAAACATAATTCATTTAGATTTAATATCTGCTCTAAGTTGGTCTGCATCCTCTATTCCATATTTTGAAATATCAATACTAGAGGCATCCATTACTCATTTAGAATAATCAACTCTCGCCCACGGCGTAGTAAAGTCAACTTCTCTTGGCAATCAATCCTTATCTTTAACTTTAAGAATTTTTGGAAGTCCTAATTTTTCAAACAAATAGTCAAACATCTTCTCTGTAAAACGCATATTATCTTCATAATTTCGGTATACTGCATAATGCTCTACTTGTGTAAATTCTTGGAGATGAGAAGGATCTGATCATTCATTTCTAAAATCTTGTCCTATTTCAAATACCCTTTCAAATCTACCGACTGTAGCTTTTTTCAAAGATGTTTCGAAAGCGATTCTTAAATATACATCTACATCAAAGTCATTATGATGAGTAATAAATGGCTTAGCTGCAGCACCACTAGCGGCATTATCTAATATTGGAGTTTGTATTTCTATAAATCCTTCTTGGACATAGAAATCTCTCAGTACTTTGTAAAATTTAGATTTAAGCAAAAATCTTTGATATGATTCTGGATTCATAGTCATATCTAAATATCTCTTACGATAGATATCCTCTTGATCTTGAATTCAATGAAATTTTTCTGGAAGCGGTCTTAGTGTCTTAGACAAGAAAGTAAACTTAGACACAAAAATAGTTAATTCACCTTTGTGTGTCTTAAATACCTCTCATTCAACTCCAATAAAATCTCAAACATCTACAAGTTTTTCCATAAATTTATATGCTGTCATGTCTTCTCATTCTGGAGTTGGTAGACTAACAACTTCTCCAGTTGGAGAAACAATCTTACAATTATCTCTATGAAACATCAATTGAATTTGTTCGGTACTATCCAAAAGCCTAGCAAACGCTAATTTACCGTGACTACGATACAACATAAGTCTACCAGCAGTCTTTACTTGAGATACAGGAGCAAGCAAAACATCATTGATATCACGGAGATCTTTATCTTCATATGTAGAGATAATATCAGCAACCATATTTTCTTTAGAGAAATGTTGTGCATAAGGTATGATACCCAAAGACTTTATTCTTTCAACTTTTCGAATACGAACATCACGTTCAGATTGAGGTAATTCGACCATAACAAATATATATAAGAAATAAATCAGATTTTATATGTATGTAATTATTGCTTTGTATAATTATCCTTGATATTAAAGGTTGTTTGCAAAGAAAATTCAAAACCAGACAATGCTTCATTCAATCTAGATTGCCAGATTTCCCCATACAACTTGGTCTTCAAGAAGATCGTAAAATATGGATTTATCTGCATATTCTCTTCAGCCCAAGCAAAATCAGGATTTTTGGCAGGATAAAGCGCCAAATTCCAACCAGCGACAGTAAGATTTTTATCAAATAGATTTATCCAACCATCATTTGAATTGATTGGTAAACGATATCATGAATACAGATTTCCTATTCAAGTTCAATTACAAATAAATCATTGAGAGTAATCACAAGCCCAAGTATCTATCTTTCCATCATATACTCCTGATGATGTAGTAGTATCAAAGTTGTGCAAAGTACCAGCATCAAATCATTTAAGTTTCAAAATTTGAAGTGTATACCAAAGCTCATTATCTCAGGCAGGTTGTCAACCACTTTTGTTCCAGTCCCCACTTCCAGCCAAAACTCTTCTTAGGAAAACTCTATTTTTACGATCTGGAGATATAAGATATAATTCCTGAACTCATGTAGTATTAATAATAGAATCAGGACCTTTTCATAAATCAGCATCATCACTATCCTTTACAACAGATCCATCATCATCAGAATCCTTTTTCATATCATAAAATTGATAAGCGTATTGTCCAAAAGATTGATAACCAGTAGATAAACATCATGTAGAAAACCCTGACGGAGTTTGAATAGCCTTTTCATTATTTATAAAATATCCTGTAGATGAGCTACAAAAATAAAGCCCATATCAACTAAGCGATACTGCATTAAAACTATTCCCATTACCATAAAAAGTAAAATCATCACAATATCAATTAGTTCAGACATTCCAAAGAAAATTAGCCTGATATCAACCATCACAACCAACATGAGTTCTATTGAAATATTCATCATAATCTATGGTATAATCTTTGAGAAGGACATTAATTTTTTCCATCATATAATAGGTATTTTCTAGCATACTAGCTTTTGCTTGAAAAATATATTTGAATCTCAAAATACCTCTATACGCACTCAAAATAGCAACCATTATTATAAAGAATAACGTCGTTGCAATAATTATTTCCAACAAAGTGAATCACTTCTTTTTCATATATACAAACCTATAATAAAAATACTAACGTAATAAACTATTGAGAGCGGCTCTAGTTGCAGGTCACATCCATCATCGAGTTTGTGGTTTATTTTCATATCATTTAAGTAATCCACGATCTAATTGAAAATGATATACTGCAGATTTAGTATCTTTGGTATATATACCATTTACAGAACCAGTATAATAAGATATTGAAGACAAGAGTTGTTGAAGTACAGAAATAGATGAATGTTTTTGGTTTGTAGTAAATGCTTGAGTGAAAGAGAAACCAACAGGCGCAACAAATCATGATACAACAGGTATTGGACTAATAACTACCGGTTCTGTAACTACTGGAATAGAAACAAGACCAGAAGCAGATTGTTGATTTTGTGCATTTTGTTTATATTCGTTGAGTATTTTTTGAGTAGTGGTTTGGACAAACGTTGAGTAACTAGTCATTAATGATTTTTGTTTTGTTTGAAGAGCAGAAAACCAAGAAAGGACTTTTTTTTGAAATGCTCCAGAAGATACAGAAGAAGTAAGTCATGAAGATAGAGACCCTGAGAATTGATTAATATCTTTTATAAGAGCAGCGACATCTAAATCAAATCAAGAAGTAGATAATATAGAAGAACAAAGATATGCTCATCCTGATAGATATTTTGCATGAAATGCATCTATCTTTGTTTGTAAAGCCAAATATCCAGAATTATCATACCAAGTAGACAAAAATTGATTATATGTAGCATCAAATTGTTCTAAGTATCCAGAAAGAACAATATCTTTCTGTGGCAACAATACCCCAGATAAGTTTTTAAGAATTTTTTGTCTTTTGATTTGAACATCTGCAACTGCTTGTAGAGATTGATCAAACGCTGCATAGGTTTTAGATTTTACAGCAGGTAGTGTAGAAAAAAATGATGACCCCGTACCTGCAATACGTAAACGATAAGCATCCAATAGTGTAGAAACAGATGAGAAACGATTATCTAAAGATTGAACCAATGTAAGTTTACCAGATACTTGAGAGATAAGTGTTTGATTCTTTTTGACATAACTAGCAAACTGACTAACAAAAGAGGTAAGTGCTTGGTCATATTTAGTTTGAAAAGCAAGTATATTTTGTTGTGCACCAGAGAAAATTTTTAGATATTGAGCTGATAATGCAGCTAGATCTTTATCATAAGAACCATAAGAGAAAAGAGAAACATTACTATCTGTGTAGATGCGTTGTTTTTGCTCTAAATTTCAAACAGAAGCAACGATAGTATTGTATTGATTAAGAAAATCTACTTTTTGAGTTTTGAGGTCATCTTGCATTTGTTGCAAAAAAGATCAGTTATTCATTACACCAAGACATACAAGACTTTGATAATTAAGAGACTTCATAAGAGAAGCACCAGATGTTTCAAATTTTTTATATACACGAGTATAGACGTTATCGTAGCCTGACAAAATAACATCCTTTTGTGTTGCTATAGAAGACAAAAAAGTCGAAGAACTTGCCGCAAAAGAAGATCATACAAAAATAGCACTAAGTGCGAAAAAAGAAAATCAGATTTTAATTGTTGTTTTCATATACACACAACAAAAGGAAATAAAGAAAAACTACCAAAAATATAGGGTTACCACGGGTGATTTCAAGTTGATTTTAAAATATAAAACCATAGACTAATCAAAATATTGAAGCAAAAAGAGTTTGTTTTAGCTTATAAAATACAGAGATGAGCCTTATTCCTAGCGTTATTGAAAAAACTAAATGATGAGAAAGAGCATACGATATTTATTCTAGATTGCTCGAAGATAGAATTATCTTTGTAGGAGAACAGATACATGCTGATATGGTAAATACTGTGGTTGCACAACTCCTCTACCTAGAAAAAAAAGATCCAGACAAAGATATCATTATGTATATCAATACTCCAGGTGGTGAAGTATATAGCGGTATGGCAATTTACGATACTATGCAATATATCAAATGCGATGTATCTACTGTTTGTATTGGACTCGCAGCATCTATGGGATCTCTCATTCTCGCTGGTTGAGCCAAAGGGAAAAGATACGCACTTCCTCACGGGAAGATTATGATTCATCAACCACTTATTTCTGGAGGGGGAATCACTGGACAAGCTACAGATATCCAAATTGAAGCAGAAGAAATGATGAAAGTCAAAGCTATGCTCACAGGGATTATGGCAAAGCACACAGGTAAAACAGTCAAAAAAGCAGGCGATGATATGGAAAGAAATAAATGGATGGATTCAGAAGAAGCATTGGCATACGGATTAATTGACAAGGTTATTTCATAAAAATACAGCAAGAAACTACTACTCAGATCCCACAGAAATGTGGGATTTTTTGATTATGAGAATTTATTGTATTATTTTTTTATCTTTTAAAGAAGGCGCTTCGCCCTTCACCCGAGTATACTTTTTATCGCCTCCCGGCGAGGGGTCTATTTTGGTAAACGCCAAAATAGACGAAAAACGTCTTTTGCCAAACAAGACTCGCAGATATGTTTTACAGACTAGTGATGTTTGTTTATACTTTCTATTTGTTGGTAAGTCCACATAGCTCTCACCCTAGACCATTGCCCATAAAGGGCAACAGGGCTCCGGAGAGCTTTATGTAAAATTATATTCATATTATTTTGTTAGCTCAGACAAAATTGTTTGGCTTTTTTAATAAACACTAATTGAATTCACTCGTCGCCACTATGCGAATTGTTCAGGCTAAACGAAAATATGAAAAGATATGGTCCGTTTGTTTTAGCGAAGCTAAGAGCCAAGTTTGGTTGAATCCTAAAGAAGATATGGAATACGACCGGATGGTAGAGCGCTAGTTGGCGACAATGGTTTTCGTCCTTTTGCCGAAACAAAAGGACATAATGCCCCACCGGCTTGAGGTGTTAAAAGAAAAAGTTAAAAGAAAAATTTAAAAAAGATTGTATTAAAATCCCAAATAACTATCTATAAAGAATAGATTTTATATGTTATCATAGTGTATGACACGATTATTGACGATAGGATTAGAAATCCATATTAAACTTAAATCCAAAACTAAGATATTTTGCCAATGCGAAAACCAACAAAACTTTGAAACACTATTGCCAAATACTCACGTATGCCCCATCTGTACAGGACAACCAGGAGCACTGCCAGTCTTGACACAAGATGTATTGCGAAAATCTCTCTTGCTTGGAAAAGCATTGAATTGTACCATCAACCCGGTTTCTACCTTTGATAGAAAATCATATTTTTATCCTGATCTTCCCATGGGATATCAGATAACTCAATTATATCACCCAACCAATACCAATGGGACGGTCTCATTTTTTCTCAATAATTTCACGGAGCAAAAAACAGTCCACATCTTAGATGCTCATATGGAATGCGATACAGCCAAAATGATTCACAATGGATGAGAAGCTATGATCGATTTCAATCGTGCAGGAACTCCCCTCGTCGAAGTAGTTACAAACCCAGATTTCTCAAGCACTGACGAAGTCGTAGAGTTTCTCAAAGAATTACAAAGAATCGTAAGATACAATGACATCGCAGATGCTGATCTCGAAAAAGGACAAATGAGAGTTGATGTAAATATTTCTGTTAGACCATCTCTTGATGCACCATTGGGAACGAGAGTTGAGCTCAAAAACCTCAATTCATTTTCAGCCATTAAAAGAGCAATTGAACATGAGGAAGCTAGACAAATAGCAATCTATGAATCTTGAAATACATTTTCTCAACAAACGAGAAGACGAGATGATAGCAAAGGAGAATCATTTCTTATGAGATCCAAAGAAGATGCATTAGATTATAGATATTTCCCAGAACCTGATCTTCCTGCTCTCGTTTTAGACAAAGAATTACTCCAAACCTTAGCAAATACATCACTCGAAATTCCATACGAAATTATCAAAATATTCAAAGAACAATATGGATTCAACAAAGAGTTTATCAATGGTCTCATCTGAGATAAGACAACATTAGATTATTTTCTTTCCAGAAAAAATAGTGACCCTAGAACAGCTGCTAAATGGATTTGTGGACCTATCACAGCACGACGTACAGAAAACTTTGCTGAAATAGCTGATCTCAAATTTAGCCCTGAACAATTCGATACATTTTTGCAAATTGCCGCAAAGGGAGAAATATTGGAAAGCCAACTAAAAGTGATCATGGATGAAATGATAGCAACAGGAAAGGACGTAGAAAATATTATTAAAGAAAAATGATTTGATGCTCCAGCTATAGATACTGACAGCATAAATTCGATTATCGATACCGTTCTTCTTGAAAATCCAAGCATTGTAGAACAATATAAGGGAGGTAAGACGACAACTCTATGATTCTTCGTCGGACAAGTTATGAAAAAAACATGAGGAAAAATAAATCCACAAACAGCAGCGAGCCTTGTCCAAGCAAAACTTAATCAGTAAAAATAGTAATATGACTTTAAAGTATAAAAAAGACTCTCGAACAGAAGTAGTCAATGATTTTGGTTCTTTGTGAATTGTTTGAGCTGGATTTACATTCATAAATAGCAATCTATACTATATAGCGAGTCTCACAAAGAACTAGCCTCTTTGGTTTCTTTCCCGGCAATGAGGGAAAGTAATGCCACGCCGGCAAGGCGGTAAAAAAAACAGAATTAAAAAAAACCTATTTATTTGACTTTGTTAAAAAAAAGAATATAGTAAGTCTATATTTATTTTTTTCTCATTATATCATGAATACTCCAGGATGAATATCAAAAGTAACACATGATGGTTCTAGAGATGATATTATAGCACATTTTAATGAACACCATAATCATAATCTTTTTTGATATATTGGAAACAAAACAACTTGAGAAAAAAATACAGATGAAGAAATCAAAAGAATAATGATCAGCATAGGGAAAAAAAATAAAGAAGTTGGATTTGAAGAATATCGTAAAAGTAAACCACGAGGATTATCTTATGAAGATGCTGGGCATCTAATAAATACCGTCTTGATTTATAATAAATGAGTTAAAAAAATCAAAGATGCTGCAAGTATGGATCTCATGGATAATCACTGCACATTAGAAATTCCTGCTTATCTCAAAACCATTACAAACAAAGATATCGAAGAATATTTACTAACAGAAAATAGCAAAAAAACATATAAATTTTTAAGCAAAAAAATTAGGAATACTCTTGAATTCTTTTATAATTTCATAGAAAAATATAGAGAAGAGCAGAAAGAACGAGACTTAGAAGATAAAGATAAAGATAATATATATAATCCAGAGAGAGAAACAGCATTTGATAAAACATATAAGGAATTTTTCAGAGGAATGGATCCACAAGCAAAATTTCAAAAAGAAAATGAAGAAATCATTAGAATATTCTTTGTGATATTGAAAGAAAAAGAAGAAGAAAAAGATAAAATAGAAAATCAAAAAAAAGAGAAACCAATAGAACTATGAGATATGAAAACCAAAAGTTTACAAGAAAATATAGATCCAGATTTTCAAGAAGTAGATGAAGATGGAGATGTAATTTGACTAACATGAGAACACACAAAAGGATGGGATATTCCAAACCCTCCAAGACTAAATGATCCTTTCTGATAAAATAAGACGCCGACCCGCACGAGCGGGTAACGTCGTTTTATATCGTAGTGATTATAAAACAATTAAAAAACTTTGAAATTCCTATAAGATAAAATAAGACGCCCACACAAACGTGTGGGTTTTTCTATTATTATTTTATAAAGTAATTAACCAAAACATATCACAAATAAATTCATATAATACCCACAATACCTGCCAATGCACCTGGTGCTGGAAGTGGTAATTTTAACAATGTAAATACTCCTCACAAAACTGCACCAGTCAACAAAGATAATAAGAGTTGTTTAATATCCATTTACAAGATTATAATGTTATAAAGACATAAGCACCCAAACCAAGCATAAGCAAACCAACAATCAAATGAATCAGTTTTGTATT
>OFSA01000084.1_pt1 | contig 15935 bp, 15 predicted proteins | sample 1543241 | NCBI WGS metagenome assembly OFSA01 (sample SAMN05442508, study PRJEB24371) | freshwater metagenome | isolation source: Freshwater Lake | place: Canada: Niagara | collected 2012-08-09 | reverse complement strand
ACTCGGAGATGTGTATAAGAGACAGGGGTAGCGTAGCTTGGCGAGTTCGGGGCATTGGCGGATAATGCGCGCCTTTGCGGAAACGGATGATTGTCCTCATGTGGTTCAAGAACCTGTCGCTGTTTCGCTTGGCCGAGCCGCTACCCTGGACTGCCGAGAGTTTGGCGGCACAATTGGAGCCACGGGCGTTTCAACCCTGTCCGAGCTATCTGCCCCGGGCAGCCGGCTGGGCACCTCCCCTCGGCCGCAAGTCCAGCGACTGGGTGCATGCGGTGGCGGGCTGCCTGCTAGTGTGTCTGCGCACCGAGGAAAAGCTGCTGCCGGCCGCAGTGGTGAACCAGGTGGTTGCTGAACGCGCTGCGCTGCTGGAAGAACAACGTCAGGTGCCGGTGCGGCGGCGCGAGCGTCAGGAATTGCGCGAGCAGGTGGTGCAGGAATTGTTGCCGCGCGCCCTGAGTCGTAGCCGCAACAGCTATGCCTATCTCGATCTGGTGGAAGGTTGGCTGGTCATCGATAGTGCCAGTCCGCGCGGTGTTGAGGAGATGACCAGTGCCCTGCGTGAGGCGCTTGGGGCGTTGCCGATCGCGCCGCTGCGGGTGCAATGGCCCGTGGCTGCGGTGATGACTGCCTGGCTGGCGGCCGGCACGGTCGGCGAAGATTTCATCCTGGGCGATAGCTGCGAGCTGCGCGAGAACGCCGAGGCGGGCGGGGTGGTGCGCTGCCGGGGTCAGGATCTGTGCGGCGACGAGATGCGCAGCCACCTGGAGGCTGGTAAGCAGGTTACCCGTCTGGGCCTGCGTTGGGGCGAGCGGGTGGCCCTGGTGCTGGATGAAGCCCTGGTGGTGCGGCGCTTGCAGTTTCTCGACCTGCTGCGCGAATCGCTGCGCGAGGTCGAGGCCGATTCTGCAGAGGCCGTTTTTGATGCCGAGTTTGCCTTGATGAGCGGCGAGCTGCGCCGATTGCTGCCGCGCCTGCTGGCCCTGTTTGGCGGTATGGTCTGAGCTGTGAGCGCTGCCGCGATCGGATGGCCTGATGATCGGTCCGGTAACACTGAACAAGACGCACGGACGTTTTAGGGGCAGTGGCGATGACGATGTGGCAACTGACGGGCGTAATCGTGGTAGTAGCCGTGGTGCTGATGGTCGCCGTGGTCGGCTGGCTGATCATGCACCATACCCGCCAGCGCAAGCAGCTGATCGAGGAACGGCTGGAGGCAGTACGGCGGCTGGCGGCGGAAAAGGCGGCGGCGGAAAAGGCGGCCGCTGAGCGGACCCTGGCCGAGCAGGCGCAGGCGACCCGGGTCGCTGCCGAGCGCATGGCGGCGAAGCGGGCGGTAGCGGAAAAAACTGCTGCCGAGAAGGCGCGCCTGGAGCAGGCTGCGGTGGAGCAGGCCATTGCCGAGTGGGCGGTGGCTGAGCAGTCCGAGGCCGAGCGCGTACAATCGCAGCGCGCCGAGGTCGAGCGTCGCGAGGCCGAGGAGGTCGAGGCGCGGATGCGCGCCGTGGAAGACGCCATCACCGAGTGGGTCGAAGCCGAGCGCGATGGCAGCCGGCTGGCCGCTTCAGCGATGCCGGGCAAGCCGCCCAAGAAAACCTATACCCGCACCGAAGCGATTCATCAGCAGGTCCGTCTGACCGCCGAGCAGGTCGAGAAGGAAGTGCAGGAAATGGACTTTATCAAGAATCGCATCCAGGCCGGGGTCGATTTCCTGCCGATCGAGTTCCGGCAGACCATCGACGACTGGAAGGTCGGCAAGGTGTTTCGTCGCAGCACCTTCGACGATCTCAAGCTCAAGTTCCGCTACAAGGCCTATTCGCTCGAGGACGGCTATGAGCTGCTATACATGTACAGCGAATGGCTGGCCCAGCAGCAGCAGAAACTGCGGGTGTTCGTTCGGCTGATGGGCACTGCGGTGGAGAAGGGCGAAACCATTCAGGCCGCCATCGAGCGCGCCGAGAAGAATGAGCGCGACAAGTATCTGGAAATGGATGTCGATGTGATTTTTACCCTGCGCGACATCCGCAGCATCCTGGAAAAGCTGATCAGCATGGAAAACATCCTCAAGGAACTCGAGGAGGTCTGCCGGCGCCGTTCCGAGCAGATCATTGCCCCGTCCTGGGAAGCCAAGGGCTCACTATAGGCCCTTGCTTATAGGCGGAGGGCTTTGCGCTTGCCATGGGGACAGCTCAGGCGCGTATTCCCAGGTAAGCCTGGCGCACCTCGGGATTGGCTAGCAGTTCCTCACCGCTGCCTGACAGGCGGATGGCACCGTTCACCAGCACATAGCCGCGCTGCGCCAGCTTCAGCGCCTGGCGGGCGTTCTGCTCGACCAGGAAGATGGTGGTGCCAGTAGCGCGGATCTCGCCGAGGATGGCGAAAATGCGCTGCGTCACCAGCGGCGCCAGACCCAGGCTGGGTTCATCGAGCAACAGCAGTTGCGGGCGGCTCATCAGGGCCCGGCCAATGGCCAGCATCTGCTGTTCACCGCCGGACAGCGTGCCGGCACGCTGATCGCGCCGCTCCTTCAGACGCGGAAACAGCTCGAACACCTTGATCAGATCGATATCGACGTGCTGCATGCCCAGAGGCGTTGCCCCCATCAGCAGGTTTTCCTCGACGCGCATCGCCGGAAAAATGCGCCGGCCCTCGGGCGCCTGGGCAATGCCGAGCTTGGCGATGGCGTGGGTGGGCAGGCCGGTGATGTCGCGCCCAAGGTAGCGAATGCGGCCAGCCGAGGGGCGTGGATCGCCGAAAATACTCATCAGCAGCGTTGACTTGCCAGCGCCATTGGCGCCAATCAGGGTCACGATCTCGCCGCGCTCGACCCGCAGCGACACCCCGCGCAGCGCCTGGATGGCGCCATAGCGGGCATCAATCTGCTGAATATCCAGCAAGGGTTCCTGTTCAGGCATCGCTGTCTACCGTTTCGGTTCCGAGATAGGCGGTCAGCACCGCCGGGTGTCGGGCCACGCTGCCCGGATCGCCATCGGCGATCACCTCGCCATAATCAAGCACGATCAGATGTTCGGACAGGTCCATCACCAGCCCCATGTCGTGCTCGATCAGCAGCACGGTGACGCCGTGCTCGTCGCGCAACTGGCGAATCAGGGCGCTCAATTCGTCGGTCTCACGCGGGTTCAGCCCGGCAGCCGGCTCGTCCAGGCACAGCAGCTGCGGTCCGGTGCACATCGCGCGGGCGATTTCCAGGCGCCGCTGATGGCCATAGGGCAGTTCGCCGGCCAGGCGGTTAGCATCCCCGGCCAGACCAAAGGCCTTCAGCCAGGCATAGGCGCATTCGATGGCGTCGCGCTCCGACTGGCGATACGCGGCCGTGCGCAGCAGTCCGGCGATGAGGTTGCGATTCAGGCGCAGATGCTGGGCGACCAGCAGGTTTTCGATCGCGGTCATCTCGCGAAATAGGCGCACATTCTGAAAGGTGCGCGCGACGCCGGCGCGGGTGACATGGTGGGTGCCACCGAACATCTTGTAATACAAGCGGTTGGCAAAAGCTGCCGGGTTGAGGAAATCGCTGGCGGCGAAGGGCTGACCGAGCATCCGCACCAGATCGACGGTATCCCGCCCGGCGTGCAGGGTGATGCGCCCAGCGGTAGCCCGATAAAAGCCTGTCAGGCAGTTGAATACCGTGGTCTTGCCGGCGCCGTTGGGGCCAATCAGGGCGGTGATCGAGCCACGCCGCACTTCGAAGCCGACATCATTGAGGGCGAGGATGCCGCCAAAGCGCATGCTCAGGCCGGCCACCTGCAGGATCGGCGGATGAATCGGGTCGGCGCCCATTCAGAGGCCCTCCACATCGAACGCGCGGCGCCGTGGCTGGATCAGACCGCGTGGTCGCCAGATCATCATCAGCACCATCAGTACGCCAAAGGCGAACACCCGGTAATCGGCAAAGGCCCGCAGCACCTCGGGGAGGATGGTCAGCACCAGTGCTGCCAGAATGACGCCGCTGGTCGAGCCCAGTCCGCCCAGCACGACGATGGCCAGGATCAGCGCCGATTCAAAAAAGTTGAACGAGGCCGGGTTGATAAAGCCCTGATAGGTGGCGAAGAACACCCCGGCGATGCCGCCGACCATCGCGCCCATCATGAACGCCGACAGCTTGACCAGCACATGGTTGATGCCCAGCGCCCGGCAGGCGATTTCGTCTTCGCGCAGCGCCTCCCAGGCCCGCCCGACCGGCATGTTGCGCAGGCGGTTGACCACCAGCGCCATCAGGCAGACCACCAGGAACAGCACTAGATAAATGAAAATGAAGCGGTGCAGCGGGTTGTAGGCGAGCTGGAAGTATTCATGGAAGAGCAGGCCGCCCTCGCGGGCGCTGCGGCTAAATTCCAGGCCGAATAGCTGCGGTGCTGGCGCAGCGATGCCGTTGGGGCCGCCGGTGAGGGACAGCCAGTTGTTCAGCACCAGGCGGATGATTTCACCGAAACCGAGGGTGACGATCGCCAGATAGTCGCCATGCATGCGCAGCACCGGAAAGCCGAGCAGTGCCCCGAACAGCGCCGCCAGCAGCGCCGCCAGCGGCAGCGCGGTCCAGAAACCGATGTCCAGATACTGCGCGCCCAGCGCCAGCCCATAGGCGCCCACCGCGTAGAAGGCGACATAGCCCAGATCGAGCAGTCCGGCCAGACCGACCACGATGTTCAGGCCCAGGCCGAGCAGCACATAGATCATGGCCTGGATCAGCACCGTCAGCGCGTACTTGTTGGCCAGGAACGGCAGGGCCAGGCCGGCGATGAACAGCAGCAGCAGCCAGCCACGGTGCTGCCGATCGCTATCGCTCTGCACCAGGATCGCGGTTTTGCCCCGGTGGGCACTGAAGCGCTCCAGCCAGAAGCGGCCGCTGGGCGTGTGCAGCGCCAGGGTGAACAGGAAGCGGCCGAGTGCAACCAGCGCGGCGATCAGCAGCGGGCGTTGCAGTTCGTTTTTGACCTGGTAGCCGTCCAGTACCAGACCGACGATCGGGCCGAGCAGCAGCAGGGCCAGCACGAAACTGGCGGCGGCTTCCAGCACAGCCTGGCGCAGCACCGCGGTCGGGCCAGCGGCGGCAGTCAGTGGGGTCGGAGTCAAGGACATGGCTTACACCTTCTCCACTTCCGGTTTGCCGAGCAGGCCGGTGGGGCGAAAGATCAGCACCAGCACCAGCAGCGAAAAGGCGAACACGTCCTTGTAATCGGTGTTGACCATGCCGGAGAACAGCGCCTCGCTCAGGCCCAGAATCAGCCCGCCCAGCATCGCGCCCGGCAGCGAGCCGATGCCACCGAGCACCGCCGCCGTGAAGGCCTTGATGCCGGTGACGAAGCCGATATAGAAGTCGAAGGAGCCATAATTCAGCGTCACCAGCACGCCGGCAATGGCCGCCATGGCTGCGCCGATCACAAATACCGTGGAAATGATGCGATCGGTGTCAATGCCCAGAATCGCCGCCATGCGCCGGTCCTGCTGGGTGGCGCGGCATTGCCGGCCCAGCGTGGTGCGCCCGATCAGCCAGTGCAACAGCGCCATGCTGGCCAGCGAGACCACGACGATCATCACCTGCACCAGGGTGATCTGCACGAAGGTTTCTTCATCACCAAAGCGCAGCGTGGCCGGGATCAGGCTCGGCACGCCCTGGGTGCGCGCCCCCTGGCTGAGCTGGACGCCGTTTTGCAGCACCAGCGACATGCCAATCGCCGAGATCAGCGGCGCCAGCCGGTTGGAGCCGCGCAAGGGTCGGTAGGCGATGCGTTCGATGGTCCAGCCATAGGCCGCGGTGATCAGCATGGCGGCAACCAGCGTGGCCAGCAGAGCGAACGGCAGCGAGTCGATTCCGTAGGAAAACAGCACCGCCAGGCAGATCGCGGTCAGATAGGCCGATACCATGTAAACATCGCCGTGGGCGAAATTGATCATGCCGATGATGCCGTAGACCATGGTGTAGCCAATGGCGATCAGGCCGTAGATCGAGCCGAGTGTCAGGCCGTTGACCAGTTGTTGGGCAAGGATATGCCAGTCCATGCGCTGCGGTCCGCCAGGTGGAGGGTTGTGGGAAAGCGCCTTCCGCACTGCTGGGGAAGGCGCAGCGGCGAGTGACTTACTTCTGCGTCATTTCGCGGTAGGTGCCGTCCGGGCTCCAGACGAACAGCGAAAAGCTGGTGTCCTTCAGATCACCCTTGGCATCCCAGCTCTTCGGGCCGAGCACGGTGGGTACGGTATGCGCCTTAAGCCAGGCCGCCAGTTTGGCGCCGTCGCTGGTCTTGGCACCCTTCATGCCATCGGCGAGCGCCTGCAGAGAGGCATAGGCATAGAGGGTGAAGCCGGCCGGATCGAAACCAGCGGCCTGCATCTTCTTGACCACGGCCTGGCTGCTGGCGATGTTGCGCGCTTCGCGCACTGAGGTCATGTAGGCGCCGGCGACGAATTGCGGGCCGCCAGCGGCGGTGACGATGGCCGGATCCAGGCTGCCATCACCGGACAGGAAGGCCGCCTTCACGCCCTGCTCGCGCAACTGTCGCAGCAGCGGGCCGGCTTCGTTGTACAGGCCGCCGAAGTAGACCGCATCGGCACCGCTGGCCTTGATCTTGGTGACCAGGGCGTTGAAGTCCTTCTCGCCACGGGTCAGCCCTTCGTACAGCACCACGCGGTTGTCAGCCTTCAGTTCCTTCAGGCGGGTGCGCATGGCGTCGGCGATGCCCTGGCCGTAGGTATCCTTGTCGTGGATGACGGCGATCTTCTTGGCCTTCAGTTCCTTGACGATGAAGTCGGCGGCCAGCGGTCCCTGCTGGTCATCGCGGCCGCACATGCGGAACACAGTGGGCAGGTTGCGCTCGGTGACCTTGGGGTTGGTGGAACCGGGGGTGATCACCACGATATTGGCATCGGCATAGACTTCCGAGGCCGGAATGGTCGATGACGAGCAGAAGTGGCCGATCACCGCGGCGACCTTGTCCTGATCGATCAGGCGGTTGGCGACCGCTACGGCCTGCTTGGGTTCGCAGGCGTCATCGCCCTTGACCAGTTCGATCTTCTTGCCGTCGATGCCGCCGGCGGCGTTGATGTCATCAGCCGCCTGGCTGGCGCCGCGCCAGAACTGCTCGCCGAACGCGGCGTTGCCACCGGTCATCGGACCGGCCACGCCGATCTTGATGGTGTCGGCGGCATTGGCCAAGCCACCGCTCAGGCTCAGGCCAGCAGCCAGGGCCACGCTCAGCAGGCCGCGCGGAAAAGAGAAAGTAGACATTTTGGACGCTCCTCGGAGTATTGAACGACAACAAGCCAGTAACAGCGTGCTGAGTGCGCACGCTGCGCGGGATCGCTTCGGGGATGGCCAGCGCGGAGAGGGGCCGATGGTTCGGCTTTTTAATGATTGGCTATCGACATTGCCCGATTTTGCTGATTTTTGCAAAGGGTATGCCGCGCGGGCAGCCACGAACGATCGCGTGCCGGCCCATGCAGCGGGCCGGTCAGGCAACTGTAGTTGAAGGCAGCGCGGTGTGCGCCAGGGAATGCGGTCGGGCGCGGGCGCGCCTTACAGGTAGGTGAACAGCTCCAGCGGATAGCGCAGGCCGGCGAGGTAGTCGTCGATACAGCGCAGCACCATCGGGCTGCGCAGCTTCGGGCCAAGCGCGGCGATTTCATCGCGCGTCAGCCACAAGGCCCGCTGGATGCCGTGATCGAGCGGTTGATCGGGGTGATGGTGCAGGGCGGTGCCGGCAAAGCAGGTGCGCACGAAGGTATGGCCCTTGGGATGAGTCCAGTAATACACGCCGACGATGGCGTCGACCCGCACTTCCCAGGCGGTTTCCTCCAGCGTTTCGCGAATCGCCGCCGCCGCCAATGTTTCGTGTTCGTCCAGATGACCGGCGGGCTGGTTATAGACCAGTTCCTCGCCGTCGGCGTATTCCTCCACGAGCAGGAAGCGGCCATCGCGCTCGACGATGGTGGCGACAGTCAGGCGGGCTAACCAGTCCATGCGGGTTTCCTCAGGGCAGCGGTTTGGCGAGGGTGAAGGCACCGCGCAGATCGCCTTCCTTGAAACCGCGCGCGGTGTCCTTGGGGTAGAGCGCCGTCAGCTTGGCCTCAACCTCAGGCGGAATGCTGGTGCCGTGGCAGCTCAGGCACATCGTGCCGGTCGGAATGGCCTTCATATAGCGGAAGGTCTTCTGGTCCTGGTCATCGGTCACTACGGCGGAGAATTCCAAGGTCTCGACGGCTTCGCCCTGGGTTTTGCGGGCCTCGAACTGCTTGAGTACCGCCAGTTCCCAGGTATCCGGGGCATTTTCGGGATTGCGCACCTTCAGGCTGGTGCGGCCGACCATCATGTTCAACTCCGTGGACAGTTCCGTAGCGATTTGGCCGGCCTTGTCGTGGCAGACCGCGATGCCTTCGACCGGGCCGCCATTCTTGATGGCTGCCTGCAGCGCGTCCTTGAGGGTGGTGCTGAACTGCTGTACCGCAGCGCGGCTGGCCTTGATCTCAGCGGCTAGGCCCGGCGGTGCCTCGGGCACGGGGGGCTGGGCCAGGGCCGGGCCGCTGATCAGGATGGCGCCAAGAGCGAGGAACGGGGCATAGCGCATGCGGATTCTCCTGTTGGGATCATGGCTGGATGTTGGCCGGAGATTATAGCGCGCGCTGATCGCGGATAGACCGCGCTATCGGCCGCTAAAGAAGGGTTTTTGATGCGGTTTTTTTGCATTGCGGCAAGAACGCCAGACGGGGAAATAGTGTTTCCTGCTATACAGTTGGTGATGATAATAACCATGAAAAATGCCCAATTTAAGTGCGCCGCACAAAAACAGCGGCAAGGTGGTGTAATCGGCTTGAAAAATGCTGCATGGCCGCATAGTATTAAAAACCGTATTTCTTCTCATGCAGTTTTTTTCACGATGCGAAAAATCCCAGACTGTTCAGGGTTCGTAAAACCGGTGAGCGGCAGGGCTTGTTTCATCATCACCCCGTTGACGACGTCAAAAAGAGGACTGGAAAAATGGCGTTTCTGAGCGTTGAAGAACTGAAAAAGGACTGGGCCGAGAATCCTCGCTGGCAGGGCATCAAGCGCGGTTACACCGCTGAAGATGTCGTGCGCCTGCGTGGCAGCGTGCCGGTCGAGTACAGCTTGGCGCAGCGGGGAGCAGAGAAGCTGTGGCAGCTGATCACCACCGAGCCCTACGTCAACTGCCTCGGTGCGCTGACCGGTGGTCAGGCGATGCAGCAGGCCAAGGCTGGCGTCAAGGCCATTTACCTGTCTGGCTGGCAGGTTGCCGCCGACAACAACAGCTACATGGCCATGTATCCCGACCAGTCGCTGTATCCGGTGAACTCGGTGCCGGCGGTGGTCGAGCGCATCAATAACACCTTTAAGCGTGCCGACGAGATCCAGTGCGCTAAGGGTGTCAAGCCGGGCGATAAGGATTTCCTGGACTACTTCCTGCCGATCGTGGCCGATGCCGAAGCCGGCTTCGGTGGCGTGCTCAACGCCCATGAACTGATGAAGTCGATGATCCGCGCCGGCGCTGCGGGCGTGCACTTCGAGGACCAGCTGGCCTCGGTGAAGAAGTGCGGTCACATGGGCGGCAAGGTGCTGGTGCCCTCCCAGGAAGCGGTGCAGAAGCTGATCGCCGCCCGTCTGGCTGCTGACGTGTTCGGCGTGCCGACCATCATCCTGGCCCGTACCGATGCCGAAGCCGCTGACCTGCTGACCAGCGACTGCGACGAAAACGACAAGCCGTTCTGCACTGGCGAGCGTACCGTCGAAGGCTTCTACAAGACCAAGAAGGGCCTGGAACAGGCGATTTCGCGTGGTCTGGCCTACGCGCCCTATGCCGACATGGTCTGGTGCGAAACCGGCACGCCGGATCTGAACTTCGCCCGCAAGTTTGCCGAGGCCATTCAGGCCAAGTTCCCCGGCAAGATGCTGGCCTACAACTGCTCGCCGTCCTTCAACTGGAAGAAGAACCTGGACGATGCCACCATCGCCAAGTTCCAGCGCGAACTGGGTGCGATGGGCTACAAGTACCAGTTCATCACCCTGGCCGGCATCCACAACATGTGGTACCACATGTTCGATCTGGCCCAGGATTACGTAAAGCGCGGCATGTCCGCCTACGTCGAGAAGGTGCAGGAACCCGAATTCGCCGCGCGCGACCGGGGTTACACCTTCGTCAGCCACCAGCAGGAAGTCGGTACCGGCTACTTTGATGACGTCACCACGGTCATTCAGGGCGGCGTGTCCTCGGTGACCGCGCTGACCGGCTCGACCGAAGAAGAACAGTTCCACTAAGCGCTACACGTCGCCCGCTGCGGGCGGCGTGACGGTTGTATCCGCCCGGAGGGAGTTCCCCTCCGGGTTTTTTGCGCTAGCATGTGCAGGCGCACATCGTTGTGAAATCACCCATAACCACCAATTGCGTCGCAGCGCTGGCCCGTGGCGAAAGGCGCCTGCCGACGGTCTAAACCACGATATGAGGAGTCACCCGTGAGTCTGAATTTGCCTGCCGGCGTGCAAATCAACGCCCCGATCAAGCCCGAATACGAATCCATCCTGACTTACGATGCCCTGGCCCTGGTCGCCAAGCTGCACCGCGCCTTCGAAGGCCGCCGCCAGGAACTGCTCAAGGCCCGCGTCGAGCGCCAGGCTCGTATCGACGCCGGCGAAATGCCGGACTTCCTGCCGGAAACCAAGCACATCCGCGAAGGCGACTGGAAGGTTGCCGCCATTCCGCCGGCCCTGCAGTGCCGCCGCGTGGAAATCACCGGCCCGGTCGAAGCCAAGATGATCATCAACGCCTTCAACTCGGGCGCTGATTCCTACATGACCGACTTCGAGGATTCCAACTCGCCGAACTGGGACAACCAGCTGCAGGGTCAGGTCAACCTGTACAAGGCCATCCGCCGCGAACTGTCGTTCAAGAACGAAGCCGGCAAGGAATACAAGCTCAACGACAAGATCGCCACCCTGCAGATCCGTCCGCGCGGCTGGCATCTTGACGAAAAGCATGTGCTGATCGACGGTCAGCGCGTGGCCGGCGGTCTGTTCGACTTCGGTCTGGTGTTCTTCCACAACGCCAAGGAGCAGGTCGCGCGCGGCGCTGGCCCGTTCTACTACCTGCCGAAGATGGAATCCCATCTGGAAGCCCGTCTGTGGAACGACATCTTCGTCATGGCCCAGGACCACATCGGCCTGCCGCAAGGCACCATCAAGGCCACCGTGCTGGTCGAAACCATCCTCGCCACCTTCGAGATGGAAGAAATCCTCTACGAACTGCGCAATCACTCCGCTGGCCTGAACGCCGGTCGCTGGGACTACATCTTCTCCTGCATCAAGAAATTCAAGAAGAATAAGGACTTCTGCCTAGCCCAGCGCAGCGCCATCACCATGGAAGTGCCGTTCATGCGCGGCTACGCCCTGGCGCTCGTCCAGGCCTGCCACAAGCGCGGCGCCCCGGCGATGGGCGGCATGTCGGCCCTGATCCCGATCAAGGGTGATCCGGAAGCCAACGAAAAGGCCCTAGCCGGTATTCGCCATGACAAGACCCGTGACGCCAACGACGGCTTCGACGGCGGCTGGGTGGCTCACCCGGGTCTGGTCTCTATCGCCATGGAAGAATTCACCAAGGTGCTGGGCGACAAGCCGAACCAGTGGGAAAAACAGGTCGATGGCAAGTTTGGTCCCGAGCAGTGGCTCGACTTCCGCCCGACCACGCCGATTACCGAGGTTGGCCTGCGCAACAACATCAACGTCGGCATCCACTACCTCGGCTCCTGGCTGGCCGGTAATGGCTGCGTGCCCATCCACAACCTGATGGAAGATGCGGCCACCGCCGAAATCTCCCGCTCGCAAGTCTGGCAGTGGGTCGTTTCGCCGAAGGGCATCCTCGACGACGGCCGCAAGGTCACCGTTGAAATGGTCCGCCCGATGATTGCCGAAGAACTGGTCAAGGTGAAGGCCACCGTGACCGCCCAGGGCGAAGACACTGCCACCTACGACCAGGCCGCCGAAATCTTCGACCGCATGTCGCTGACCGCGGATTACCCGGAGTTCCTGACCCTGCCGCTGTACGAAGCGATGGCGTAAAACGCTGTGTTTTAGCCTGGTTGGGCTAGAGAAAAAAGCGCCGGGGTGACTTGGCGCTTTTTTATTTACCTGCGTAAGCAGGGCTTGAGTTAATCTGGAGCGTGACTGATCCAGCGCCAGCGAATCGCCGGCCAATCGTTCAATCGTTGTTATTTTCGGTGCGGCGCGTGGTTGTCAGGACTCTTGAGGAAACTTGCGGGCCGCGTAATATCTAAGAAAGCAGCCCATGATGACCAATGGAAAAGCGCGGCGCCGGCCGTTCGCGCCTCACCTCTTGCCCAACGCAGTGCCAATGCCATGAGCCAGGAACACCCAGATTCCCCCGATCAGGACCGCGGTTTAATCGTCGATCCAGCGCAGCCCGAGCTGAAACGGCCGCCGCTGTACAAGGTCATTCTGTTAAACGACGACTACACTCCGATGGATTTCGTCGTGCGGATCCTGGAGCGCTTCTTCGCCATGAACCGCGAAAAGGCCACTCAGGTGATGCTGCACGTCCATACCCGCGGCCGGGGCGTGTGTGGGGTCTACAGCCACGACATTGCTGAAACCAAGGTGGCGCAAGTGAACGAATTTTCCCGCCGGCACCAGCATCCGTTGTTGTGCACCATGGAAGAGGTCTGAAATCCGATAAACCCCAGCGCGATTCGAGGTGTGAGCAATGCTGAGCAAGGATCTGGAGTTCTCCATCAATCTCGCGTTTCGTGAAGCGCGGGAACGGCGCCACGAGTTCATGACCGTCGAGCATCTCCTGCTGGCTTTGCTGGACAACCCGGCCGCCGCCGAGGTGTTGCGAGCCTGCGGTGCCCAGCTCGACCGGCTCAAGCGCGACCTGCAACTGTTCATTCGCGACAATACCCCGGTGCTCGGCGCCGATGACCCGCGCGAAACCCAGCCTACCCTCGGTTTCCAGCGCGTGTTGCAACGGGCGGTGCTGCATGTGCAGTCTTCCGGCAACAAGGAAGTCACTGGTGCCAACGTGCTGGTGGCCATGTTTGGCGAGCAGGAATCGCAGGCGGTGTTTCTGCTCAAGCAGCAGGAAATCAGCCGCCTCGACGTAGTCAACTTCATCTCGCATGGCATTTCCAAAGTCTCCGACGAACAGCAGGAATCTCCATCGTCGCCGAACGAGGAAAATGGCGAGAATGCCGGTTCCAAGCCGCTGGAAAGCTTCGCCAGTAATCTCAACGAACTGGCCCGGCAGGGACGTATCGACCCGCTGATTGGCCGCCGCGAGGAAGTGGAACGCACCATCCAGATCCTGTGCCGGCGGCGCAAGAACAACCCGCTGTTCGTCGGCGAGGCCGGGGTTGGCAAAACCGCCATCGCCGAAGGTCTGGCCAAGATGATCGTCGATGGTGAAGTGCCGGAAGTGCTGCGCGACGCCACCATCTATGCCCTCGACCTGGGCTCGGTGGTGGCCGGTACCAAGTATCGCGGCGATTTCGAAAAGCGTCTCAAGGCGGTGCTGGCGCAACTGCGCAAGGAGCGCCACGCCGTGCTGTTCATCGACGAAATCCACACCATCATCGGCGCCGGCGCGGCGTCGGGCGGGGTCATGGATGCCTCCAACCTGATCAAGCCGGTGCTGGCCTCGGGCGAGCTGAAATGCATCGGCTCGACCACCTATCAGGAATATCGCGGCATCTTCGAGAAGGACCGGGCACTGGCGCGGCGCTTCCAGAAGATCGATGTCGCCGAACCGTCGGTCGAGGAAACCTACCAGATTCTCAAGGGCCTCAAGACCCGCTTCGAGGAGCACCACGACGTCAAATACGCCGACAAGGCGCTGCGTGCGGCGGTGGATTTGTCGGCGCGCTATATCAACGATCGTCACCTGCCGGACAAGGCCATCGATATCATCGACGAGGCCGGGGCCAGCCAGCGGCTGCTGCCGGTCGCCAAGCGCAAGAAGGTCATCGGTGTCAGCGACATCGAGACCATCATCGCCAAGATCGCCCGCATTCCGCCCAAGACCGTGTCTTCGTCGGACAAGGACGTGCTGCGCAATCTGGAGCGGGATCTGAAGCTGGTAGTGTTCGGTCAGGACGAAGCCATCAATACTCTGGCCAATGCGATCAAGATGGCCCGGGCCGGTCTGGGCAACGAGCAGAAACCTATCGGCAACTTCCTGTTTGCCGGTCCGACCGGCGTCGGCAAGACCGAGGTCACCCGTCAACTGGCCCGGGTGCTGGGTATCGAGTTGATCCGCTTTGACATGTCCGAATACATGGAACGGCACACGGTATCACGGCTGATCGGCGCGCCGCCGGGTTATGTCGGCTTCGATCAGGGCGGCCTGCTGACTGACGCGATCCTCAAGCATCCGCACGCGGTGCTGCTGCTTGACGAGATCGAGAAGGCGCACCCGGATGTATTCAACCTGCTGCTGCAGGTCATGGATCATGGCACGCTGACCGACAACAATGGCCGCAAGGCCGATTTTCGTAACGTGATCCTGGTGATGACCACCAACGCCGGTGCCGAGCAGATGGATCGGGCGTCGATTGGTTTCACCACCCAGGATCACAGCAGCGACGGACTGGAGATCATCAAGCGCATGTTCACGCCGGAGTTCCGCAACCGGCTGGATGCGATCGTCCAGTTCAAGCCGCTGACACCGGTGACCATTGCCCAGGTGGTCGACAAGTTTCTCATCGAGCTGGAAGCACAACTGGAATCGAAGAAGGTCACTCTGGAAGTGGACGACGAAGGCCGCTGCTGGCTGGCCGCACACGGCTATGACCCGCGCATGGGCGCGCGGCCGATGGCGCGGATCATTCAGGAAAATATCAAGCGCCGCCTGGCCGAGGAACTGCTGTTTGGGCGGCTGGTGAACGGCGGGCACGTTGTGGTGACGGTGCAGGACGATGGTCTGCGGGTGGAAATTGCCGAGGAGGAAGCGGTTCCTTGAGGTGCAGACAAGGGAGCGTTGGATCGTCGCCGGCACACGCTACCCGGCAGCTAGCGACGATCGCGCGTCGGGAAACGTGATGATAGTAAGGGGGTGATCGGAGCGGCAGCGGATGCGGTCGCTCAGCGCCCGCGATAGACGATGCGACCCTTGCTCAGGTCATAGGGAGTCAGTTCCACTTTTACCTTGTCGCCGGTGAGGATGCGGATGTAGTTCTTGCGCATCCGACCGGAAATGTGCGCAGTGATCACATGGCCATTTTCCAATTGCACCCGGAACATGGTATTGGGCAGGGTGTCGACCACGGTGCCTTCCATTTCGATATGATCTTCTTTTGACATAAAACCTCTCGCTGAAAAACCAATCTTTGGTCTTTTGAAAAGACTCGCAACCATAGCGAAAATCCCATGGCGCGGCAAGCAAAGACGCGCGGCACGATGAGCGGTGCAAACCCTTCCTGCGGTGAAAACGGAATGCCGGCCGCGCGCCTGCTGATCGTTTATCATTCCCAAACCGGTCATACCCGGAGCATGGCGCGGGCGGTATTACGTGGTGCGCGCCGGGTGCCGGAGGTCGAGACGCGAATGAAAATGGCCTTGCGCGCCGGGCTGGATGATTTGCTGCAGGCACGCGGTTTGCTGCTGGGCACGCCGGAAAATTTTGGCTATATGTCCGGGGCGCTGAAGAATTTCCTGGATCGCACCTACTATCCCGCGCAAGGCAGAATCAGCGGCTTGCCCTATGCGGTGTTCATCAGTGCCGGTAATGACGGCAGTGGTGCGCTGCGCAGCATCGAACGTATCGCCCGCGGATATCCGTTCAAGCCGGGGTGTGAGCCGATCATTGCCCGCGGTGAGCTGGATGAGGCGATGCTGCAGCGCTGTGAGGAATTGGGCGAAACCATGGCATCGGGGGTGGCGTGGGGTATTTTCTGAAAAGCGGGATGTGGCG
>OFSA01000083.1_pt1 | contig 15954 bp, 15 predicted proteins | sample 1543241 | NCBI WGS metagenome assembly OFSA01 (sample SAMN05442508, study PRJEB24371) | freshwater metagenome | isolation source: Freshwater Lake | place: Canada: Niagara | collected 2012-08-09 | reverse complement strand
ACCGACTGGCGCGCGATCAGCGGCGATGAACCGAGCAGCCTGGTGCTGCTCGATGCCACCCGCTACGACCCGGTCGACGACGATGCCCCGGCCTGGGCGGCACGGGTTGCCGAACTGGAACGCGACTGGTTCGCGCCATGCCGGCAGTGGCTGGAGCGTGGCGAACTGGCGGCGCTGCATCTGTATCCGGGCAATGGCCGCTGCTACAGCGTGACTCCTGCCGCGCGCTGGCGTTTCTGGCGCCGCGCCCGGTCGCTGAGCGCCTACTGAGCCTGCCCCGGGCGCATCTGTTCCGCCAGCGCCCAGGCCACATGCTCGCGCACCAGTTCCGCAGGATGCGCCTGCCGCGCCCGCAGCGCCTCGACAATGTCCGCCGCACGCGGTGCATTGCCCAGAGCCACGGCGCAGTTGCGCAGCCAGCGCACATGGCCAATCCGGCGGATGGCGCTGCCTTCGGTGTTGCGCAGAAACCTTGCCTCGTCCCAGCCGAACAGCTCGATCAGCGCCGGCGCGTCCAGGCCGTGGCGGACACGAAAATCCACTTCCGTACTCGGCTGGGCGAAGCGGTTCCACGGGCAGACCAGTTGGCAATCGTCGCAGCCGTAGATGCGGTTGCCGATGGCACGGCGAAACTGCAGCGGAATCGGTCCGTGCAGTTCGATAGTGTGGTAGGAAATGCAGCGGCGGGCATCGACCCGATACGGCGCCACAATCGCCCCGGTCGGGCAGGCATCCAGACAGGCCCGGCAGCGCCCGCAGTGCGCACGGGCCGGCGCATCCACCGGCAACGGCAGATCGACATAGATCTCGCCCAGAAAAAACCAGGACCCGGCGCGGCGATCAAGCAGAGTGCTGTGCTTGCCGATCCAGCCCAAGCCGGCCTTTTCCGCCAGGGCCTTTTCCAGCACCGGCGCGCTATCGACAAACACCCGGTAGCCGAACGGACCCACCGTCGTCGTGATGCGCTCGGCCAGGTGTTGCAACCGCCGGCGCAGCAGCTTGTGATAATCGCGGCCCAGGGCATAGCGCGACACATAGCCCTGGCGCGGATTACGCAACACGGCCCAGGGTTCAGCGGCGGGCGGAAAATAATCCATGCGCGCGATGATCACCCGCAACGTGCCGGGCACCAGTTGCGCCGGTCGGCTGCGCGCAAGCCCATGGCGGGCCATGTATTCCATCTCGCCATGACAACCGGCTGCCAGCCAATCGAGCAGCCGCGTTTCCGCTACGGCCAGGTCGATATCGGCGATGCCGATATGCTGAAAGCCGAGTTCCCGCCCCCAGGTTTTAATGGCGACAGCAAGCGTGGTGGGCATGACATCCGGTGCGGCGACGGGCATGGCAGCGGCTAGAATTGGCTTATTGAGCGGCGTATTGTGCCCGCTTTCATCGCGACCGAGGAGATGCTCCATGCGCGAATTGCCGTTTGAACTGTACCGCGCCGCCCAGGTGCGGGAGCTGGACCGCATTGCCATTGAAGAGCGCGGCATTCCCGGCGCGGTGCTGATGGGCCGGGCCGGTGCGGCTGCGTTTGCGCTGTTGCGCCAGCGCTGGCCGGACGCGCGGCGCATCGTCGTGCTCTGCGGCGGCGGCAACAATGGCGGTGACGGCTATGTGGTGGCGCGCCTGGCCCAGCAGGCAGGGCTGGACGCGCAGGTGCTGGCGCTAGTCGAGATCGAGCGCCTGCGTGGCGATGCCCTGGGCGCTGCCCGGGATGCCAGTGCCGCTGGCGTGCCGATCAGGCCGTTCAGCACCGCAGCCCTAGCCGATGCCGAACTGATCGTCGATGCCCTGTTCGGCACCGGCCTGGAACGCGAAGTCAATGGTCCCGGTCGCGAGGCCATCCAGCTCATCAATGCGCAGGAGATGCCCGTTCTGGCGCTGGATCTGCCCTCCGGTCTGCATGCCGATACCGGCGCTGTCCTCGGCGAGGCGGTGCGCGCTTCGGCCACCATCACCTTTATCGGTCTGAAACAGGGTCTGTTCACCGCCCAGGGACCGAGCTGCTGCGGCGACTTGCACTTTGCCGATCTGGAGGTGCCGGAGGATATCTACCCGGCGCTGCATCCGGCCTGCTGGCGCTATGCCGGGGACGATCTGCCAAAGCTGCTGCCGCGCCGCCCGCGCAGCGCCCACAAGGGCCAGTTCGGCCATGTGCTGGTGATCGGTGGCGATCTGGGTCTGGCCGGTGCGGCGCGTCTGGCCGGGGAAGCCGCAGCCCGCTGTGGAGCTGGCCTGGTCAGCGTCGCCACCCGCGCCACGCATGCCGGGCTGCAGGCAGCGGCGCGTCCCGAGCTGATGTTCCAGGGCATTGAACAGGCCGAGGCGCTCGCGCCGCTGCTGGATCGCGCCAGCGTGATCGCGATCGGGCCGGGACTGGGGCGCGGCGATTGGGGGCGCGCCATGCTGCGCGCGGCGCTGAGCAGCGATCTGCCCCTGGTGATGGATGCCGATGCTCTGAATCTGCTCGCAGTCGCACCCGAGTTCCGTGATAACTGGATTCTGACGCCGCATCCTGGCGAGGCGGCCCGCCTGCTGAAGATGACTCCCAGCGAGGTCGAAGCCGACCGTTTCACCGCTGTTGAAGAGCTGGCGCTGCGTTTTGGCGGCGTGGCGGTGCTTAAGGGTGCCGGCTCGCTGATCGCCAGTCGCGGCGAGGGGCAAGTGGCGCTGTGCACGGCCGGCAACCCGGGCATGGCCAGTGGCGGCATGGGCGATGTGCTGACCGGAGTGATCGCCGCGCTGCTGGCGCAGGGCCTGAACCCGTTCGCGGCAGCCCGGGCCGGGGTCTATCTGCACGGGCGGGCTGGCGACCGGGCGGCGGCCGCCGGTGGTGAACGCGGTCTGCTGGCCGGCGATCTGCTCAGCTTTCTGCGTCAACAGGTCAACCCGGACTAGAGCGACGATGCTGGACTACCTGCTCGACGACTGCGCCGCGACTGAACGGCTCGGCGCGCATCTGGCCACGGCCCTGATGCCCGGCTGCGTACTGTACCTGCAGGGCGATCTGGGCGCCGGCAAGACCACCCTGGTGCGGGGCCTGCTGCGGGCGCTGGGCCATGCCGGAACGGTGAAAAGCCCCACCTATACCCTGGTGGAGCCGTATCAGGTGCAGGATTGGCGGCTGTTTCACTGGGATTTGTACCGGCTGGCCGATCCTGAGGAGCTGGAATTTCTCGGCCTGCGCGATCAGCTGGATGGCGAAGCGGCGCTGCTGATCGAGTGGCCCGAGCGCGGTCTGGGCGAACTGCCGGCGGCCGATCTGGTCATCAGCCTTGGCTATGCCGGTACTGGACGCGCGGCCCGGCTGGAGGCCCACTCGCCACGCGGCGCGGGGATGCTGACCCAACTCTAGGTCGCGATCGGCAAGCCCGCCCCGCAGATCAGGCCGCCTGACTTTTTTCCTTCTGCTCTTCGAGATGCTTGCAGTCGATGCACAATTCGGCGGTCGGTCGCGCTTCCAGACGGCGCAGGCCGATCTCGATGCCGCAGGCTTCGCAATAACCGTATTCGTCGATCGACAGGCGGTTCAGTGCCTTGTCGATCTTGCGCAACAGCTTGCGTTCCCGGTCGCGGGCGCGCAGGGCAATCGAGAATTCCTCTTCCTGACTGGCGCGATCGTTGGGATCAGGCAGGTTCAGCGGCTCATCCTGCAGATTACTGACGGTACGCCGCCCTTCCTCCATTAACTCCTGTTTCCACGCCACCAGAATGCTGCGGAAGTGGGCTTTTTGCCGGTCATTCATGTACTCCTCGCCCTCTGCAAGAACATAGGGCGCAAATTCCGCAATCTGGTCGGTCATGGCGATCCTCCTTTTGTATTCTTGGACGGTGTATGCAAGCACGCATCAACCCGGCACGCAGTTGCGCCAGGTTGACGGGTGCGCATCACAGCACAAATCATTCCGGATTGGAACCGGCACGCCGTGACGATATCAGGATGCGTCCAGACAACCGCGCAAGGCCGCGCCCAGGCCCTGCAGCACTTGAAAATAGGCGTCGGGACCGGCCGGCAGCGTAGCGCCCAGCGGATCGAGCACACCCGTCCGGGCGCCACTGCCGGCAATGACCGTCCCGACCAGCGCCGGCTGAAACTGCGGCTCGCTGAACACGCAACGCACCTTAAGATCGCGAATGCGCGCCTGAATCGCCGCCACCCGCTTTGCACCGGGGCGCTGCTCCGGATTCAGCACCACCGAACCGACTGCATTCAAAGCGTAGCGCCGCTCGAAATACTGATAGGCATCGTGAAAGACGATGTAGGGCTGCTGCTGAACCGGTGCCAGTTCGGCAGCCAACTGCTGATCAAGCGCCTGCAGCCGCGCCACCAGAGCGGCGCCATTGCGCTGATAATCGCCACGGTGCGCCGGATCGACCTCGCCGAGCACGGCCACGATGCGCTCGACCATGACCACCGCGTTGCGCGGGTCCAGCCAGATGTGCGCATCGCGCCCGCCACCCTGCTCATGCTCATGCCCGTGCTCATGATCGGCCCCGTGCGCATGGGCTTCCCAGGCACCACCCTCGCGCAGCGGCAACACCGTCATCCCAGGCACATCCAGAAAAGCCACCGCACGTACCTTGCCCTTGGCATTATCGAGCGGCTTGACCAGGAAGGTTTCCAGATCCGGCCCGACCCAGAACAGCGCATCGGCGGTCGCAAGGGCACGCGCATCCGACGGGCGCAGGTTGTAATCGTGTGGCGAGGCGCTGCCGGGCAGCAGCAGCAGCGGCGCGGCCACGCCCTGCATCACCCCCACCACCAACGCATGCACCGGCTTGATGCTGGCCACGATCTGCGGTTCGGCGCTCCGAACCAGCAGTGGCATTAACAGCAGCAACACACCCAGACCCAGGGGTGACAGGGAGAACCTCTTCAAGCGCATGGAATTTTCCTTGATTATGTTATAGAATAACATTTGTTATAAAATAACAAATTCACCCGCCTGTCAAGCTGGAGTCCCGTATGTCACTCCCTGACTCTCTTCCCTGCCCTGCAGCGGCCCGTGCGCAACAGGCGCTCGCCGAGGCGGAAACCGTTTGCCAGCAGCGCGGCTCGCGCTTGACCGATCTGCGGCGGCGGGTGCTGGAGATCATCTGGAACAGCCCGGCACCGCTCGGCGCCTACGCCATCCTCGACGTGCTGCGCGATGATGGTCGACCCGGTGCGCCGCCGACCGTATACCGGGCGCTGGATTTCCTGCTCGATCAGGGCCTGATTCACCGGCTAGCGTCGCTGAACGTCTTCACCGGCTGCCATCAGCCCGGCACGCACCACGGCGGCCAGTTCCTGATCTGCCGCGACTGTGGCCGGGTCGATGAACTGGATAACGCCACCCTCGACGAGTTGTTGCAGGCCGAGGCCGTTGCCCGTGGCTTCACCGTGCTCGCCCAGACCGTGGAAATTCTCGGCCGCTGCCCGGACTGCCCAGTGGAGGTCAGCACCGATGGGCGCTGAGGTTCTGCTCACTGTTCGCGATATCGACTTCGCCATTGGCGGCCATACCATCCTGCAGTCGGTCAGTCTGCGCGTGGCCCGCGGTCAGATCGTAACCCTGATCGGCCCCAACGGCGCCGGCAAATCCACCCTGGTGCGCATCGTGCTGGGCCTGCGGCGGCCGAGTGCCGGCCGCGTCGAACTGCTATCGGGCGCGCGCCTGGGCTACATGCCGCAGCGGCTGGTGCTGGACCCAACCCTGCCGCTCACGGTGCAACGCTTCGTCACCCTCGGCACACCCGCACCCCGGGCCCGGGTCCAGGCACTACTAGCCGAGGTCGGTGCCGCCCAGGTGCTCGACAGCCCGGTGCAGGCGATCTCCGGCGGTGAACTGCAGCGGGTGCTGCTGGCGCGGGCGCTGCTGCGCGAGCCGGACCTGCTGGTGCTCGATGAACCGATTCAGGGCGTGGATTTGACCGGCCAGTACGAGCTGTACGACCTGATCAGCACCCTGCGCCGGCAGCGCGGCTGCGGCATCCTGATGGTGTCGCATGAACTGCATCTGGTCATGGCCACCACTGACCAGGTGGTGTGCCTGAATCACCATGTGTGCTGCTCCGGGCACCCTGACCATGTCGCCCGCGATCCGGCCTATCTGGCCCTGTTTGGCCTGGATGGCGCGCGGCGACTGGCGATCTATCACCATCAACATAATCACCATCACGACCTGCACGGTACGGTGGTGACGGATGACAAGCCCCATGGATGATTTTCTGCTGCGCGCCCTGCTCGGCGGACTGGGTGTGGCCCTGGCCACCGGTCCGCTGGGCACCTTCATCGTCTGGCGCCGCATGGCCTATTTCGGCGATACCCTGGCGCATTCCGGGCTGCTGGGCGTGGTGCTGGGCGTGGTGCTGGGCATCAATCCGGAACTGGGCGTGGTCAGCACCTGCCTGCTGGTGGCGCTGGTGCTGGTGCTGCTGCAGCGCCAGCGCGGTCTGGCCACCGACACCCTGCTCGGCATTCTCGCCCACACCACCCTGTCGCTGGGCATGGTGACCCTGGCGTTTCTGGAAACGCTGCGCATCGATCTGGTCAGCTATCTGTTCGGCGATATTCTGGCGGTCAGTCGCGCTGATCTGTACTGGATCTGGGGCGGGGCGACCCTGGCGCTGGCGGCGCTGGCGCTGCTGTGGCGACCGCTGCTGGCGGCTACGGTGCACGAGGAGCTGGCGCAGGTGGAAGGGGTGCCGGTATTCGCGGTGCGACTGGCGTTCATGCTGCTGATCGCTATCGTCATTGCGGTGGCGATGAAGGTTATCGGCATCCTGCTGATCACCTCACTGCTGATCATTCCGGCGGCAACGGCACGGCGCTTTGCCGGTTCGCCGGAGGGCATGGCGCTGCTGGCCAGCGCTATCGGCTGCCTGGCGGTGGGCGCAGGCCTGGCGGCTTCGCTGTACTGGGATACCCCCGCCGGACCGTCGGTGGTGGTGGCAGCGAGCACGCTGTTTGGGCTGAGCGCGCTGCTGCCAGGACGCGCTAGGCTGGATCGCTAGCGCGGCACCTGAAGCCATCCGCCGCCGTGTCGCTCATGTCTGGGCATGCATTCAACCGTGTTTGCGCCGCTGCTGACTGGACAAACAGCGGCGCATTTTTGTTGTGCAATGCGGAATTTACGTCGCCTGATTTGTAAAAAACCAGGCTTTGCGGCTGCTTAATCGCCTGATATGCCTTTCTAGGGTGTTTATTCTAACCACCATCGCTACAGTAAGCTGCAAGGCGGATTCGAACACTGCGCTATCCGGCCTGGACAGGCGCATCCCGCCGCGAGTGCATGAGCCGCTCGCCGATCCGCCCATTAGGATTACGCATAACAAGGGCAGGGAATGCCCGGCACCGATGGAGACGGATCCACCGTTCCGGAGTCTTTGCACAGGAGGTCGAGCGATGACGTACCAACACTTGCAAAAGCGGTTGCGCGAAGCGCGCCAAGTGGAAGAAACCCTGGCCATGGCCAGTCAGATCTGGCTGGCCGGACTGGGCGCCCTGGCCCGGGCGCAGCAGGAAGGCAGCGCCTTTTTCGATGAATTGGTCGAGTGTGGCGAGATCATGGAAGCGGTCGAGGGTGATGATCTGCGCGAACTGAAACGGCTGGCGCGGCTGGTGCTCGCCAGCCAGAACCCGGCCGATCAGCACACCGCACCGACTGCCGCCGACATTAAAAGCCTGGCCGAGGCCATCCAGCAGTTCGATCCGCATCTGAGCGAACTGGAACTGCGCTAAGGCGATCAGGCCAGCCGCCACGGCAGTCCATCCTAGCGTTCGCGCAAGGCCCGCCATGGCGACTGCGCCAGTGCCGGGCGCACCCCCAGCAGGCCCGCCAGCCCGACGCCCAGCAGGCCAGCACCACCACCCAGCAGCCAGATCCACGGGCTACCGTGATAGGGGAAATCGAAGACCTGCACAGCCAGCCCATAGCCAGTCAGGGTAGCGGCCGCCGCTGCCAGCAGACCGGCCAGCAGGCCCAGGGTCGCGAATTCCGCCAGCAGGCTTTGCCGCACCACCGCCCGGCGTGCTCCGAGAGTGCGCAACACTGCGCTTTCAAAACAGCGCTCATCCGGAGTAGCCTGGATCGCCGCATACAGCACCACCAAGCCCGCCGCCAGGGTAAACAGGAACACATACTCGACCGCTGCGATCACCCGATCCATGATCTCGCGGACCTTGCCCATCAGCGCCTCGACATCCAGCACCGTCACCGCTGGATACTGGCGCACCAGATCCGCCAACAGTGGTTTTTGCCCAGCCGGCAGGTGGAAGCTGGTGATCCAGGTGGCCGGATAGTTGTCCAGCACTCCGGGCGGAAACAGGACGAAGAAGTTGGCGCGGAACGAATCCCATTCGACCTTGCGCAGACTGAGCACACGCGCGCTGACCGTCTGCCCGGCCACCTGGAAGCGCAGCGTGTCACCCAGGGCAATCCCTAGTTCCTTGGCCAAGCCCTCCTCCACCGAAGCTACACCCTGACCATGCTCGGCAACCGTCCACCAGCGCCCGGCCAGAATACGGTTATCTTCCTGCGGGCGCTCCGCCCAGGACAGATTGAACTCACGCTCGATCAGGCGCTTGGCACGCGGATTCTCGTAATCATCCGGCCCAACCGTCCGGGCGTTGATCATGGTCAGCCGCCCGCGCACCATCGGGAACAGCTCCGCACCCTCCAGACCGTGGCCGCGTAAAAAAGCCTGCACCCCAGCCCGTTCGTCGGGCTGAATGTTGATCAGGAACTGGTTAGGCGCATCGGCAGGCAGCTTATCGCGCCAGCTCGTCAGCAGATCGGTACGCACCACGGTCAGCAGCAGCAGTGCCATCAGCCCCAGCCCCAGCGCCACCACCTGCACCGCGCTGCCCGGGCCGCGCCGGGCGATATTGGCCAAGCCGAAACGCCAGGCCACGCCCACTCGGCCGCGCAGCAGGCTCAGACTCTTGACCAATCCCCAGGCCGCCACGGTCAGCACCAGCACCGTCCCAGCCACGCCGGCGCAGACATAGAGGGCCAGACGCCATTCGCCCGCCTGCCAGACCAGCAGCGCCACAGTCGCCAGCACCGCCGGACCGTAGAGCGCCAGCAGGCGTGGATTGACCGGCCCCAGATCGCGGCGCAAAACCCGCAGCGGCGGCACCTCGCGCAGCCGCAGCAACGGCGGCAGGCCAAAACCGAGCAGAGTAATGAAACCGGTGGCCAGCGCCGGCAGCAGCGGCTGCCAGGATGGCGGCGGCAGTTCCGTGCTGCTGACCAGCGTGCCAAGCAGCGCGCTCAACCCGTGCTGGGCGGCATAACCGAGCAGCAGCCCGGCCACGCCCGCCAGCGTCGCCAGCAGCAGCAGCTCCAGCGTGAACAGGCGCACGATCAGCGCCTCGGTCGCGCCCATGCAGCGCAGAATCGCCACGCTATCCCAGTGGCGGCCAGCAAAGCGCCGCGCCGCGATGGCCACGCCCACCCCGGCCAGAATCACGCTGACCAGCGCCGCCAGATGCAAAAAGCGCTGCGCCCGTTCCAGCGCCACACGCAGTTCGGCGCGCGCCTCACGCACACCCTGCACGCGCTCACCCGTTGCCAGCCGCGACACTGCCCAGCCTTTAAACGTGTCCAGCGCCGCCGGCGTACCAGCCAGCAGCAGACGGTAATCAACCCGACTGCCGGGCTGCACCAGCGCGGTCGAGGGGATATCGGCCAGATTCATCAACAGCCGCGGCGCGATGCTGAACAGATCACCGCCCCGATCCGGCTCATCGGCCAGCACCGCCGCCACCTGCAACTGCCGCGCACCGACCTCGACCGCAGCACCGACCTCGACCCGCAGCACCTGCAGCAGACGTTCATCCAGCCAGACCGTACCGGGTTCGGGAATTGCGTCGGCCAGCCGGTCCGGTGCGAACGGCGCGGCGCTGATGCGCAAACCGCCACGCAGCGGATAGCCCGGACCGACCGCCTTGACCTCGGCCAGTTGCGTCTCCTCGCCGGCCAGCACCACACTGCGAAAACTCAGGGTCTCTGCCGTTTGCAGGCCCTGCTGCCGTGCCGCATCGGACAGAAGTGGTTGCAGCGGATTGGGCGCGGCGATGACCAGATCGGCGCCGAGCAGCTCGCTGGCCTTGCGCTCCATGGCCAGTTGAATCCGGTCGGTAAACAGGCCAACCGCAGCAACGCTGGCCACCGCGATCAGCAGCGCCAGCGCCAGCACCCGCAGTTCACCCGCCTGAATATCGCGGCGCAGTGCGCGCAGACTCATACGCAGCACCCTGCGCCAATCGCGGGCGGCCGGATCGGGGCGCCGGATCGCAGCAGCGGGATTCATACCTGCGCCCCGGCAGCGGCACGCGCCCGCAGGCGGCCTTCGTCCAATTCCAGCACCCGGTCGCAATAGGCGGCCAGCTCCGGATCATGGGTCACCAGCACCAGGGTGGTGCCCTGCTCGCGGTTCAGCGCGAACAGCAGATCAATGATGCGCTGGCCGGTTTTATGATCGAGATTACCGGTCGGTTCATCGGCAAACAGCACATCCGGATTGCCGGCAAAGGCGCGGGCGATGGCCACCCGCTGCTGCTCGCCACCAGATAATTGCGTCGGATAATGGCGGGCGCGGGCCTTGAGGCCGACCCGCTCCAACAGCTCCAGGGCCTGGCGGCGGGCATCGCTTTGACCGGCCAGTTCCAGCGGCAGCATGACGTTTTCCAGCGCCGTCAGGCCGTTGAGCAACTGGAAGGACTGAAACACGAAGCCGACCCGTTGCGCCCGCAGCAGCGCCCGCCCATCCTCGTCAAGGCTGTTCAGATCGACGCCGGCCAGCCAGACCCGGCCGGTACTCGGTTTATCCAGCCCGGCCAGCAGGCCAAGCAGGGTTGACTTGCCTGAACCGGAAGCGCCGATCACCGCCACGCATTCGCCACGGGCAATCGCAAAGCCGATATCGGCCAGGATCACCAGCGGTCCCTCGGGGCTGGGCACCTGCTTGCCAAGCTGTTCCACCTGGATGATCGGCGGGTGTGGTGCGGGCAAGGCATCGGAGCAGTTGTCCAAGTCCAGCGCACTGGGTACGCTGATGACGGGTGTCAGAGTGGCCGATGGTCCCGCCTGATCCAGAGGCATGGTCAGGTTCTCCGATGAGTCCAATACTGCCTGCGAAGACGATGAACACGACGCATTCACGATGGTTTTCCCTGTGGTTGCTGGCGCTGGTGAACCTGCCCGGCAGCTTGGCCCATAGCAGCGAGGGACCGGTGATCTTAATTCTGGGTGACAGTCTGAGCGCCGCCTATGGCATTCCGGTCGAGCAGGGTTGGGTCAGCCTGCTGCAGCGGCGCCTGGCGGAACGCGGTTTTCCGCACCGGGTGGTCAACGCCAGCATCAGCGGCGACACCACCAGCGGTGGCCTGAGTCGCCTGCCGGCGGCGCTGCAGGCCCACCATCCTGCTCTGGTGCTGCTGGAACTGGGTGCCAATGATGGCCTGCGCGGTCAGTCGCTAAGCCTGATGGCCGACAACCTCGGGCGCCTGATCGAGCTGTCGCGACAGGCCGGGGCGCGGGTGCTGCTGGCGGAGATGCGCATTCCGCCCAATTATGGCCCGCTGTATACCCAAAAGTTTCAGGCCACCTTCGCCAGCGTCGCCGAGCATTACGATGTGCCGCTGCTGCCGTTCCTGCTTGATGGCGTGGCCGGCAACCCGGCGCTGATTCAGGATGATGGTCTGCATCCACACGCCGGGGCACAGCCGCGCATTCTCGACAACGTCTGGCGGGTACTGGAACCGCTGCTGCGCCCGGCCACCGATGCCGCCGCGCCGGCCGCGGACGCTACACGATCAGCGGTTCCGGCTCCAGGCTGATGCCAAAGCGCGCCCGCACCGCGTCCTGAATCGCCCCGGCCAGACGCAGCACGTCGGTGCCGCGTGCGCCACCGCGATTGACCAGCACCAGCGCCTGCTGTTCATAAACGCCGGCCGGACCGAGGTTTTTACCCTTCCAGCCGCACTGCTCAATCAGCCAGCCCGCAGCCAGCTTGACCGTGCCATCGGCCTGTGGATAGTGCGGCAGCCCGGGATAAGCGGCGCGCAGGGCAGCGCAGGTCGCAGCATCGACCAGCGGGTTTTTGAAGAAGCTGCCGGCATTGCCCAAGCGCGCCGGGTCGGGCAGCTTGCGCTGCCGGATGGCGATCACCGCATCGGCAACCGCGCGCGCATGCAGCGTCGCAGAGTCGAGAGGATCCAATTGCCGCGCCAGTTCGGCATAGCCGAGCACCGGCTGCCAGCGCTTGGGCAGGCGAAAGGTCACTGCAGTGATCAGATAGCGCCCGGCGGCCTGCTTGAAGCGGCTGTCGCGATAGGCAAAGCCGCAGGCCTCCCGATCAAGGCGCAGCGTGGCACCGTTGTCCAGATCAATGGCCTCGACCTGCCATAGCCGCTCCGCCACTTCCAGCCCATAGGCGCCGATATTCTGGATCGGCGCTGCGCCGACCGTGCCGGGAATCAGCGCCAGGTTTTCCAGCCCCGGCCAGCCCTGCGCCAGCGTCCAGTCAACAAAGGCATGCCAGTTCTCCCCGGCGCCGGCCCGCACATACCAGGCGTCCGCATCCTCGGCGCAGAGTTCCCGCCCGGGAATGCACATGTGCAGCACCAGCCCGGCGAAATAATCGCCCGCCAGCACCAGATTGCTACCGCCACCGAGGATCAGGCGACGCCCCTGCCACTCCGGCCATGTCCTCACAGCGGCCAGTTGCGCCGGCGCATGGATAGCGACAAAACCCGCCGCCCGGCCGGGAAGGCCCAGGGTGTTCAGAGTATCCAGCGGCACATCACGGCTCAGCAGAGGTTCGGCAACAGGCATGGCGGCAGTATCCAGTGCAACAGCTCGGCGGGGTCAACGGCGGCGCAAAAAACCCGCCACGCAGGCGGGTTGTGGCGCGGACAGACTTTCACACCGGCACGGGCACGGCGGCGCGCAGCTTTTTCATGGCGCTGTTTTCGATCTGGCGAATGCGCTCGGCGGATACCTTGTATTCGGCAGCCAGCTCGTGCAGGGTCGGCTTGTCATCGTTCAGCCAGCGGCGGCGCACGATATCCTGGCTGCGCGCATCCAGGCACGCCAGCGCTGCGCTCAGGCGACTGGAGGTCTGCTCGTCCCAGTCATCCTGCTCCAGGGCCATGGCCGGATCGGCCTGCTCGTCGCGCAGATAGGCCGCGGGAGCAAAGCTGTCCTCCTCGTCGCCATCCGCTTCCGGCGCCGGATCAAAGGCCACATCGTGACCGCTCAGGCGCGCTTCCATCTCCAGCACCGACTCGGCGCTGACGCCCAGATCGTGGGCGACCCGCTGCACTTCCTCGCCATTGAGCCAGCCCAGCCGCTTCTTGGCGCCGCGCAGCTTGAAGAACAGTTTGCGCTGCGCCTTGGTGGTGGCGATCTTGACGATGCGCCAGTTGCGCAGAATGAATTCGTGAATTTCAGCACGGATCCAGTGCACCGCGAACGACACCAGCCGCACGCCATGCGCCGGATCAAAGCGCTTGACCGCCTTCATCAAACCGACATTGCCTTCCTGGATCAGATCAGCCAGCGGCAGACCGTAGCCCATGTAGCCACGGGCGATATGCACGACGAAGCGCAGGTGCGCCATGATCAGCCGCTGCGCTGCCTCCAGGTCGTTGCGCAGCTGCAGCCGCCGGGCCAGTTCCTGCTCTTCCTCGGCACTCAGAACCGGTACGCGATTGACCGCCTGGATATAGTTTTCCAGGCTGTCGACCAGCGCCGGCAGTTGCTGCATGCGGGGAACCAGAGCGGTTGTCGTCATCGTCATCCCTTCCTTCAACCTGTACACCTCTTGTCCAGGGCTCGCGGACCGAACCCCTCATCTCAGTACATTCAAGGTGAATTTTAGCACTCTCGCGCAGAGAGTGCCAAACCCGGTGGCAAGTTCCGTGCTGCAAAAAAGCCGTACCGGGACCTGCCTGCACCTGCACCCTGACTTCAAGCCCCGGCGCGCTCATCGAGCAGGGCGGCGACGAACTCGGCGGCATCAAAGGGCCGCAAATCGTCGATGCCCTCGCCGACGCCGATGAAGCGGATCGGCAGGCCGAGGCGCCGGGCAATGGCAAAGACGATGCCGCCCTTGGCGGTGCCGTCGAGCTTGGTCAGCACCAGACCGGTGACACCGACCGCCTGATGAAACTGCACGGCCTGGCTGAGCGCGTTCTGCCCGGTGCTGGCATCCAGCACCAGCAGCACCTCATGCGGTGCGTCCGGATCGGTCTTAGCAATGACCCGCTTAACCTTTTTCAGTTCCTCCATCAGGTTCGACTGGGTGTGCAGCCGCCCGGCGGTATCGGCGATCACCACTTCGACCGCCCGCGCCCGCGCCGACTGAATGGCGTCATAGATCACCGAGGCGGAATCGGCGCCGCTGCGCTGGGCGATCACGGGAATGTGGTTGCGCTCCCCCCATACCTGCAACTGCTCGACGGCAGCGGCACGGAAGGTGTCGCCGGCAGCCAGCAACACCGAATGGCCGGCGTGCTGCAGGCGTTGCGCCAGCTTGCCGATGGTGGTGGTTTTGCCGGCACCGTTGACCCCGACAGTGAGAATCACATAGGGCCGCACTTCGCCAGGCTGCCAGGGCTGCTGACAGGGTTCGAGCAGAGCCAGCAGCTCTTCGCGCAGCGCCTGCAGCAGCGCTGGGACATCGCCCAGTTGCTGGCGCGAGATGCGCTCGCCCAGGCGCTGCATTAACTGCTGGGTCAGCTCCACGCCGACATCGGCCAGCAGCAGACGGCTCTCCAGCTCTTCCAGCGCGTCATCGTCCAGCTTGCGGCCCGAAAACAGGCTCGACAGCCCTGATACCAGGTTCTGGCTGGTGCGCCGCAGGCGATCGCGCAGCCGGATCGGGCGTTCGGCTTGCGCGGTATCCCCATCCGACGTTGCAGCCGGGTCGGGCGCGGCATCCCTGCGAAAGGATGGCAAGCGGATCGGACGATTCAACACCTCGAACAGGCTGGACTTTTTCGGCGGGGCGGCAGCATCGTCAGCATCGGACTTGAAATCGGTCATGGGGAATTCGTCATGGCGGTCGGAAAGGAGGGAACTTATCGTACCATTTCAGTCTGTCACACTGTGTTTCACCCCGGAACGTCTCCTGGCCCTGCTCACCCCGATGACCATCACCATGCACCGCTCCGCCCTGCTGCTTTGCACCCTGCTGCTGCCGATGGGCGCGCCCGCCTTTGGCGCCACCCCGGTCCAGGTCTTTACCCTCGACAACGGTTTGAAAATCCTGGTCCGCGAGGATCACCGCGCCCCGGTGGTGGTCTCGCAGGTCTGGTACAAGGTCGGTTCCAGCTATGAGCCCAGCGGCCTGACCGGCATCTCGCATCTGCTCGAACACCTGATGTTCAAGGGTACGCCCGCGGTGCCTGCTGGCGAATTCTCGCGCCTGATCGCGGCCAATGGGGGTGATGAAAACGCCTTTACCAGCCACGACTACACCGCCTATTTCCAGACCCTGGAGAAGGAACGCCTGGAACTGAGCTTCCGCCTTGAAGCCGACCGCATGCGCCACCTGCTGCTCAAGCCCGAGGACGTGGCCAAGGAAGCCCAGGTGGTCGCCGAGGAACGGCGCCTGCGCACCGAGGATCAGCCCGAGGCCTTGACCGGGGAACAGTTTCAGGCGACCGCCTATCTGACCAGTCCCTACCGGCAGCCGATCATCGGCTGGATGCAGGATATCCAGGCCATCAGCACAGGCGATCTGCAACGCTGGTACCAGCAGTGGTATGCACCCAACAACGCCACCCTGGTGGTGGTCGGCGATGTCGATCCGGCCCAGGTGCGTGATCTGGCCACCCGGCACTTCGGGCCGCTGCCACCGAGCACCCTGACGCCGCCGCGCCCAATGGCGGAATTGCCGCAGCAGGGTGAACGGCGCATCGTGGTTAAAACGCCCGCCGAAGTACCGGCGGTGATG
>OFSA01000081.1_pt1 | contig 16103 bp, 10 predicted proteins | sample 1543241 | NCBI WGS metagenome assembly OFSA01 (sample SAMN05442508, study PRJEB24371) | freshwater metagenome | isolation source: Freshwater Lake | place: Canada: Niagara | collected 2012-08-09 | reverse complement strand
TTTTTTTTTCAAGCAGAAGACGGCATACGAGATCCTCTCTGGTCTCGTGGGCTCGGAGATGTGTATAAGAGACAGCAACTGCTCAGCGCTCAGGATCGCTGCTGGGTGCGCATGGATGTGCCCGGACAGCCGATGGTGGTCAGCCTGGTCCTGCTGCTTGAACGACCGCTGGCGCTGCAACAGGTGCGGGCGCTGTTGCAGGCGCGCTTGCTACCGCTGGCGCGCTTTCGGCAGCGGGTGCGCGAGGTGGGCGGGCGGTCCTGCTGGGTCGAGGATGGGCCACTGGACTGGGCGGCGCATCTGCAGGCCCTGCGCCTGCCGGAGCCGGCCGATATCCACGCTCTGCAGGTTCTGGTGGGGCGCTGGGCCGGTGAACCCTTACCCGGTGATCGGCCGCTGTGGCGCTGCATTCTGGTGGAAAACGTCGGCACGGGCAGCGCTCTGGTGTTCCGTGTCCATCACTGCATCGCCGATGGCGTGGCCCTGCTGCGCGTTTTCCTGGCGCTGGGCGATGTGCCGCCAGGTGCGGATCCGGTGCAATGGCGGCACGAGCAGGCGCGGTTGGCGGCCAGGACCGGGCATGCGCCGGTGCCTCCGCCGGGACGCTGGGGCCGGCTGCGCTGGGGTCTGGCCAATGCCGGAGCAATGTTGCGACAACTGCTGCTTGGGCCGGATGCGCGCACCCTGCTGCGGGGTCGGCTCAGGGGCGATAAGCGGGTTGCCTGGTCGGTGCCGATCCCGCTGAGCGCGATCAACGCCGTGCGCCAGCACAGTGGCGGTCGGGTCAACGATGTGCTGCTGACGGTGGTTGCCGGAGCGCTGGCGCGTTATCTGCGCGATCGGGGCGCTATGCCGCCGCCAGCGCTGCGCCTGCTGGTGCCGGTCAATCTGCGCTCCTATCAGGAAGACATTCGCGTCGATAACGAATTTGGTGCGGTGCTGTTGACCCTGCCGCTGGGCATCGCCGATCCGCTGGCGCGGCTGGCAGCGCTGCGAGCGCGCATGGACAGGATCAAGGGGACCCCGGAAATGCTGGCCAACCGTCTGTTGCTGAGCGTCGCCGGCTGGCTGCCGGCAGTGGTCGAGCGGCTGCTGCTGCGCGGCTTTGGCCTGAAGGCGACTGCGGTGCTGACCAATGTACCCGGTCCGGATCAGCCGCTGATCCTGGCTGGGGTGCGGGTCGAGCGGGTGCTGGCCTGGGTGCCGCAGATTGCGGGAATCGGGGTGGGGATCAGCATTTTCAGCTATACCGGGGCGATCACCGTTGGTGTGACCAGTGACAGCGGCGTACTGGCCGATCCGCAGCTGCTGGTCGCGGCGATCGAGGCTGAATGGGCAGCATTGCTTGCGCGGTTGCCGACTGGATCGGTGTTGTAAGCGGCCGCGAGTCCGTGACGGGCTTTGAGGATGCGCTTAAACTGATACGGCTTATTACGGATCGGACGCGAGGCATAGATATGTACACGGCCTATTTCGGCTTGGATCACAAGCCCTTCAAGTCGAAGGATCCGCGGCATTTCTACCGCAGTACCCTCCTGGATAATACCTGTGACGCGCTGCTGGCGGCGATCCGGCAACGGCGTGGTTTTGTTCTGCTGACCGGTGAAAGCGGTGTTGGCAAGACCATGCTGCTGCGGCGCTGCATGGCCGAGGCCACCGATATCCGTTTTGTTCTACTCGCCCATGCCAGCCTCGACTTTCCGGACATGCTCAGCTACCTGTGTGCCAATCTCAATCTGCCGGCCTCGCAGATGAGCACTGCGCAGCAAAGTCGTCTGGTGCAGGATGTGCTGGTCACCGAGGCAGCCAGCGACCGGGTGATTGCCCTGGTGCTCGATGATGTCCAGGGGGCGAGTGTCGATGCGCTTGGTCAGTTGCTGGCCTTCTCGGAGGCGCTGCCGCCAGAACAGCGCCTGCAGGTGATGCTGGCCGGCCTGCCCGATTTCGAGGGCAAGCTGCGCCAGCCAGAGTTGCAGGCGTTGCAGGCCAGCATCGCGCTGCGCTGCGGTCTGGAACGCCTGCCGCCGCACGAGGTTGGCAATTTCATCACCCAGCAGTTACGGGTAGCCGGCTACCCGGATGAGGCGCTGCTGTCCGCCGCGACCATCGCCCACATCGACAGCCATTGCCAGGGGGTGCCGCGCGCGATTGCCATGCTCTGCGATGCCCTGCTGATGTTTGCCAGCCTGGATCCTGGGCGCGGCATTACCCCGGAGCTGGTCGATGAGGCGGCGCAGAGCTGTTTTCTCAGCGAAAGGCCGCGCACCCCGGATGCCGCGCAGGCACGCAAGGTGCTTGATAGCGGGCTGGCACTGGGCGCGGCTGATCTGGATCTGAGTCTCGATTTCACTCTGGAACCCGAGGAACACGCGCTGGCGCTGGTCAACACACCGGAGCCGGTGGTGGCTGCAGTCCTGCCGCCGGTGGCATCACCTGTTACCGAGTCGATTTCGCTGGCGCTGCTGCCGCAGTCCTCGACCCTGCGTGAGTTTGCCACCCTGCTCGATGAAGTCGAGACCAAAAGTCAGGGCGCCGACGCCCGCGATCGCGCGGTGCTGCACTACTTCCGCGCTCGTTATCTGCTGCTGCTGCGCGGCGGGGATGCGACACAGATTGCCGAGCTGGAACGGCGTGTGGCACGCCTGCTGGAATCACGCCAGCCGGTCTTGCTGGAGCTGGTGATTGCCCGCTGCACCGGCGCGTCGCCGACCGGCACGCTGTGCGCCCTGGTGCTCAATCCGAGCTGGTGGCAGTACCGGGAAATCCGGCTGCGCGTGGAAGGGCCGGATCTACTGTTTGCCGACGATGGCCGCTTTGCAGCGCTGCGTCTGCTCGATGGCCGATCGGTGCAGCCGGTCTACGCTGAGTACCGCTGCCCGCAGTCCGACTTGCTGCCGACCACGCTGCATCTGCGGCTGGAGCTGTGCAACCACCGCGGCGAATGGAGCGCCTACGATGGCTGGGTAGAACTGCGCCCCGATTTTCAGGGGTACACCCCGGCGCGGGTAGCCGCCCAGCACATCGGTGGCGAGCTGCGCCTCGACTACTTCCGCGCCGAGCCGCCGGCCGAGCCGATGACCGGTGCAGTGGGGGCCTGGCTGCTCGGTGCGGGCATGGCGCACGGTACGGACGCGGTCGGCGGCCTGGCCTATACCTTGCCGCTGGAGCTGGAACCGGATAAGACCTACGTTGATCCGCTGGTTGCGGCGCGCGCCGCCAGTCAGATCCTCAGTCGCGGTTCACAGCTGAGCCGGGCGCTGCTGCTGGCCGCCGACCCGGCCTGTGCCCCGGCGCGCATCGAGCTGGTGTCGCGGCCTTTCATGATCTTTGGCCGCTATAACACCGAGACCGGCAAGGGTTTTGGCGATTTCGCTCTCGGGTTTACCGCCGATTACACGCGCATTTCCCGTCTGCACTGCGTGATCTGCGCACTGGGCGACCAGCTGGCCTTGATGCCGACCAGCGATCTGGGTCATACCTACACCGGGCGCAATGGCCAGCGTTTGGAACGGGGTAGCTGGCATCTACTGGAAACCGGCGATCAGCTCGACATCTGCGATCTGTACCTGCTGCGCCTGACGCTGGCCTGGGATGAGCGCTCGCAGCCGGAAGCCCTGGATTGGGATATTCACGCCCCACGCGACAAGTTTGGCCACTATCTGCTGGAACTGGTGGAAACGCTGCGTCAACTCGATCAGCGCAAGGATATGGATGATCTGCGCGCGGCGTTTCGCAACCGTTATCTGAATCTGCTGTGCATGCAGGACCGCCTGGCCGAACTGAGCGGGGTAGGCAGTCCGGGCGCGCTGCTCTATGCCCGTTTCGAGCGCGCTGGCAACGGTGGCGGGCACAGCCCGGTGGTGCATTATTACCTGCCCAAGTGGCTGCCGCTGGGCAGTGCCGCCGATGCTGGCCTGCGCATCACCGCGCCCGGCGTCGAGGCGCACCATGCCGAACTGTTCTTTCGTGATGGCATGTATTGGGTGCAGAATCTGGCCGGGCCAGGCGCGGTGCACATCGGTTGCCACAGGCTGGCCACTAACGAGGTGCTGGCCCTGGAGGCAGGCGATCAGATCCTGATAGGTGAGGCGCGCTTCAGTTTTGAGAGCTACTGACGGGATCGGGCGCTGCGGGCAGGGGACGCGGCAGGCGCACCTCGGCCAGAAAACCGCCCAGCCCTCCCGAGCGGCCCAGGTTCAGTGCGCCGCCATATTGGGCGACGATATCGCTGGCAATCGCTAGGCCCAGGCCATGGCCGGCGCGTGATTCATCAATGCGCATGCCGCGCTGGCGCAGCAGCTCCAGTTGCTCCGGCGGGCAGCCGGGGCCGTCATCCTCGATACGCAGGCACAGAACCTCCGGCTCCAGCACGGCGCTAAGCTGCACCGTGGTCCGGGCCCACTGGCAGGCGTTGTCGAGCAGGTTACCGAGCAGCTCCAGCAGGTCATCACGATCTCCGGAAAACACACCGCCCGGTGGCAAATCGATCTCGATGTGCAGCGCGCGCTCCCGGTGAATACGCTGCAGGGTAGCGATCAGATCAGCGATCTCCGGCGCCAGCAGCACCCGCAGGCCCGGTGCACCGCCGCCGGCGATGCGCGCCCGTTTCAGCTCGCGTTCGGTGAGGGCGCGCACTTGCTGTAACTGCTGACGCAGGTCCTGCCACCAATCCTGGAGGGCAGCCGGTGGCGGTGGCTGCTCGGCGAGCTGGGTCAGTGCGGTCAGCGGCGTTTTCAGGGCATGGGCCAGATTGCCCAGCGCATGGCGGGCGCGGCGCTGGCGCTGGTCGAGCAGGGTCAACAGGCGATTCAGCTCGACCACCAGCGGTCGCACCTCGGCGGGCGTTTCCAGTGACAGCGCGCTGATCTCGCCCTGCGCCAGGCGCGGCAGTTCGCGGCGGATGCGTTCCAGCGGCGCCAGACCATGGCGCACCAGCCACCGCTGTGCCAGTAGCAGCAGGATAAACAGCGCCAGCGCAATCAGCGCGAATTCCAGCAGCAGCCGGTGCAGTCCGGCGCTGATCGGGGTGAAATCCTCGGTCACCGCCATGCGCACCGGCTGGCCCTGTACCTGAAAGGCGCGCCCCACCAGCAGCAGGCGCTGCGCCTGCGGCCCCGTGATGAAAACGCGGGTGAAGCGCGTCCCGCTCAGTGATGGCAGCGGTAGTTCGGCATCCCACAGTGAACGCGAGGCCAGCTCGCCGCTGGGTGTTTCAATCCGGTAATAGTGGCCCGAATAGGGCTGGCGGAAGGAGATGCCGATCTGATCGGTGAGCAGACGCGGCTGGCCATGGGGATCGAATTCCAGCGCCGACAGCAGCGTTTCCAGATCATGCTCCAGGCGGGCGGCAACGAAATCCTCAGCCAACCGGCGCAGTGAGTAGCCGCCCAGGGCAATCGCCAGTGCCAGCAGCACGGCCAGCACCAGGATCAGGCTGGCCGACAGCCGTGTTTGCAGCGAGATCATGGCGTGCCGGGGCCAAATACATAGCCCTGGCCGCGTCGGGTCGCAATCAGGTCGCGGCCCAGCTTGCGGCGCAGTCGATTGATGTAGACCTCCAGCACATTGCTGTCATGCTCGGCGGCGAAGTCATAGATCTGCTCGGCCAGATGGCTCTTGGACAGCACCCGCCCCGGATGGAACATGAAATAGCGCAACAGGCGAAACTCGGTACCGGTCAGAGCGATGGGCGCATCGCTGCCGGATGGACGCACGGTCTGCTGTTCCTCGTCCAGTTCCAGACCGGCGACCTGCAGCCGGCCATGTGGGCGGGCGACGCCACGGCGCAGCAGTGCCTGCAGACGTGCGAGCAGTTCGGCGGTGTGGAACGGCTTGCCGAGATAGTCATCGGCACCGGCCTTGAAGCCATCGACCTTTTCATGCCAGGCATCGCGCGCCGTGAGAATCAGCACCGGCACCGGGTTGCCGACAGCGCGCCACCGGCGCAGCACCTCCAGACCCGGCCGGCCCGGCAGGCCCAGATCAAGCACCACCAGCGCATAAGGCTCGGATTCACCCATGAACTGGGCATCGATGCCGTTATCGGCCAGATCGACAGCAAAGCCGGCCTGTTCCAGCTCCAGACGCAGGTGCGCGCTGAGCCGAACATCGTCTTCCACCAGCAGCAGGCGCATCTTCTCAAGCCCTCATTTTCGTTCCAGCGACCACAGTTCACCACTGCGCGCGTCGTATTCAAATTCGCGCACCACGCCATCGTCATCGAGGATCTTCAGATCGTACACATAGCGGCCCCGCTCCTGTTCCAGTTCCGCTTCCAGTAACTGGCCGCCGGGGTGCTGGCGACGATGGCGCGCGATGATGGTTTCCAGGGCGAGAATTTCCCCACGGCTCTGCAGGCGCCGGATATCGGCGTAATCGCGTTTCTCAGCGCTGGCGGGAGCGCCATGGACCAGCAGGACCGCCAGCAGGGACAGGGCGGCATGACGGTGGGGACATGAGGGCATGAGCGTATGTCGCCGGGGCTGGCTCAGCCGCGCTTGCGGCCGGTGATCATGGCGCGGGCCAGATTCTCGCGATGCAGCAGGCTTTCCCAGAGCACGCCGAGCAGATGGCCGGCTATCAGGAACACGGTGAAGTTGGCGCAGAACTCGTGGACTTCCTCCAGAATCTCGATGGTTTCGTCGCTGCTGTTGGCCATGAGTGCGGCCAGCGGACCCAGGCCCTTATCAGCACCGTACAGCAGCAGGCCAGCGGCCACGGTACCGGCCAGGCTGAGCAGCAGGACGACGATCATCGCGCCACCGGCCGGGTTATGGCCCAGGTGACGGGGTGCGCGCAGCAGCAGCACATCCTTGACATAAAGCAGGGTTGCGCGCGGTCCACGCACGAAATCGCTGAAACGGGCATAGCGCGGCCCGACGAAGCCCCAGACCAGTCGAAACAGCAGCAGGCCGCCCAGAACATAACCGGCCCAGACATGCATATCCTGCAACAGCGCGCCATCCAGTTGATTCTGCAGCGCCTCGAAGATCTCGCTCTGGGTGGAATAAGCCAGAACAAATGCGCCGACCAGAGTCCAGTGGAACAGGCGAACCAGTGGATCCCAGACGACGATTGCGGTGTTACTGAGGTTATTGGTGTTGTTGGCGCTCATGGGCAGTATCTGGAGTAGCGCTCCCCGCGCATTACGGGGAGACGCCGATAAGGAAAGGGGAAATACGGCCCGGTTTACTTGCTCTTGGCGTCAACCAGTTCGCCGGTCTTCATGTCGTAATAAATCTCCCACTTCTTGCCGTCTTCACCATCGATCTTGACTTCCCAGGTCTGCTTGCCCTTGTGCGTATCTTCATAGGCCTTGGTGACCTTGCCCGGATGGGCCTTGGTGGCCATCTCCACAGCCTGTTCCTTGGTGATGGGGGCGGGAACGGCGGCAGCCGGTGCAGTCGCCGGTGCGGCCGGTGCAGCCGCCGGTGTAGCCGGTGTATCGGCGGCGAAGGCGGGAACGGCGGCGAAGGTGGCGGCAAGGGTGGCGGCGATCAGCGTGGCGCGGATTTTCATTTGAGTGATACCTCATCGGTAACGGGGGTGAAGGGCTGCCCGGTTGGTCGGGACCTGTGGCCGCAGAGAGCAGCGACCTTGAGCCCTAGTCTAGGCTAGGCAGATTAAACCAAGCTGAAACCGGACAGTCGCGTGGTGCGGCGGGAATGGATGGATTGCATTGTCTGTCTATACTCGAAAGCAATCGACTCTGGATTGTTCACTCTCGTCCCACCCGCAGTGCATATGCCAGGAGGCTAATGTGAAAAAACCGTCCCGTTTCCCCGTTTTCACCTCGCGCGCCGCAGTGCTGGCCTGCCTGCTTGGCGCTGGCCTGGCGACCGGGCTGGCCGGGTGTGGCGATCGGACCACTGATCTTGAATACCTGCAGCGTGCCCGTGAGTATCACGCCAAACAGGATTGGTCAGCCAGCGTCATCGAGCTGAAAAATGCCCTGCGCAAGAACCCGGATAACCGCGATGCGCGCCTGCTGCTTGGCCAGATTTATGTCACGACCGGCAATGGCGCGCCGGCTGAAAAAGAGCTGCTGCGCGCCCGTGATCTGGGCGCAGCTCGCGAGGCCTGGCTGGTGCCGCTGGCGCGTGCCTATTTGCTGCAGGATCAGAATCAGAAGGTGCTGGATCTGACCCTGGATACTGCTGATGCGCCAGCCACGCAGGCCGGCTTGCTGGCCTTGCAGGGTCTGTCGGCGCTGGCGCTGGCCCAGCCGGACGTGGCCCGTGGTCTGCTGAGTCGCGCCCTGACCCTGCAATCGGGACAGGTTGATGCCCTGCTCGGCCTGAGTGAACTGGCCCTGATCGGGCGCAATTACAGCGAGGCCGACGATCTCGCCAGTCAGGCCAGCGCTGGCGCACCGGATGATCTGCGGCCCTGGTTTATCAAGGCGCGGCTGCGGCGCCTGCAGAACGACGATCCCGGCGCGCTCAAGGCTCTGCAGCAGGTGCTGACCCTGCAGCCGCAAAATGCCACGGCCCTGCTGGAGCGCGCCGAGATTCGCATGGCCCAGGGCCAGCAGGACGAAGCACTGGCCGATGTCGAGGTGGTGCGCAAGCGCCTGCCCGATTCGCCCCAGGCCAACTACCTGCGCGGCAGTATCCTGTTCCAGAAAAAGAATTTTGCCGCTGCTCAGGATGCTCTGCTGCAGGTGGTGCGGGTACTGCCCAATCATCCCGGCAGCCAGTTTCTGCTGGGTTCGATCAATTATGAACAGGGCAATCTGCAGCAGGCGGATCAGTATCTGGGCAGCTTCATCATCCGCCAGCCCAACTATTTGCCCGCGCGGCTGCTGCTGGCAGCGACCCAGCTCAAGCTGAATCAGCCGCAGCGGGCGATTGACGTGCTCAAGCCGGCGTTGGCACAGGCGCCCGATGATGCCCAGTTGCTGGCCCTGCTCGGCAGCGCCTATCTGCAAAATCGCGACTCTGCCAAGGGTTCCGAATATCTGCAGAAAGCGGCAAACATCGCCCCCGATGCCACCCAGATTCGCACGCAACTGGCGCTGGCGCGCATGAGCGAGGGCAAGCCCGGCGAGGCCGTGCGCGAGTTGCAGGGACTGGTCGAACTCGGTCAGGACGTGTTGCAGGCCGATCTGCTGCTGGTACAGGCCTATATCCAGCAGCAGGACTACGCGCGCGCTGTGGCTGCGGCCGATGAATTGGTCAAGAAAAAGCCCAATGATCCGGTGGCCCGCAACCTGCTTGGCAGCGCCTGGATGGCCAAGGGTGACGATAATCAGGCCCGTGCTGCGTTTGAGGAGGCGCTGCGCCTGGATCCGAAATTCAGCACCGCCGCGCTGAATCTGGGTCTGCTGGAGCTGAAGGCCGGTCATCGCAGTGCCGCGCGTGCCCGTTACGAGAGCGTGATTACCCAGGATCCTGGCAATCTGGGCGCGTTGCTGCGGCTGGCGGCGCTGGCCGAGCAGGCCGGCCAGACTGAGCAGACACTGCATTTGCTGGAGCAGGCCTGGAACAGTAATCCTGCTTCCCTGCAGGCGGGTCTGGCGCTGATCGGCCAGTATCAGGCGGCCGGACTCAATCTCAAGGCGCTCAATGTCGCCCGGGGTCTGCAGGCGGCGCATCCCGGGCAACCGGCAGCGGAGCGCACCCTGGGGCTGGCGCTGCTCGCCGATGGCCGCATGGATGAGGCGCAGAGTGTGTTTCGCAAACTGAGCGAAGCGCAGCCGCAATCGCCTGAATCGTGGCACCTGCTGGCCTTGACCCAGGCGCGTGCCCAGGATTTCAAGGGTGCGGCTGACTCGATTCAGCGGGCGCTGGCGGTGCAGGGTGATTACCTGCCGTCGCGGGTGGCGCAGGTCGAACTGCTGGCGCAGCAGCAGCAGTTCAAGGAAGCGCTGGCGGCCACTAAGACCCTGCAGAGCCAGTTTCCCAAGCTGAGCGTTGGCTACCAGTTGGAAGGCAACCTGTATCTGCGGCAGAAGGATTTCGCCAAGGCGCTGAGCGCCTATCGCACCGCGCATGCCAAGGCCGCCGACAGCCAGACCGTCTTGCTGCTGGCGGGTGCGCAGCAGGTCACCGGTGATGGCGAAGGCGCGTTGAAAACCCTGCGCGACTGGCTGGCAGTGCAACCCGGCGATGTGCAGGTGCGGACCCGGCTGGCGATGGAGTTGCAGCGGCTCGGGCGGCGTGAGGAAGCCATTGCCGAGTATGAGCGGCTGGCCAAGCGCGAGGGCGCCGACAGCGCCAACAGCGCGGCGGTGACCCTGGATCGCGGCGCGCAGCAGGCCGATACGCTGCTGATTCAGGCCTATCTGCAGCAGAAGGAATACGACAAGGCGATCGCGGCAGCGCGTGAGTTGACCGAAAAGCGTCCCGATGATCCGGTCGCTTTCAATCTGCTCGGCGCAGCTTGGCTGGCGAAAGAGGATATGGCGGCAGCGCGCAAGGCGTTTGAGCAGGCGTTGCGCCTCAAGCCCGACTATGTGCCGGCGCAGATGAATCTGGCCGGGCTGGATCTGAAGGCCGGTGATCGCGTCGCGGCGCAGTTGCGCTACCGGCAGTTGCTGGAACGCAATCCCGATAACCTGGCCGCACTGCTGCGGCTGGCGGAACTGCTTGGGCATGGCGACGAGTCACTGAGCCTGCTGGAAAAAGCCTGGGCGCGACAGCCGGATTCGATCGAGGCCGGTCTGGCGCTGGGGCAGGAATATGTGGCGCGCAAGGACAACAGGCGGGCCATGGACGTGGTGAACGCGTTGCTGGCCCGCTATCCGGAGAATCCGCAGGTGTTGCGGGCGCTGGGGCTGCTGCAGGTCAATGAGGGCAAGTCGCCCGCAGCCGTGGCGACCTTCGAGCGGCTGGCGGCGTTGCAACCGCGCACGCCGGAACCCTGGTATATGGTGGCGATGGCGCAGGCGACGGCACCCAATGTGCCGGCGGCGTTGACGGCGCTGGACAAGGCTCTGGCGGTGCAGAGCAACTATCTGCCGGCCCTGCTCGCCAGGGCGCGTCTACAGGCCAAGGAAGGACGCTTTGCCGATGCCTTGGCCGGGGCGCGTCAGATTCAGACCCTGTATCCGGAGCAGATCACCGGGCACATGCTGGAGGGTGATCTGCAACTGCAGCAGAAAGCATTTGCGCCGGCCGTCACCGCCTATCAGGCCGCGCACGCCAAGGCCCCGGACACGACCACAACCGTGCGTCTGGCGAATGCGCAATGGTTGTCAGGCGCACGCGAGCCGGCGCTGATTACCCTGCGCCAGTGGCTGGCCAGCGAGCCGAATGACAGCCGTGTGCGCCTGCAACTGGCCCTGTATCTGCAGGATTCGAACAAGGGCGCGGCCATTGCCGAGTACGAGCGTCTGGCTGAGAAATTCCCCGATGATGGCGTGGTGCTCAACAACCTGGCCTGGTTCTACTTCGAGGCGGGCGATCCGCGCGCCCAGCGCACCGCCGAGCGGGCCTATGACAAGGCGCCGAAAAATCCGGAGGTTGCCGATACTCTGGGCTGGATTCTGGTGCAGGGCGATAACGCAGCGCGCGGCGCCGAACTGCTGCGCAAGGCGGTTGAGCTGTCGCCGCAGCAGCCGACCATTCGTTATCACCTTGCAGTGGCCTACGCCAAGCTTGGGCGCAAGGATGCCGCGCGCCAGGAACTGGAAAAACTGGTCGATGCGCCGGAGCCGTTCCCGGAGCGTGAAGAGGCGCGCAAGCTGCTGGCGAGCCTGGGGAAGAGCTAGCCCGGTCGCGTATCCAGCCCGGTGCCGCGCCAGTGGCCCGGACCGGGCTTGGAAGGGTCCATCTCCAGACGCCAGACGCCAGGACCCGGTTGGGCGTGATGCGTGCCAGGCCGGGCCAACGTATCGGTGCCGGGTCGTGTCAGCACGCCGGCTGATACGCCTGGGCGATAGCCGGCCAGTGCCGAAAAAGGCTGATAGGCCAGCGCGCGGCGGGCGAATAGCTGACTGATGGCTGGTGCACGGGCACTGAGCGCCGCCGCGTTTTCCCGCAACCCAACCCGGTAGGGCGTGCGCAGGCCGCGATGTTCGATGGCCTTACCGGCCCGATGCAACACCACGCCAAGCCGGCGCAACAGGCGCGCAAAGGCTTCGGTGACCAGCAGGTAGCAGTGTTCGATGTCGCGCTCCAGACCGTAGATCACGATCGCCCGGATCATGCCCAGCAGGATTTCAGACTCGCCATGTCGACTGACAGGACCGAAGTTCGGGTCCAGATGGTGGTTAATGGTGTGCGGGCTGGCTGAGTTGATGACGCAGATGCGCGAGATTTCGGCGAACTGGCGCCGCTGGAGAGAGTGAGGCGATTCGGGCAGCAGGCAGCGCAGGGTTTCCAGTGGAAAACGGGTCGCTTCAGGAAGCACCAGGCGCAGAGTGGCGACCCAGGCACCGGTGGCACGCTCGCGAACGATGAACGGCGCGGCGTGGCTGTCCCAGGGATCGTGTTCCTGCCCGGTCGGATAACGCGCCGGATTCTCGAAGCGGCGTTCCAGGCAATAGACGTGATAGCGAATCTTGCGGTGGATGACGCGGGCCGCTTCGGTGTTGGCCAAGAGCACTTCGTGGGTGGAGTCGAACATGAGTAGGCTCTGTATGGTCTGGGTAGGCTCTGTATGGTCTGGGTATTTAGGGTGTTTTTTATTTATCTTATTGAATAATAATATAATTTTTTTATACCCCTGACTTTTTGTCGGCTTTTAAATATTACACTATGTATCTTCTAGCAAAATTTTTTAGTATAAACAAGTTATATAATTAAAATTATAAAGTTACATTATGTAATATTTTTAATGCATTTTGGTCTTAAGCCGGGATAATGGATTGTATTGGGTGGGAGATTGTATTCCGCGCTTCAGTTCAAGCAAGGAATAACTCTCAGGTTGAAGTTTGAAATGGGTAAAACAAAGATGGCTCAATGCAGGAATTGCCTGATTATGGATATAGTGCCTGGCGTTATGCTGTCAGCCGATGGTATTTGCAATTTTTGTTACCATGACGTTGAGCAGCAGGATAAGGCTGCTGAAGAAAAGGCTCGTCAGGAATGGGAAGCTGATTTGGAGCAGACGATAAAGGAATGCCGGGGACAGGCTAAATATGATTGCGTGGTTCCCTTGAGTGGAGGTAAGGATAGTCTTTATCTGCTTTATCGATTAAAGCACGACTACGGTTTAAACGTGCTGGCGTTTACAGTGGATGCGAATATTCCCCCCTTAGCTTGGGAAAGTATTCGTCGTATTTTATCTAAACTCAATATTGACCATGTAACGTATAGTCCATCTCCTGGCTTTTATCAGAAACTGTTTAGATATCTGTTATGTAACCAGGAAGAACGGGGCGCAGTTTACACGATTTCTTATGTTTATGCGCCATTGTTTGAGGGGGATGCGATTCAGTTGGCTTTAGAGAAAGGGATCCCCTTGGTGATGGCAGGTTACTCGCCGGGTCAACCTGAGCCCGAGCGTATGGCGTATGAATTTTCCAGAACCTTAATTAGTGAAACAGACTGGACACCTCCAGAACTAAGGCGCAGTGGTGAATTCTCCGAATCGGAGCTCAGGCGGTTTTTTAATCCAAGGAATTTTCCGGTTGGTACGCAGTTTCCTAGATATTTGGCGCCATTTCATGCATGGCCATACAGTCAGGAAGAAATCATGCGCCGCGTGGTCGATCTTGGTCTGGTTGCTACACGCAAGCACGCTAATCCTATACATAGTAATTACCCGATTAACTGGCTTTTAATGTACTCTGATTTGCGAGCCTTTGGTTACAATCCTTATTTGCCTGAATTTTCAGCTTTGATTCGGCGAGGAAAAGCGAATCGCAGCTATTGGCGTATTATGAGGCCATTGGTAGACTTTATGATTCTTAACAAAGTGGGTCCTGGACGCGAGGTAACACGTAGCCTAAATAAATTGGGGTTGTGTTCAGAGGATTTGCGTATTACAAAGCCCCGTGGGGCTTATGATCCTTTGCCAGGGTAATTTTAGGTTGCCTCTTTCTTGTCTCCACTTCTGGTTTCGTTTGCATGTATCTGGAAAAATGATTACAGGAGATGAAAGTTGCGTGGTGAATCACCGTTGAGTTTGGAAAGTCGGTTGGATTTGGATGTTTGGACGGTGCCCGCGCTGTTGCAACGGCGCTCTCAGTTAAGCGGCACTGCTCCTGCACTATGGAGTCTGTCTGCCGATGGGGTTTGGTTTCCAACCCATTGGATAGAGTACCTTGGCGTGGTAGACCGTATTGCTAACGATTTAAGTGAATGGGAATTGATCCCAGGTGATCGTGTCGGAATTATTGCGCCCAGTTCCCGGAACTGGGACTTAATGCAAATGGGTATTTTGGCGGCTCGAGGTGTCGTTGTTGGTCTAGATCCACATGATCGAAAGGAAAATTTGAATGCTGTTGCTCGGCATTGTGGTTTGTCTGGAATGGTAGTCCATGATCCGTCGTGGCTTGATTGGTTTGATGCTGATATCCGTGCACGGTGGCGTTTCGTGGTCAGTTTACAGCCTACTGAAGAAGGTGGTGTCATAGCATTTGATCGGTTCTCGCAGGGATTTGGGAGTGAATTAAAGTTCCTGCGGTCAGCAGTACAACCTGATGATCCAGCTACGATTATTTTTACCTCAGGGACTACTGGCGCTTCCAGAGGTATTCAGTATACGCATCGGCAATTATGTCTGGCAGTCTCGGCGATTCTGGGAGAGTTTACGGATATTAATGTAGATAGTCGCCTGGTTTGCTGGTTGCCGTTATCAAATTTATTTCAGCGTATTATCAATATATGCGCTATCGGTTGTGGAGCGCAAACTTATTATATAGAAGATCCTCGGACTTTGATGCATCATGTTGGCTCGATTGAACCGCATCTGTTAATCGGGGTACCGCGCTTCTATGAGAAGCTCCATATCGGTATTATGGATAGAATAGATCAGGGTCCTGTTTGGCAGCGCCGATTAGTCGCATGGGCACTTGATGTCGGTAAAGGTTATACTGATGCAGTGAGAGCGGGATTGATGCCGGAATGGCTGGAACATGCACGCTATATGCTGGCGGATCGGTTAGTGCTGCATCGTATGCGTAGTATATTGGGATCACGCTTGCGTTATCTGGTCAGTGGTTCAGCTCCGATGCCTCAATGGTTACTGGAGCGCTTTCATGCCATGGGTTTGCTGATCCTGGAGGCTTATGGGATGAGCGAGAACATTATTCCAATAGCAATGAATCGTCCGCAGGCTTATCGGTTTGGTACAGTAGGTCGCCCTTTGCCGGGGAATGAGTTTTATCTGGGGGCAGATGGTGAATTATGGGTACGCGGGCCAGGCGTATTCGGCGGTTACTACAGCCAAGACGGACAGGAAAATCGTTTTGATGCTCATGGATATCTGGCGACTGGCGATTATGTGACGGTGGATACTGATAACTACATCACATTGACTGGACGTAAATCAGAGATCTTCAAGACATCGACCGGACGGCGGATTGCGCCAGCCGGCATTGAAGGTATTTTACGGCAGGCATCTTGTGTGGAGCATGCCGTAGTGTTGGGTGCGAGTCGCCCATTCCTGGTCGCGGTACTGGCGATAACGGAAGCGGCGCGTCAGTCATGGTGTGGGGAGAAAACTGGGTATTCGGCGCTTTCGTTGTTTTGCGACTGTCTCCGTCGGGAGATTTCACCCCAATTGATGTCCTTAGCGGATTATCAGCGTCCAGCGGGCGTGGTGGTTACGACTCGTGGGTTTAGTGTTGAGAGTGGGGAATTGACGCCGAATCTGAAGCTGCGCCGGATGAATATTCAGACGACATACCAAGTGATGATTGAAGAACTTTACAGTCTACTGGAGTCCGCTGATGGTGTTGCTGTACAGGTGGAACGCGACGAAGGGCGGGTGATTCTATGCAGTCTTTAAAAAATTTTCTGGTGACTGGAGCGACTGGAGCGATCGGTAGCGCACTGATTCCAGTATTGCTGAAGGATGCGGGAACGCGAGTGAGGTTATTGCTTCGCGCGAAATCCGATTTGGATTTAGCGGAGCGACTGGAAATATTGTTTCGCTTTTGGAATGTGGGGTTGGAAAATCAGGCTTTTCGGCAGCGCGTGGTGGTATTGCGG
>OFSA01000080.1_pt1 | contig 16147 bp, 10 predicted proteins | sample 1543241 | NCBI WGS metagenome assembly OFSA01 (sample SAMN05442508, study PRJEB24371) | freshwater metagenome | isolation source: Freshwater Lake | place: Canada: Niagara | collected 2012-08-09 | reverse complement strand
CTCTGGTCTCGTGGGCTCGGAGATGTGTATAAGAGACAGGGTGGCGAGTGCGGCATCGCTGCGTGGCAGGGTGCGCAGTGAGCAATCCAGTTGCTTAAGGCAGAACGAAATTCCGCGCGGGAAACTGTCGTTCTGCAGCAGGAACTTGAGCACGTCGGGACCGCCAACGGGGGAGCGTACCTGCTGCCGATACATCTGGTAGGCGGTGAGCGACTTGAGCACGCTCATCCACTGGATGTTTTCGAACGGATCCTGCTCGGTGCGGTCGCTGGGCGCGCTCTGGGACTGGGACTGGGACTGGTCCGCCGGTTCCTGCGGCGATCCGGCCGGCTGACCGCTGCGCGGCAGCAGGTTGGCTGAGCGCACGTCAACGATGCGGGTGGTCATGTCGGCCCGTTCCAGATAGCGGCCCATGTGCACGAACTCATAGGCGGCGGTGCGACTCATCGCCCCGTCCAGCAGGCCGCTGATCTGCTGGGTGTTGCGAATCACCTGGCGCAGGAACTCATAGCGGCCGCGCCGGGTGGGCAGGTGGTCGCGGGCGTAGATGTACAGGCCGTTGATCTGCTCCCAGGCTTCCTGCGGCACGGCGTCGCGGGTGGTGCGCAGGTTTTCGCGGGCAGCGGCCAGGCTGGACAGGATCGAGCTGGGGTGGTCGCGATCGCTGATCAGGAACTTGACCACGTTGTTTTCATCCGCCAGCCGCTTGGGATCCTTCTCGAAAAACAGATCCTCGGCGCCAACAATGAAAATCAGCGGCAGCCAGCCAAAGGTGGTGTTGCGCGGCAGATCTAGCAACAGGTTGCTGTTGACATTGATCAGGCGTGCGGTGTCTTCGGCGCGCTCAACATAGCGGGCCATCCAGTAAATATTCTGGGCAACGCGTGACAGCATGATTAGAAGCCCTCGGTATCGACGATCCAGGTGTCCTTGCTGCCGCCGCCCTGCGAGGAGTTGACGACCAGCGAACCCTTGCGTAGCGCGACGCGGGTCAGCCCGCCGGTGGTGACGTAAGTGCTTGGCCCCGACAGGATGAACGGCCGTAGATCAACATGGCGCGGTTCCATCTGTCCTTCGCACAGGGTCGGCGAGGTCGACAGCGACAAAGTCGGCTGGGCGATGTAGTTGCGGGGATCCTTCTGAATCAGCTCGGCAAAGCGCTTGCGCTCGGCAGGCGTGGCGTGCGGCCCGACCAGCATGCCATAGCCGCCGGATTCGTTGGCCGGCTTGACCACCAGCTTGTCCAGATTGGCCAGGACGTATTCGCGGTCCTTGTCGCGCATGCACAGGTAGGAGGGGACGTTGGGGATCAGCGGATCCTGGTCGAGATAGTACTTGATGATCTCCGGGACGAATGCATACACGACTTTGTCGTCGGCGACGCCGGCACCAGGGGCATTGGCCAGGGCGACCTTGCCGGCCCGCCAGGCGCGCATCAGACCCTTGACGCCCAGCGTCGAGTCTGGGCGGAAGGCTTCCGGATCGAGGAACAGGTCGTCGATGCGCCGGTAGATGACATCGACCCGCTCCAGCCCTTCGATGGTGCGCATGTAGACGCAGTCATCATCACCGACTTCCAGGTCACTGCCTTCCACCAGTTCCACACCCATCTGCTGGGCGAGGTAGGAATGCTCGAAATAGGCCGAGTTGTAGATGCCGGGGGTGAGCACCACCACGGTGGCTGCATCGCCCGGGCGCGGCGACAACGATACCAGCATGTCGTAGAGGCGCAGGGTGTAGTCGTCGACCGGCTGGATGCGCTGGTATTCGAACAGCTCCGGAAACACCCGCTTGGTGACCACGCGATTTTCCAGCATGTAGGACACGCCGGATGGCACGCGCAGGTTGTCCTCAAGCACGTAGATCGTGCCGTCCTTGTCGCGCACCAGATCCGAGCCGCAGATGTGCGCCCAGATGCCGTGCTGCGGCGAGACCCCGACGCACTGCGGTCGGAAGTTGACCGACTGCGCCAGCACCTCGGCCGGGAACACGCCGTCCTTGAGAATCTTCTGGTCGTGGTAGAGATCGTCGATGAACAGGTTCAGCGCCTGGACCCGCTGCTTGAGGCCGGCGTCGGTACGATCCCACTCATGCTTGGGGATGATGCGCGGCACGATGTCGAAGGGCCAGGCGCGGTCGATGCTGCCACCTTCGGTATAGACGGTGAAGGTGATACCCATGACCATAATGGCCAGTTCGGCAGCGGTCTTGCGCTCGCGCAGATCGCCATCACTCAGGGAGGCCAGGTATTCGCACAGGGTACGGGACGCAGCACGGGGCTGCGAGCGGTCGTCGAGCAATTCGTCGTAGCAACCAGGGGAGGCATACTGTTTCCAGTCGATGGTCATCGGGTCATTCCTTTTCATCCTCGCGCGCGAACGCAGTCATACGTTTTGTAGGATCATCTTATTGTAATCCCCAAGTCATGCGCGCAAAACTTAGCAATATCTAAGCCAGTCGCCGCAGTGGTTCCATGTTAATGCTACTTGCCATTCCGTGCACTTTTGTCATCACCATGCAGGTAGCAGTGACTGTATTTAGTGCAGGAACAGTATTTTTATGCTCTTTTTTAGGGCAATGGTGAGACTGCATTGACTCTGCATCAGGGGTCGGCTACGGTGCGCTCGCGTTATGCCCATGTCCGATTCATTCATGATCTCTGATTGAATAGCCGCGCTTGTTCAGCGCGCCGCCCGCACCGACCGGGCCGGTGTTCACGAAAATCACGAAGATAATAATGCGGATGCCCTCGCCATGACCCCGACCTCCGATTCTGGTGTTTCCGAACCTGTCTGTCCGCTGTGCGGTGACCCGATGCAGCCCTGGCTGCGCGTGCCGGTTGATTGGCTGCGGCCACGGATGAGCAGTGGGCCTTTTCAGCTCTACTGGTGCGAGCGCTCGCAATTGGGGCGTCAGCATCCGATGCCGTCGGCGGAGTTCATCGCCAGCCTGTATGCAGCCGAGCACTACTACACCCACAGCGTCGAGACCGTGCCGGCCACCCCAGCGAGCGCGCCGTTCGCCGATCGCCTGCTGGCGCATCTGGCCTGGCGGCTGGATCGGGGCGTGAACCTGTCGGCGGACTGGGCGCGGCGGCGTTTTGGCGAGCGCCGCCTGGAGGTGTGCGAGATTGGCTGCGGCAATGGCCGCCTGCTGGGGGAGCTGCAGCGCGCCGGCCACACGGTGATTGGTGTTGAACCCGATCCGCAGGCTCAGGCGCTGGCGCTGCGTGAATTCGGTGTGCGCCTGCTGACCGGTACCCTGGAAGCGCTGCCCGAGGAAGTGACCGCGCGCCAATATGACCTGGTCCTGATGTCGCACGTGATGGAACACACCGTAGACCCGGAGCTGGCCCTGGGCAACGCGGCGCAGTTGCTGAAGCCGGGCGGCCATCTGGTGGTGGAAACGCCCAATAATGCCGCGCTGAGCCTGGCCTGGTCGGGCAGCACCTGGTTTTGCCTGCGTGTGCCCGAGCATCTGCAGTTTTTCACCCGCCGCAGCCTGCAGGGTTACTGCGAAAAGATCGGCTTGCGGATGGTCGATGCCGAATTCAGCAACTACTGCCGGCAGTTCATGGCCGGCTATATCGAAACCGAACAGCGGATTCATGATGATTTCGTGGCCCGGGGCACGCCAGCGGCCGCACTGCCGGCGCGCCATTCGCGTGGACGGGCCTGGGCGCTGTTCCTGCGCTCGCTGTTCGTGGCCAAAGAGCGGCGCTACGACTGCGTGCGGGTTATCGCCGAGCGCCCACGCGATCCAGGTTGATCCGCAGGTCCATGCGCGCCGGGCCTTGCACCGAATTTGCATGGCCCGGCGCGGGTTTTTTGATTCATTTCCACTTCAAGATTGCACTATCGACACGAAGGATTGGCCATGGCCATACGCGTTGCCCTGCATCACCAGACCTCCTACCGCTTCGACCGTCCGATTGGCGTCTCGCCGCATGTGATTCGCCTGCGGCCCGCGTCGCACGCCCGCACCCCCATCCATGCCTATTCGCTGCGCATCGAGCCGGCAGGCAAGTATTTCATCAACTGGATGCAGGATCCGTTTGGCAATTTCCAGGCCCGGCTGGTGTTCCCTGAGAAGGTCCGCGAGCTGAGCATCACCGTCGATCTGGTCGCCGAGATGACGGTGATCAATCCCTTCGATTTCTTCGTCGAGAGCTATGCCGAGTCTTACCCCTTCACCTACGAGGCGACCCTGCGCGGTGAACTGGCGCCTTATCTGGAGGTGCAGGAAAGCGGCCCGCTGCTGAAGGAATGGCTGAGCGCAGTCAATCGCGAGCCGGCGCGGATCGTTGACTTCCTGGTCGGTCTGAACCAGCGTCTGAGCCAGGACATCGGCTACATCATCCGCATGGAACCCGGGGTGCAGAGCTGCGAGGAGACCCTGGGCAAGCGCACCGGCTCCTGCCGCGATTCGGCCTGGCTGCTGGTGCAGATCCTGCGCCATCTGGGTCTGGCGGCGCGCTTTGTTTCCGGCTATCTGATCCAGCTCACCGCCGATGTCAAGGCGCTGGATGGTCCTTCGGGTACCGATGTGGATTTCACCGATCTGCATGCCTGGGCGGAAGTGTTCGTGCCTGGCGCCGGCTGGATCGGTCTGGACCCGACCTCGGGCCTGTTCGCCGGCGAGGGCCATATTCCGCTGGCCTGCACGCCGACGCCGCCGAGCGCCGCACCGGTCACCGGCTATACCGACAAGTGCGAGACCGAGTTTGGTTTCGAGATGCACGTCACGCGCATCCACGAGGATCCGCGGGTCACCAAGCCCTATACCGAAGAACAGTGGCAGACGATTGAAGCGCTCGGCCACACCATCGATGAGCAATTGCGTGCTGGTGATGTGCGCCTGACCATGGGCGGTGAACCGACCTTCGTCTCCATCGACGATATGGATGGCGCCGAGTGGACCGTGGCCGCCAGTGGCCCGACCAAGCGCAAGCTGGCGGGCCGGCTGCTGAAAAAGCTGCGTGACCGTTTCGCGCCCTATGGCTTCCTGCACTACAGCCAAGGCAAGTGGTATCCGGGTGAATCGCTGCCGCGCTGGGCGCTGTCCTGCTACTGGCGCACCGACGGGCTGCCGCTGTGGCATGACCCGCGCTGGATCGCCGATGACGAAGCACCGCAGGGCTTTGGTCCTGAACAGGCACAGCGCTTCGCCGCCGAACTGACCCAGCGTCTGGGTGTGAGCGCTGAGCACATCATTCCCGGCTACGAGGATGTGTATTACTACCTGTGGAAGGAGCGCACCCTGCCGGTCAACGTCGATCCGCTGCAATTCGATCTTAAGGATGATGAGGAGCGGCGGCGGCTGGCGATCCTGCTCGAACGCGGCCTGAACACCGTCACCGGCTATGCACTGCCGATTCGCTGGCATCACAGCCCCGAGGGTGGGCACTGGATGAGCGGTGCCTGGGTGCTGCGCCGCGAGCATCTGTATCTGATTCCCGGTGATTCGCCGATGGGCTATCGGCTGCCGCTGGCGGCGCTGCCCTGGGTCGAGGACACCGAAAGCGAGATCCCGCATCCGCAATCACTGTTCGATTTCCGCACTGCGCTGGGCGATACCCACGGCGAGGTGATGCGCCGTTACAGTGATTTCCTGCTCGGCGACGCTCAAGCGAAGCGCGACGACTTCCAGGAACAGCCGGAAAAGGACGACAGCGTTATCGTGCATACCGCGCTGTGCATCGAGGCGCGCGAGGGGCATCTGTACATCTTCATGCCGCCGCTGGGGCAACTGGAGCACTATCTTGACCTGCTGGCCTGCATCGAGCAGACCGCCGCTGCGCTGGAAATGCCGGTGCTGGTCGAGGGCTACGCGCCGCCGCAGGATTGGCGCTTGCGCAAGTTTGCCGTCACGCCTGATCCGGGTGTGATCGAAGTCAATATTCACCCGGCCGCCGACTGGGACGAACTCAAGCGCAATATCGAGGGCCTGTACGAGGATGCCTGGTACTCGCGGCTGGGTACTGAAAAATTCATGCTCGATGGCCGCCACACCGGCACCGGCGGCGGCAACCACGTCACCCTCGGTGGCGCGACCCCGGCGGACAGTCCGTTCCTGCGTCGGCCCGAACTGCTGCGCAGCCTGCTCACCTACTGGCAGCACCATCCGAGCCTGTCCTATCTGTTCTCGGGTCTGTTCATCGGCCCGACCAGTCAGGCGCCGCGTATTGACGAGGCGCGCAACGACAGCCTGTATGAGCTGGAAATCGCCTTCCAGCAGATGCCGCCCGGTGAAACGCCACAACCCTGGCTGGTGGATCGGCTGCTGCGCAACCTGCTGGTCGACCTGAGCGGCAACACCCATCGCGCCGAGTTCTGCATCGACAAGCTGTATTCGCCCGATTCCGCCACCGGCCGGCTGGGTCTGGTGGAAATGCGCGCTTTTGAAATGCCGCCGCACGCACGCATGAGCCTGATGCAGATGCTGCTGCTGCGCACCCTGGTGGCGCGGTTCTGGGAGCGGCCCTATCCGAATCGCGAGCTGGCGCGCTGGGGCACGCAGATTCACGACCGCTTCATGCTGCCGCACTACGTCTGGGAGGATTTCAAGGATGTGGTCGACGATCTGAACCGTGCCGGCTACCCCTTCGAAAGCGACTGGTTCCTGCCATTCTTCGAGTTCCGTTTCCCGCACTATGGCAACATCGTCCAGCGCGACATCGATCTGGAACTGCGTCAGGCGCTGGAACCCTGGCATGTGCTCGGCGAGGAGCAGGCCCTGGGCGGTACCGCCCGCTATGTCGATTCCTCAGTGGAGCGCATGCAGGTCAAGGTGCGCGGCATGATCGGCGAGCGCCATGTGGTGGCCTGCAACGGTCGGCGCTTGCCGCTGCATCCGACGGGCGTGGCCGGCGAGTTCGTCGCCGGGGTCCGCTATCGCGCCTGGCAGCCGCCGTCAGCCCTGCACCCAACCATCCCGGTGCATGCGCCGCTGGTGTTCGACATCGTCGATACCTGGAATCAGCGTTCCATCGGCGGTTGCACCTATCATGTCGTCCACCCGGGCGGGCGCAACTACGACACCTTCCCGGTGAACGCCAATGAAGCCGAGGCGCGGCGTTTCACCCGCTTCTGGCCGTATGGCCACACGCCGGGGCCGATGAGCGTGCCGGCTGAAGAGCCCACGACCAACTTCCCGTACACTCTGGACCTGCGTCGTCAGGGCCGCTGACGCTACCGGTTCATTCTTCCTTCAATCCAGTCCCAGTCCGCAGGCCCTGCCGGGCCTTGCGGGCGCGGCATCTCAGCCACCGGTAGTCCGCTGCCGGTGGCTTTCTTTTTGGCGCGTCGCCCTGTGCATTCAGCAGACGAATCCCAGCCATCGCCGGATCCCGGCATTCCTGCGCCCTGGTTTTTACGTCTTTTTTGACATGTCTTTTTTGGATTACAATAATTGCAGGACATGGAAAAGGCATGGTCAGGCACATCTAGTTCATTGTATGGAAAATAAATAATTTGAATTTTTATCGTGCTTTCGGGCCTGCATGAAGTGTTGGTGTCGCACATGGATGGCATGGTGTGCGAATTACAGTGATTTGCTTTCTCATTAAACAGTTAACCTAGGGATTCTCTATCATGGATTTTGGAGTCTACATCCGGCGCGTGCGTGAGCGGCTCCGGGCGGTTAATCCCCGCTATTCCATTCGGCAGACAGCAGAGCGGGTTGGACTGGATGCGGGTTATCTGGGCAAACTGGAGCGCGGCAAGGTGCCGCTGCCCTCCGAAGAGGTGATCCGACGGCTGGCTTTCGATCTGGACCAGGATCCCGATACGCTTCTGGCGCTGGCTGGGTATCTGCCCGAGGATGTCTGTGCGATCGTCATGCGCCGGCCGATTCTGTTCGCCGAACTGATTCGTGGCTTGGGCGATGTGTCCGAGGAGGAACTGGATCTGTTGGTGTGCCAGTTGCGCGACAAGATGCCGTAGGCACGGTGGCGATGCCATGCCGTGCGGCGATAATTCTAAATGTGCATGAGCGTGCAAGCGGAGGCGCTGCGGATGCTGAAAGTGGTGCAGAGCTGGGACGATGGTGTGGTCGAGGATGCACAACTGACCGAACTGCTGCGCCGTTACCGGGCGCGCGCGACCTTCAATCTCAATCCAGGCCTGCACCGGCGCCAGCGCGCATTCGGCTGGCGTTATGGTGATCAGGAGGTATGGCGGCTTGGCTGGGATGAGCTGCGCGAGGTCTACGCCGGTTTTGAGATTGCCAATCACTCCCTGAACCATCCGAACTTGACTGATCTGGCGCCGCTCGATCTGGAACGCGAGGTGCGCGATAGCCGGCGACTGTTGCAGGACTGGTTTCAGCAGCCGATCCGGGGCTTTTGCTATCCGTTTGGCGGGTTCAATCCGGCGGTGAAGGCGGCGGTTCGCGCTGCGGGTCATGACTATGCGCGCACCGTTACTGAAGTCGAAGCGGTATTTCCGCCCGCCGATGCGCTGGAACTGGGCGTGAGTTGCCGCTTCAGTGATCCCGCCTTCTGGAGCCGTTACCAGTGCGCCAGGGACAAGGGCGGGGTGTTCCTGTTCTGGGGCCACAGCTACGAACTGCGCAGTGCGGCACTGTGGGCCGATCTGGAAGCGAAAATCGCCCACATCACCGCTGATCCGGCGGCGGAGTGGGCGAGTCTTGAAGCGCTGCTGGCGGTTCAGGAACAGAGCGACGCCTAGGGACAGCGCGCCAGTTCGGCAATCGGTGTGTTCGGGACCGCGAAGGGTTCGGTGAATGGCTGGTCCATGCCGGCCAGCAGGATCAGAGTCACGGACATGGCGATGGAGAACACCGTCAGCGTGATCGCCTGACCGCGCGGTGTGTCGAGTTGCACCAGGCTGATGGCGATCTGGGTCATGAAGCCAAGAAAGATCACCAGTACCCATTTGCCGCTATGGCTGTGGCTGCCGCTGAGCTGCAGCCGGTTCATCCGGGACTGGCGGATCTGCTGAAAGGCACTCAGCATCTCGCGGCGCAAGGTGCCATCCACCTGGCGGATGAACTCCGGTGTCACCATTGCCTGCAGGATGCTGTCCAGAGCCGCCTCGGCGCTGGTTGGGGTCCGGCCATGGCCCAGCATCAGCGGCCATTCCTCCTGCACCACCGCCTGGGTATAGGCGCACACAGCCTTGGCCAGTGGCTGGGTGGCCGGTGCCAGGCTATCGGCCAGACTGTTCAGCAGTTGTAACTGGCTGGCCTCCTGCAGCACTGCCTGTTGCGCCCGCTCGCCCCGTTGCCAGATGTCGGCGCCCATGAAACCGACCGACAGGCTGAACAGAATGCTGACCGAGGAAAAATACGGACCGACGATGCCAAGCTTGCCACCCCAGAAGGGTGCCAGCGAACTGCGCTGGAAGAACCACCACAGCGCAGTGGCAATGCTCAGCCAGAAGACGGTCATGCTGACCGCCGCCAGCCAGATCGGCCAGTCAAGCCAAATCTGAATCAGGGCAGCCATTATTCGTTATCCGGCTCGTAGCCCAGATTGGGTGCCAGCCACTTTTCCGCGTCCGCCAGGGTCCAGCCCTTGCGCCGCGCGTAATCAGCCACCTGATCGCGATCCAGCCGGCCAACGCCAAAATAGCGCGCTTCGGGATGGCTGAAATACCAGCCGCTCACCGCCGCTGTCGGGGTCATCGCGAAGTGCTCGGTGAGGTGAATGCCGGCGTTGCGGTCGACATCGAGCAGTTGCCAGAGCAGCGCCTTCTCGGTGTGGTCCGGGCAGGCCGGATAGCCGGGCGCGGGCCGGATGCCGCGATAGCCTTCGGCAATCAGATCCTCGTTGCTCAGTGCTTCATCCGCCGCGTAGCCCCAGAATTCGGTGCGCACCCGCTGGTGCAGGCGCTCGGCGAGCGCTTCGGCGAGGCGGTCGGCGAGCGCTTTCAGCAGGATGGCGCTGTAGTCGTCGTGGGCGCGTTCGAAGGCGGCCACCCGCTCATCAATGCCGATGCCGGCGGTCACGGCAAAGGCGCCCAGGTAATCGGCGACCCCGGATGCCTGCGGGGCGATCCAGTCGGCGAGAGCGTAGTGGCGCTTACCGTCCGGTTTCGGACTCTGCTGGCGCAGGTGGTGCAGGGTCATCAGGGCGTGTTCGCGGCTCTCGTCGCGGTACAGGGCAATATCGTCCTCGCCGACCCGGTTGGCCGGGAAGAAGCCGAGCACCGCCCGTGCTGTCAGCCAGCGTTCCGCAACCAGTTGCTGCAGCATGGCCTGGGCATCGGCGAACAGGTGACGGGCCTGCTCGCCCTGTTCGGGGTCGTCGAGAATCGCCGGATAGCGGCCGCGCAGTTCCCAGGCTTGAAAGAACGGCGTCCAGTCGATGCGCTCGACCAGTTCCGTCAGCGGGTAGTCGGCAAAGCTGCGCACGCCCAGGAAGCCCGGCCGCGGCGGCGCATAGTTCGACCAGTCCAGCGCCGGGCGATTGGTGCGGGCCTGGGCCAGCGGCAGCAGTGCCTCGCGCTGGCGCCGGTTGGCGTGCTGCTCGCGCTTCTGGGCGTAGTCGGCCTTGGTGCGGGCAATGTAATCAAGCCGGGTATCGACGCTGACCAGATTCTGCGCCACGCCTACCGCCCGCGAGGCGTCCTTAACGTAGATGACCGGGCCGGGGTACTGCGGGTCGATCTTCACCGCCGTATGCATCGCCGAGGTGGTCGCGCCACCGATCAGCAGCGGTACCGTGAAGCCCTGCCGCTGCATTTCCCGGGCGACGTTGACCATCTCATCCAGCGAAGGCGTGATCAGCCCGGACAGACCGATCATGTCGGCGTGATGCTCGCGCGCGGCATCAAGAATCTTCTGTGCCGGGACCATCACGCCCAGATCGACGACCTCGAAGTTGTTGCACTGGAGCACCACGCCGACAATGTTCTTGCCGATGTCATGCACATCGCCCTTGACCGTGGCCATGATGATGCGGCCATTGCTGCGCCGCTCGCCCTCGGCCTGTTCCGCTTCGATGAACGGGATCAGGTAGGCGACTGATTTCTTCATCACCCGCGCCGATTTCACCACCTGCGGCAGGAACATCTTGCCGGCGCCAAACAGGTCGCCGACCACGTTCATGCCGTCCATCAGCGGCCCTTCGATCACTTGCAGCGGCCGTTCGAACTGCTGGCGGGCTTCCTCGGTGTCGGCTTCGATGAAGGCGTCGATGCCCTTGATCAGCGCGTGTTCCAGACGCCTGGCGACCGGCCAGGTGCGCCATTCCTGTTCCTGTTCGGGGGTGGCCGCTGCCCCGCCACCCTGATAGCGCGGCGCGATGTCCAGCAGGCACTCGGTGGCATCGGCGCGGCGGTTGAGAATCACGTCCTCGACCCGCTCGCGCAGCTCGGCGGGAATCTCCTCGTAGATCGCCAGTTGCCCGGCGTTGACGATGCCCATGTCCATGCCGGCGGCGATGGCGTGGTAGAGGAACACCGAATGGATCGCCTCGCGCACCGGGTTGTTGCCACGGAAGGAGAACGACACGTTAGACACGCCGCCGGAAATCAGCGCGTGCGGCAGTTCCGCCTTGATGCGCCGGGTCGCCTCGATGAAATCGACCGCGTAATTGTTATGTTCGGCGATGCCGGTGGCGACGGCGAAGATGTTGGGGTCGAAAATGATGTCCTGAGGCGGAAAGTCGAGTTGCTCGGTCAAAATCCGGTAAGCGCGCTGGCAGATGGCGAACTTGCGCGTCTCGGTGTCAGCCTGGCCCTGCTCGTCAAAGGCCATGACGATGGCGGCCGCACCGTAACGGCGAATCAGCCGCGCCTGGCGGATGAACTCGGCCTCACCTTCCTTCATGCTGATCGAGTTCACCACCGGCTTGCCCTGAATGCACTTCAGGCCGGCTTCAAGAATCTCCCATTTCGACGAATCGATCATCACCGGCACCCGGCTGATGTCCGGCTCGGCGGCAATCAGGTTCAGGAAGGTCACCATCGCCTCTTTCGAGTCGAGCATGCCTTCGTCCATATTGATGTCGATGATCTGCGCGCCGTTGTCGACCTGCTGGCGGGCGATATCGAGCGCGGCACTGTAGTCGCCGGCCTTGATCAGGCGCTTGAACACCGCCGAGCCGGTGACGTTGGTGCGCTCGCCGACGTTGAGAAAGCGGATCGGCGGACCGATGTTCATCGGTTCCAGCCCGGCCAGCCGGCAGCGGGGTTCGATGCGTGGAATTGGTCGTGGCGGCAGGTTCTGCACTGCCTCGGCGATGGCGCGGATATGCGCCGGCGTGGTGCCGCAGCAGCCGCCGACGATGTTGAGAAAGCCGCTCTCGGCGAACTCGCGGATCACCGCTGCCATCTGTTCCGGGGTTTCGTCATACTCGCCAAAGGCATTGGGCAGGCCGGCGTTGGGATGGGCGGAGACATGGGTGTCGGCAATGCGCGCCAGTTCGGCGATATAGGGCCGCAGTTGCGTTGCGCCGAGCGCGCAGTTCAGGCCAAAGGACAGCGGGCGGATATGCGAGAGCGAATTCCAGAACGCCTCGGTGGTCTGCCCGGACAGGGTGCGCCCGGAGGCATCGGTAATCGTCCCGGAGATCATCACCGGCAGGCGGCTGCCGGTAGCGTCGAAAAGCTGCTGAATGGCGAACAGCGCCGCCTTGGCATTGAGGGTGTCGAAAATGGTTTCGACCAGCAGCAGGTCAGCGCCACCCTCGATCAGTGCCTGGGCCGCTTCGGTATAAGCGCTCACCAGGGTGTCGAAGTCGATGTTGCGAAAGCCGGGGTTGTTCACATCCGGCGACAGGCTGGCGGTGCGGTTGGTCGGGCCGAGCACGCCGGCGACAAAGCGCGGCCGCTCCGGGGTGCTGTATTGCGCGGCGACTTCGCGCGCCAGCCGTGCCGCTTCCCGGTTCAGCTCCGGCACCAGACTTTCCATGCCGTAATCGTGCATGGAGACCGTGGTGGCGTTGAAGGTATTGGTTTCGAGAATGTCGGCGCCGGCGTCGAGATAGGCGGCGTGAATCTCGCGGATAATCGCCGGCTGGGTCAGGGTCAGCAGGTCGTTGTTACCCTTCAGGTCGCTGGGCCAATCGCGAAAGCGCGCGCCGCGATAATCGGCCTCCTGCAGGCGATAGCTCTGGATCATGGTGCCCATGGCGCCGTCGAGGAGCAGAATGCGACGGGTGAGCAGGGCGGTCAGTTCAGCGGTGCGGTCAACGGTCATCGGCAAGGTACTCGGCAACTGCGGCGGTCGGTCGGGAATTCAATTAAGCTGGAAAGCGTCGCGGATCCAGTCGATGCGCGGTGCGCTGCCGTCCTGCAGGATCGCGACCACGTCGAAACGGCAGGGCAGATCCAATGCATGGCGCTGCAGATACAGGCTGGCGGCGTGGATCAGGCGCTGCTGCTTGATCGGGGTCACAGTCTCGGCGGGCGTGCCGTAACTGCTCTGGCGGCGGCTGCGCACTTCAACAAAGACCAGCGTTTCGCCCTCGCGCATGATCAGGTCCAATTCGCCGCCCCGGTAGCGGACATTGCGCGCGATCAGGACCAGGCCCTGGGCCTCCAGGTACTGACAGGCCAGGCTCTCGGCGGTGCTGCCCTGGGCGACGCGGCTGATCACGGATCGTCTCCAGTCAAGTGCTTCAGGATCGGGCTTTCCAAAAAATTGACGCATTGTAGAGGTTTGGATCATGACCGTCGAATCCGGCGCCCTGTATGTAGTGGCCACGCCGATTGGCAATCTGGAGGATATCAGCGCCCGTGCCCTGCGCGTGCTGCGCGAGGTCGATGCCATCGCCGCCGAGGATACCCGCCACACCGGGCAGTTGCTGGCCCACTTCGCGATCGTAACGCCGCTGTTCTCGCTGCATGAACATAATGAGCGTGCCCGCCTGGAGTCGGTAGTGGCTCGGTTGCGCGCGGGTCAGGCGCTGGCGCTGGTGTCCGATGCCGGCACGCCGCTGATCAGCGATCCGGGCTTTCCGCTGGTGCGTGAACTGCGCCGGCAGGGCTTGCCGGTGATTCCGGTGCCGGGACCGAGCAGCGTGCTGGCGGCCCTGTCGGTGGCGGGCCTGCCGACCGACCGCTTTGTTTTCGAAGGCTTTCTGCCGGCGAAAAGTCACGCCCGCCGCGAGCGCCTGCGGGAACTGGCCAGTGAACCGCGCACCCTGGTGTTTCTCGAAGCCAGCCACCGCATCGCCGAAACCCTGGCCGATCTGGCGGCGGAACTGGGCGCCGCGCGGCCAGCGGTGATCGCCCGCGAACTGACCAAGCGCTTCGAGGAGATTCAGGGCGCGCCGCTGGCCGAACTGGCAGCATGGCTGGTGGCGGAACCGCAGCGCCAGAAGGGGGAATTCGTGCTGGTGGTGCAGGGCGCGGCGGCGGTCGATGAGACCGATACGCCGGAAACGCGGCGCCTGTTGACAGCGCTGCTGGCGGAATTGCCGATGGGGCGGGCGGTCGCGCTGGCCGCGCAGGTGACCGGTCTGAAGCGCAAGGCATTGTATGAACTGGCGCTGCGCCTGGCTGGCCGGCAGCCGGAAGCGTCCTGAGCGGCTTGATTGGCATGATCGGCTTGTCAAATGCTGCGCCGCAATAGACACTATGCCCCGGGAACCGGCTGGACGGTCGCTGCATCGCCTCGCGGTGTGGAGGAAAGTCCGGGCTCCATAGGACAGGGTGCCAGGTAACGCCTGGGCGGCGCGAGCCGACGGACAGTGCCACAGAAAACAAACCGCCTACGCTCGCAAGAGCCGGCAAGGGTGAAAAGGTGCGGTAAGAGCGCACCGCGCGGCTGGCAACAGGCGCGGCACGGTAAACCCCACCCGGAGCAAGACCAAATAGAGGAGCGCTGACGTGTGGTCCGCACGGCTCCTGGGTAGGTCGCTACAGGCACCTGGTGACAGGTGTCGCAGATGAATGATCGTCCTCGACAGAACCCGGCTTACAGGCCGGTTCCCACTTCCCGTGCTTTGCTACCGTTTTCCGGGCGCCATCCGCCCGCACCACCCCTGATCCATGGACCGGTTCCGGACCATGCCCTGATTTTATCCTGATTTTTAAGGTATTGTGTTTAAAATAATTTTTCTGGAATTGGCCCGGTGCCTTTTCTTGACAGCACCCGACCGTGCTCCCTATAGTCTAGTGGTGAAAAGTGGGATAAAGTGGCGCGCAGAAACGGCAGGGTGTCCGGGGAGGAGCGGTGTTGTTCCGGGGTATCAGTCCGCTCACGCTGGATAGCAAGGGTCGCCTGTCGATACCGGCCAAGTACCGCCAAGCGTTGCAGGATGCCGCCGCCGGGCAGGTGATTGTTACCGTTGATCAGGACCGTTGCCTGCTGTTGTATCCGCTGCCGGTCTGGGAAGGTATCGAGCGCCAACTCATCCAGCTCTCCAGCACGCATGCGCGTGCTCGTGCGCTCAAGCGGCTGCTGCTGGGGCATGCCGAGGAATGCTGCCTGGATGCCAGCGGTCGCGTTTTGCTGCCGGCTCCCCTGCGGGAATTTGCGAATCTGGACAAGCGGGTGGTGCTGGTGGGGCAGGGCAACAAATTCGAGATCTGGAATGAGCAAGCCTGGCAGGCGTGGCGTGATGCGCTGCTGGCTGATGGTGCCGGTGGCGCTGTGCTGCCGGACCTGGATGCGCTGGCGTTCTAGCGCATGTTCAGTGCTCCCTCCTCACCATTATCCCACCAGCCGGTGCTGCTGGACGAAGTGCTCGCCGCGCTGAACATCCATGCCGATGGCCACTATGTTGATGCGACCTTCGGGCGCGGTGGGCATTCAGCGGCGCTGCTGGCAGCACTGGGTGCCGAAGGGCGGTTGCTGGCTCTGGATCGCGACCCGGCGGCTGCCGCCTGCGCCTTCGCCCGTTTCGCATCTGATGCGCGTTTCCGTTTCGTGCGCGCCGCCTTTGGTCGCCTGTCCGAGGCGGTCGCTACCGCCGGCTGGCTTGGCCGGGTGAATGGTGTGCTGCTCGATCTGGGGGTGTCCTCGCCACAACTGGACGATCCGGCGCGCGGTTTCAGCTTCATGCACGATGGGCCGCTGGACATGCGCATGGACCCGGAGAGTGGCCCTAGCGCCGCCGCGTGGCTGGCCAGAGTGGATGAGGCGGAGCTGGCGCGGATCCTGGCTGACTATGGCGAGGAGCGCTTTCACCGTCGCGTAGCCCGGGCTATCGTCGCCGCCCGCCAGCAGGCGC
>OFSA01000079.1_pt1 | contig 16171 bp, 9 predicted proteins | sample 1543241 | NCBI WGS metagenome assembly OFSA01 (sample SAMN05442508, study PRJEB24371) | freshwater metagenome | isolation source: Freshwater Lake | place: Canada: Niagara | collected 2012-08-09 | reverse complement strand
AAATATGATTTCCACGAGCTCATCGAAGATGATCTATCAGAATCCACAACTCATGAAAAGATCGACGTCTATGAAGAATATATTTTTACCGTACTTAATTTTCCAAAGTACAATCATGATCTCAAAAAATATGTCTTCAACCAATTTAGTATTATCTTGTGAAAAGATATCATAGTAACTATCAGCAAATACGACACAAACCACATTGAAAATATTATCAAAAATTATGCTCAAGAGCTCAAAGAAAGAGAAGATGATGAAGAATATAAGATATCTCCATACTATATTCTCTATACAATCATCGATGCGATGTATGACAAAACGACAACACTCCTCAATAAGTCTGCAAAAGATGTAAATACTATGGAGGAAAAATTATTTCTTTCCAATAAACTAGAAAAAGAATTGCTCGAATCTCTCACAATTAAAAAACGCAATATCGTAGGTTTAAAGCATCTATTTATGCCACATAAAGAAATCTTAGAAGAGTTTCAAGAAATTATTCCAAAGTTTTACAAAGAAGACTTGGATGTATATTTTGAAGATCTTGGAGCTAGACTCGATAGAATTATGAATGTTATTGAAAATAGTTATGAAAACGTAGAATCTCTATTTGAGACCTACAATTCTTTGATGACCATCAAAACCAACTCCGTCATTAATATTTTGACAATATTCACAGCAATCACCTGAGTACTCACGCTCATCAGTGGAATCTACGGGATGAATATCGCCCTCCCTTGACAAGATCAACAGTATTTCTACGCAATTCTGTTTACTATCATGGTCGCGATAAGTATAGGATTAATTTTGTATTTTAGAAAAAAGAAGTGGATATAGAGATATCCGAGCAAACAAATCCACCCCTTGCCCCTCCTTTGTCAAGGAGGGAGAATAGATGCTGAAATATCTAAGTCCTCCCTTGATAAAGGGAGGTGACCGGTAGGTCGGAGGGATTTGCACGCTTTCCGCTTCACTGAACAATCTATAAAATTATAGCTTTCCAATCAACCATTTGATAATTTCTCCCACGTGATCCTTATCCAAAGGTTCCGGATATGTTCTCAATAAATCACCAACCTTAGCGGTATCATACCCAATCCCCTTCAAAGATTTTATAATATCTTTGTATAATTTTTGGTCAATATCAATTTGAGCTACATCTTCCATTGCAAAATTCCCCTTAAGTTCAAGAAGAATTTTCTTCGCTGATTTTGGTCAAACACCAGGAACTGATTGGAAAAATTTAACATTCAATGTACGAATTGCCTCTTGCATCTCAGCAACTGGCAACTGAACCAAATGTAACGCTGTCTTTGGACCAACACCTGAAATTTTGAGCATATCTTCAAAAACTGCTTTTTGAGCAGCCGTATCAAAAGCGTAATATACTATAGTTTTTTTATTATCATCCAAATAAGGATAAAGATAAAACATTCATTCTGATTTTGTTCAAAGATAGATTACTTCGATCCCGAAAAGCTCATTTTGAATGTAGGTTTTGGCTCCAATTTTACTACAAAATCCTGAAAAAAGATGAAACATAAGAAAAATTGAGAATAAAGACATATTTACATGACAATAGTAGCAATAAACAAGACAATTTCAAGCATTTTCTCTTGATGTCGCGTACAAAATTAGTATAGTGAAATGGTAATTTTTTGGTACAAAAGAAAAAACTGGGCTGACGAGTCCAAAAGGAAGTATCAACCCAGTATTTATATTGGTATGGCTTCACTACACAATCATATTATATATCATTTTTATGATTTGTCAAATAATTAGTAAACTTTTTTGAATATTGTAAACAATCTGGTTTTTTTATATTTTCTAGAATTTGTATGCTGAGGTTAAAAAAACAATTATGGGATAGCTTTCAAGACGATATTAATGAGCTTTCTGTGCCACTTCAAGGAATTTTGACTCAATGATTTAATAAAGGGATTATCAACGAAGAAGATATTATTGCGGAGATTGATGATATGGATCTCAATATCAAAACAGTAGAAAAAGTATATGATATCGCAGATAAACTCGGTATCAAAATTTTGACGATTGAAGAGATTCTTGAAAAAGAAGCAGAAGAAATCAAAAAGGAAACAAAACTTGGGAAACTTCAACTTTATGAAGAACACACTCGTAGTACTGCTGAAGTACAAACTCATGATTTCATCAAATTATATTTCAATGATATTTCAAAGATTCCGCTTCTCAATTCAGAACAAGAAAAGGAAATTTCCAAAAGAATCAAAAAAGGTGACGAAGAAGCTAAAAAGAAATTAATTGAATCTAACCTAAGATTGGTAATTAGTATCGCAAAAAGATTTTTTGGTTCTAGATTGAGTTTTTCTGATCTTATCCAAGAAGGTAATATTGGACTAATTAAAGCTATTGAAAAATTTGATCCAGATAAGGAATTTAAATTTTCTACCTATGCAACTCGATGGATTAAACAATCTATCACAAAAGCTATTGCCGACATGACAAAACATGTAAGAATTCCTGTGCATCTAATTGATGAAATAAATTCTTATAATAAAACATATCAACTCCTCTTCCAAAAATTAGGAAGAGAACCAACCTCTAAAGAAATTGGTCAAAAGTTAGGATTCCCTATCAAAAAGATCAAAAAACTTGAAGAAGTTATCTTCGGAAATGTATCTCTCGATAGAGAAGTTTGAGATGAAGGAAGAGACACACTTGCAGATCTTATTGAAGACAACAATACACTAAGACCAGACCAATTTGCAGAGAAAAACACATTAAGAGATAATTTGGATATGATCTTGAATATGCTTGATGATAGAGAAGCTAAAATCGTAAAAATGAGATATGGAATCGACGGTCCTAGATACACATTGGAACAAGTTGGAGAAGAATTTAATGTAACGAGAGAAAGAGTAAGACAAATCGAACAAAAAGTAGTTCAAAAATTGAAAGAACACGCTGGTCTTCAAAAGATTCTTGGAATTGAAGATGATGTAGCGAAACTTGATCAAGATGAAATGAAAGGAAAAAAATCAAAGAAAAAAGTTAAGGTAGCAGAAGATGATGATACTGAGCCAAAATATCAAGATGAAGATGATTTCGAATTTGAAGAACTTGATTTCCCTGGAAAAATCAACAGTGAAGACTAATCCCCTATTTTATCTCTAATTGTACTGCATGAGCGAAGAAATTGGAAATACAGCGATTCATAGTGAACTAGATAGTCACGATTATGATGCCTCACATATTAGAGTCCTAGAAGGACTAGAACCAGTTAGACAAAGACCTGGAATGTACATCGGATCTACAGATGCGAGAGGTCTTCATCATATGGTTCAAGAAATTGTTGATAATTCAGTTGATGAAGCATTAGCTGGATATTGTACTACTATCACAACAATTCTTAAAGAAGATGGATCTGTATGTGTTCATGATAATGGAAGAGGTATGCCAGTAGATAAACACCAAAAGACAGGAAAATCTGGAGTAGAGACAATATTTACTGTCCTTCATGCTGGAGGTAAATTTGATAAATCATCATACAAAATTTCTGGAGGACTTCACGGAGTTGGAGCCAGTGTTGTAAATGCACTTTCTGAATGGCTTGAAGTTATTGTTCACAAAAATGGAAGAAAATATTTCCAAAGATTTGAAAGATGAGTACCTATGTGAGAAATCCAAGACCAAGGAGAATCTGATAAAGTGGGAACAACAGTTATGTTTATGCCAGATGATACAATATTTGAAACAGTTGAATTTTCTCAAGGAATTGAAATTGCTAGAATGAAACAATCTGCTTATTTGACTCCTGGAGTTACATTTAACTTCATCAACGAAAAAACTGGATATAAACAAAGATTCTACTTTGAAGGAGGAATCAAAACATGGTTAAGAAATCTGGTTGGAGAACAAGAAAAGATTGGAAATCCTGTATATGTTAACCAAGAAGGTAAGGATTGTTTAGCTGAGATTGCTTTTCAATTTGTAAATGGAAACAACGACAATACTATTTCTTTTGTAAATAATATTCCAACCACTGATGGTGGTAGTCACGTCTTAGGATTTAGATCTGCTTTGTTGACTATAATCAATGAAATCTGCAAAGAAAAAGACAAAATGAACAAAAAAATTGGAGAATTCCAATATGCAGATGTTACTGATGGTCTATATGCTATCGTTTCCGTCAAAATACCAGAACCTCAATTTGAAGGACAAACAAAAGGTAGACTTGGAAACAGTTATGTAAGAAAAGAAGTAGAAACAATTGTATATAATTATCTCAAAGAGTTCTTTTCAAACAACGAAGAAGAATTCAACAAAATATTTGAAAAAATTGAACTTGCAGCCAGAGCTAGACTTGCAGCGAAATTTGCAAAAGAAACAGTTCTAAGAAAAAATGTATTAGCTGGTGGAGTTCTTCCAGGAAAGCTTTCTGACTGTTCCAAAAGAGGAAAAGAAGGAACTGAAATGTATATTGTCGAGGGAGATTCTGCGGGAGGTAGTGCCAAACAAGGTCGTGATAGTTCATTTCAAGCTATTCTACCTTTGAGAGGTAAAATCCTCAATACAGAACAAGCAAGTATTCAAAAAATTATTGCAAACAACGAAGTTAAAGCACTTATCACAGCTATCGGAGCAGGAATCAAAGAAAGTTTTGATCTCGAAGGATTAAGATATGAAAAAATCATAATCATGACTGATGCTGATGTCGATGGAGCCCATATTAGGACACTACTTCTCACATTCTTCTTTAGATTTATGAGACCATTGGTAGAAAATGGTCATGTCTATGCAGCATGTCCTCCTATATATAAATTTCAAGAAGGGAAAAGAGAACTTTATGTATACGATGAAGACCACAAACCTGAAGACTATTGAATGGATGGTAAAAAAACAGAAATTCAAAGATATAAAGGTCTTGGAGAAATGAATGCAGAACAACTTTGGTCTACAACAATGGATCCAAATAGCAGAACACTCAATCAGATCACAGTTGAAGATGCTGAAGAAGCTGATAGATTATTCAGAATTCTTATGGGAGAAGATGTTCAATCTAGAAAACACTTCATCCTTACACATGCGAAAAGCGCAACAGGAATTGATATTTAATACACAAAAAATACTAAGAAAACTCAGACATCTCGAATGTTTGAGTTTTTTTTATTATCTTTACAACCTCAAGCCGATAAAGTTTCAGAATATAAAATACAATTTAAAACTGAAAAGCGTAGTCAATGATTTTGGTTCTTTATGAATTGTTTGAGCTGGATTTACATTCTCAAATAGCAAACTAAACGATATAGCGAGTCTCATAAAGAACTAGCCTCTTTGGTTACTTTCGCGGCAATGAGGGAAAGTAATGCCACGCCGGCAAGGCGGTAAAAAAGAGAAAATATTTTAAAATAAATAAATCTGAGACATTATTTTAAGAAATGTCAATTAGATAATAATGAAACAAGAAGCAAAAATTTGTACACACTAAAAATCTAAGTATAATTAATTTAACATAGCAAACTTAACTAGTGGCTTCACTACACATGAATACCCTAAACAGGTCCTATGTTGGAGGTATCTCCTCCTAAAACCTTTATCTAGGGGTTGTACCATACAAACCCGGATAAAAACCAAGAATGTACAAGGTATCTTTGTTTTCAAAGATCGATCAGATAAGATCGGCTCCTAGTGCACTCTTAAACAAGTCCGCTAGTCGTATCGATCAGCGGCTTTTTTTAAAATGAGAAAAAACAACCCGGGTGGGATCGGTATCTAACCATTTCCACCCGGGTTGTTTTTATGATCTAAGTCTCTCAATAACTCTCTCTTTTCACAATACTTTCATAACTGAGTACAAATCAGGTGTTCTCGTAGCACAACAAAGTTGTACTCTCAAAAACATAGCTAAGTCTCAAACCTTTCATATATAGCCACCTTCTTTAAACTCACCATTAGTTGCAGCAAATCCAAGCGGTTTTCCAATCTCCTTAAGTTGAGCAAACCAATCCTCCAATGAAAGATCTAAATTTAGCTGTAAACTATATTGATCCACAAAAGATTTTATCAATTCTGGAGTAAAAATATCAGGCAAAACCGGCTTCTCTTTGGAAAGAATTTTCCATTGATCGTCGTAGAAAAACAAAAGTTGTGTTTCTATATCTTGAAATGTTGTAAATCTCTTAGGATCTTTTTCACTGTGTCTCTCTATACCCAAAGCTGCTTTTGTATATTCAGGATTTTGGTTCATAATCGCTGCCAAACTAGGACGATACTCCTCTGCCCAGTTCAAAGCTTGATTATAGAGATCATCTGTACTAATTCTAGAAAGATAATTATTGTTTACACTTTGTAATTTAATTTCATCAAACAAAGCTCCTGACTTATTCATACGGTCCAAACTAATATCATAATCATGATAGTTTTTGTCTGGATTAGCTTGTTGCCATGCCTCAAACGACGAATCAATAATCGTCAAAAGATATTCTATGATTCCTTGCATCGCAAATCCTTGTTGAAAGAGGTAACTTACATCGGCTTCTGGATCATGTCTCTTAGAAAGTTTTCTTTTGTTTCCATTATCTAATTTGAGAATTGGAGCCAAGTGAGCATACTGTGGAGCTTCAAATCCAAATGCACCAAACAATTGGAGATGCAAAGGTACTGAAGTAAGCCATTCTTCACCTCTAATCACATGCGTGGTTCTCATCAAATGATCATCCACAACATGAGCTAAATGATAGGTTGGAAGTCCATCTCACTTAATCAACACAATATCATTAAAATTATCAATCATAGAAACCTTTTCTTTAACAAGATCATCGAAAACAACTCTGGCAGTTAAATCTGCAGGAGAACGAAATCTGATTATATAATTTTGGTCAACTTGTAATTGAGCAGCAATTTCATCAGGCGTTTTATTTCTCCAAACAGAGTAATTACCATAAATACCTGGAGTAATTTTACTTTTCATCTGAATATCTCTGATTTTATCAATTTCTTCAGTACTCATCCAACATGGATAAGCCAATCCTCTTTCAATAAGAGATTTTACAAATGTCCCATAAATAGACTTTCTCTGAGATTGAATATAAGGACCATAATTACCGACATCAGCATGATCAGGACCAAATGGACCTTCATCTACCTCAATACCAAATATTTTGTAATATTTAATAATAAGTTCTATAGATCATTCAACCAATCTCTTTTGATCAGTATCTTCAATTCTTAAGTAGAAAATCCCATCACTTTGTTTAGCTATTTTTTGTTCTACAAATGAGGCAAACACTCCTCCAATATGCAAAAAACCAGTTGGACTTGGACCAAAACGGCTTACTACTTTTTCTGATCTCTGGGGATATTGAGCTTCGTACTCCTCTATTGTCTTAGTAATCTCAGGATAAATCATATTCGCAATTTCACTTCGTGTAGCCATCAAGGGAATTTTAAATGTTAAAGTAAGGGACAAGCAAATCCCTCCGGCCTAACGGCCACCTCCCTTTATCAAGGGAGGAATACTCATAAAGTCTTTTCTCTCTTTTTTATAATATCTTGTAATACATCATACACATTAGCTAGTTGATTCAAAACAGAATCGTTAGTAAATCTTATTACCTCAATCCCATGATCATTAAGTCGTTCATCTCTTTGTGTATCATAGGCTTGTCTATCATCATGACTATTACCATCTATTTCAATACACAACAATAATTTTGAACAATAAAAATCTAAAATAAAAGATCCCATTAATTTTTGACGAAGAAACAGATATCATGTTTGCCTTCTCTTAAGAAGAGATTCCCAAATTATTGTCTCAGCAGTAGTAGTTTTTGATCTAAGTTTTCTTGATCTCTCCTTATTAGATCTATTATATGTTTTAAATTTTAGTTCATATTCATCCATATAAAAGAATTTATATAACTAAACATCTTATCTCCCTCCTTGACAAAGGAGGGGCTAGGGGTGGATTTGTGAACAGCTCAATATTATATATTCCACTATCATTTTCAATTGAAAAGCACTTGCAAATAGATATACAGAGAATATAAGGATAATGATATCCTTATTTTTTTATTGCTTAAAAAAAAAGACATGAGATTAGACGGTAAAAGCATCCAAGCTGCCATTATGCAACTTGTAGATGACTACAAATTCGATCCTTTTCAAGTATTAGAAATCGTCAAACTCGGTATCAAATCTGGATTTAAAAAAGATTTCGTAGAATACAAAAAAGCTGATATCATCGTAGATATTGAAAACGATGGAACAGTTACTATATACAAAGAACTTACTGTTGTAGATAAGATTGATGAAGAAGAAGAGGTGGAAATCCAAATTCTTCTCAAGGATGCAAAAAAAATTAGAGAAGATGTAGCAGTTGGAGAACAACTTTTGATCGATGTTACTCCTGCTAAGCTTGAACTTTCTAGAATTGCATCTCAAGCAGCTGCTCAAACTATCAAGCAAAACTTGAAAAATGTAGAAAGAGAAAGATTCTATGAAAAATTCCAAAACAAAGAAGGTGAACTTCTCAAAGCTAAGATTCTTAGAGTACACGCTGAAACAGTTATCCTCGATATCGAAGGTACTGCAGTTGTACTTGCTCCAGAAGGACAAATTCCAAACAGAACATACGAACCAGGAGAAGAAATTTTTGTTCTTCTTAAGCAAATTTCAAAAGGACAAGGTGGTATTATATTGGAAATTACACAAGCTACTGGTGAATATATTGAAGCTATCCTCAGAAAGATTGTTCCTGAACTTGAAGAAGGTACAGTTACTATCGAAGATATTGCTAGAATTCCAGGACTCAAGACAAAGATCGTTGTATCATCAAACAATGAACAAGTAGATCCAGTTGGAGTTATGGTTGGAAGCAAAGGAGACAGAATCAATACAGTGTTATCATTGCTTGACGGAGAAAAGATTGACTTCATCGAATTGGTTGGTGACTCTACACAAATGATCAAAAATTGTCTCAAGCCAGCTCACATTGATAGCATCGAAATCAAAGATAAAAAAGCTATCGTTCATATGGATGAATCACAAAAACCTCTTGCTATCGGTAAAGGAGCATCTAACGTTAAATTGGCTAGCCAAATTACAGGATACCAAATCGAAATTAAATAAGACACAAAATAATAAATACAGAAAAAGACCGCAAATGCGGTCTTTTTTGAATATTGGATCGAGATAAATAATTAAAATTATCGTACGGATGTTTCGATGAAACATCCTCTAAGATTTTCTATATCGATCCAATCACAAACAACTTAAACAATAAATTTTTAACTAAATTATATTTTGCAGGATCTGCTTTGATAAATTCAACATCCAATGCTCCACGCAAAATATTTATAAAGGCCCATTTTTTAGAAGAACCATATTTTTTGATATCTTTATACAAAATATCATAGAGTGATTTGACTGTAGCATTTTCTTGATCAGACATTGTATACGTATTTTTGGGAACGTATGGAGTTTGCATAGCTGGAGTCGTATCTGTAAGTCCAATATATTGCTCTCTTGTAAGCACTACAAAAGCATCCATAATCCTCTTTCTTGGACCTTGATCCAATACAAACCCAGAATACACCATACCAATACTAGCACCTGCATCCAAATTGATTGCATTATAACAATCAAAGTTTTTACTTAGATATCAAGGCATTTCTACCAGATTAATAGCTCATACAACTCACATATATACCGTCTTTTTGTCTTTGGTACTACAGATAAATGTTTTGTTAGCTCTTGCTTTCATCTTAGCATCCAAATATGCTGTATATCCATATATTACATCCTCACCATCAAGCAAAAACACAGGAAAGTTTCCCAAACCAAAATAAATATTATCTATTTTATCTGTTGTAGTGGTCCAAAGCCCAGCATCTTGCAAAGATCATAAATTATTTTGAGCAAGCATCGGAGATCCTGTTTTATCAAATCCAAACACCATCCTAATACTTGTATCTGGCCAAAATGTACTATAATCTTTTCCATTTCACATAAACACTCTTTCAGAGATAGAATGAGTCTCTTTACCACAGTAACTATAATCATCTGGACAAAAAAATACTCCATTGACACCAGCGTCCCCTCCAACCTTATTGATGAGGTTAGGAAGCGTATCGCCACCATTGGAAGCCAAAGAAGTCACCACAAAATCCTGTCCATCCAAAATAACCTTAATAACTCTCACAGGATGCTTATCTATGTTTTGAATAATAATCTCCCTATACGCCAAAGACTGCCCAAAAAAGGACAAACAAACCACAGCAAAAGTCAGAAGTATTTTTTTCATAAAGCTTACAATCAAAGAATAAATAGACTATAAATGTATTAGACAACGAAGATATAAATCTCTTGCAATTTCAAAATTATTGACTATAATAACAAACGTATCAATACGAAAGGGATCCAAAAAGTGTTAGTGCTTTAGGAGCCCTTTTTTCTGTTATAATTTAATATGCTCAATACGTTTTTGGACATGTAACAAGTAATCAAAATATTCAGATCATAATGATTTATACAACGAAGATGCATAGGTAGTATTTGGGAATAGCATTTTAAGAAATCTTCATTTTTTGAGTAAATAATCTACCAATATCTTAAAATCTCAATCTCAAGACACAATTAAGACTTTATCAAAGGTATCTGGTTTTTCTATAAGTTTCTCCATCACATTAAATATCAAATCACTATCTATATTTCATTTTTTACTTGTTTTCATTTCAACCATTTGTTTTTTAAAGACAACTATAAATCAAGCTTCTTGTAGATTTGTATAAAGTCAATTATTTTCATCTTTCGCATATCCTAAAAAATAATAAGCTTTAGTGATAGCATATTTTTCTTTTAAATATATTCTAAATTTAGCAAAATCTATCTGCCAAGGTGGAATGGCACCCATTGTTCACAAATATAAATTTTGTCAGTCAATAAAAGCATAATTACCTTTTAGCTCTTTCATATTAGTACAATGCTATAACTAAATATAAGAATTATAAAAAAAGTTTGACGAGTTGCAATATAAAAAGAAGTAAAATCACTTATCCCCTCTCTGAAACGGTAAGGACGGCATCACGGGCCGTCCGATAAACGTCATCGCGAACGCAGTGTAGCGATCCAGTAGTGATGAAAATAGATTGCCACGTCACATTGTTCCTCGCAATGACGTAATTATCATAATCCAAAAAATATATACAAAAAAATTCCCCACCACTATGCTATCTATCGGCATAGAGATGAGGAATAAGATTAAGGAGTAATACATGTCCCTATAGTCCCTGGAGGAATAGGAAGAATTACTTGGTATCCCAAGAGTTTATCCGTAGAATCAGCTCATGGAGCTACTTGACCATATTCATTAGATCATACACAGAAAATTCCAGAATATCCAATTGCACAAGTATGTTGTGATCATACAGCAATTTGTACATCAGAACCATTTGGATATTGAAGAATATTTCACCCCGGCAGACTAGACGGATCGATAGCAGTTGAATATTGAGATGAGGTAGTGGTTGTTCATAATTGTCCATGATCATTTTTTCACCAACAATAATTATAATCAGTATCACTAGTTACACAAGTATGATCCCATCATGCAGAGATGGTATGGAGATTAGGTGATAAATAAAGAATTGGCCAGTCCCTGTTATATGCAGATCAATCTGACCAGACATGCTGATTGACTCACAAGAGTGCAGGATATCATCGAGTAGAACCATCGTAATATGTATTCGGAGCTGAAGTTGGACCATATCACCCATAAGCTCACCAACACTGAACAGAAGAGTTATCTCGCATCACACAAGTATGCATATTACCTGCCGAGATAGAGTTAGGAGTACCATAATAACCATAAGCATTCAAAAAAACATCACTTGGTGTAGCAGAAATACCTTGCCGTTCATTTCATAATCTAAGATTAGCTCCATTTCACCAACACATTACTTTGCTAGCGAAAGTTATACCACAAGTATGACTTAATCATGCAGAGATTGATTCAAATTGATTGTTTCAGTTAACAAGAACAGGAAAATATTTATCTTCGGTAGTGGCATCTCACAACTGTCAGTATTGATTATCTCACCAACAATAGGTACTACCATTATTTGCACCCGCACAAGTGTGATTTCATCATGCAGAAAGACGAACAATAGTATTACTAAAAGAATATGATAATTGAACAGGAACATTACGATTTGTAGTATCTCAGATTCATAATTGCCCATCTGTATTACGTCATCGACATTTAATTTTTCCATCAGAAAGTATAGCACAAGTATGATCTCATCATGCATCTATCTCAACTGCATTTGTGATACCAGAAACCTGGACTGGCGTTGAAGGAGTTGAATTAGAACCGTTTCATAATTGTCAGTATTGATTATCTCACCAACAATAAACCATTCCATTATATAGTAAGGAACAAGTATGATTGCTTCATGCAGAGATAGACTTAGGAATATTACCACAAACATCACCACCTCTACACTCTGAATTAGTTGTACAAATACAAGGTGCTATAGTTACACAGTCAGGTTTTTTAGCAAGAAAACCATTAGCACCATCCCACTCTGGATCATACTTCGTAGGCACAAATATACCAGTACCAATATCACAATTATTGATAACTCTTTTACAAGAAGCTCAATTATTTCCACCATATACATTACCTGAACCATATTTATTGACCGCATATCCAGTATCCCAAGTATTGATTCCATAAACAATAACCATACCAACAAAAAAAAGAACTATTACTCAGATAGGAGTCATAATCTTTTTGTATAATCCAGATATATGATGTTTGATACGCATACAGGGTAGCATAGGAACTAAAGAAGGAAGACCCCGTAGGGTCCCCTATAATTATCTCTGTAATTCTAGTTTTTGTAATCTTTGTTCAAGAGCATTGATACGAGCCTCTTGATCTACATACTTAGCAAAGAGATCTTGTACTTTGATAGTAAGAGACTTGATAGCTTCTATGATAGGAGCAACTAAGTTTCCATATTCTACAGATTTAATTCCAGCATCATCTGAATGAACCAATTCTGGAAAGACCTTTTCAACCTCTTGAGCAATTACTCAGATATCTTTTTTGCCTGTTGCTTTCCATGAGAAAGTATATCCATTGAGCTTATTAATCTTGTCTAGAGCATTATCAATTGATTTGATATTTTTCTTGAGAGTAATATCTGATCAATAGAAGAATCCTAATGCTTTGATATTACCAACTACTTCAAGTTTTTGAGTAGGATTAGTTATTCCGATTCCAACATTCCCATTATTCAAAACGGTTAGCACATTTGCGTTTCAATAACATCAATCCCAATCCCGAAACTCTCAATTACCAATTTCAAACAATGAATTACTAAGTCCTACATTACAGTGTCCTATTGCTGTAGTATAGTCGCTTATAGCATTCGTACCTGCTCCCATTGCTACAGAATTACTTCAGAGAGCATATGTATATTGTCCCATCGCTGTAGAGCTAAATCAAGCAGCATTTGAACCAAATCACATCGCTGTAGAATAATTTGAGGCATATGTATAATATCCCATCGCTGTAGAATAATTCCAGGCATTTGTAGATTGTCCCATCGCTGTAGAATACTCTCATGCATATGTATCTTGTCCCATCGCTGTAGAAGCTGTTCCAATGGCTCTAGTACTTAATCCCATTGATGTAGAATAAGCACCAATTGCACCATAATTACTATTGAGCCCTTGACCATATCCCATCGCTGTAGAATAAGATCCTTTAGCATATGTATTGGTTCCCATTGCTACAGAATTAGTTCAGGAAGCATTTACTGAAGATCATTTAGAAGCAAATCCAGAACTCTTAATATTACCATTTACGGTAAGTTTTTCAGTTGGAGTAGTTGTTCCAATACCTACATTACCACCAGCTTCATTTAATAATAAATCATTACCATTTACATTCCACTTATACTTATTATTAGTATAATCATAAAGACCAAAAGATGTTCCTCAAATTTCAAAACCATAAATATTTGCACCAGCTCTCGTAAATCTCATTGCAGCAGATGCTGTTGATTCTAAATGCAATTTACTTCATGGACTAGTTGTACCTATACCTACATTACCAGCAATAATTGCTCCTCATGAAGGAGATCAAGCTCAACCATATCCGACAGTCAAACCACCATCTCATCAGAGTAATCAACCACCCATCCATAGATTTTTACCACCAGAAGCTCTAATCCAACCACCATCACTCATATACCATCCTCAACCCCAAGTAGGATTGTACATTTGGGTTGCAGTATCAGCAGTATCAGCACGTCTAGCACTATCAACTCTTACTCCATAGGTATTAGCTCCATTCCATCACATCAATGTAGGATAAGTAGCAGACCAAGATACTTGTGAGTTTGTCTTATCTATAGGAGTTCAATCTGGACTAGTTCATTCAGAAGCATCAAAAATTGTATGTCCATTTCTATAATTTTTCCATGCTAATTGACCAACCACATTTGAAATAGTTGAATAATTATTCCAATTATTTCTGTTGTTACTAAGATTATTAGCAACTCCTACAGTTACGTTACCTGGAGCAATTTTTCTCATCCAACCATCATCACCCCAAATACCCATAATATATCATGGATTATCTGTTCTAACATCTGCTGTTGTATTGAAATAATTACCATAGATAAAACCATTTCCATCACGTTGAACTATATGATATGGATTAACTCAGACAGAGATATTTGAAGCAGTAATATTTCAATTTACTTCGAGTTTAGATCCAGGGGTAGTTGTTCCAATACCTACATTACCAGCTGAACCATAGATATCAGCACCAGCCGAACCAAGACGAAGAGCTCATTTCGTAGAATCTCCAAGTCCATAAATTCCAACCATATTAGGTATATTTACATCATTCAAACATGCATCATCTCATCCACAGAAATATGCCTTACCATTTGCATTACTATAGATAGTATCTGTAGCACGAATTTGACCAGACACATCAAGTTTATATCATGGACTAGTTGTACCGATACCTACATTACCATTTGATAAAGCATTGATTCCTCATGCATATAATTCTTTCCAAGGAGTAGTCGTGTTTCCTATAGTCTGAGATGTTGCGGGAGCACTAGTATCTGGTAACAATTGACCTTTTACTTGGATATTTGTAACCGTTCTATTTACGAGTTTATCTACAATTAATGTCGGTGTTGCTATAGATACAGGTGCCACTACTCTACCATCAGCATAGACGGTAAACGCATTTGATCTACTTAAATTAGCAGTTCCATTACCGATTTCAAGAAGAGAATCAGTGTATCATAGATTAAATTTTCCCATTGCCACACTATCGCTTGCATTTGCTATAGTGTTATATCCCATCGCCGTACTACTTAGTCCTTTTGCTTCAGAACCACGTCCCATAGCTGTAGATGCAACACGAGTTGCTATAGTATTTATACCCATCGCTGTACTGGCCTGTGCGGTTGCTTGTGTAGATTCTCCCATAGCTACACTTTGGTTTCCAGCTGCAATAGTAGATCGTCCCATCGCTGTACTATATTGACCATTTGCTTGAGTATTTGCTCCCATCGCGGTACTATTGTATCCATTTGCCTGTGTATATGTTCCCATCGCTGTGGATCAATAGTTATTTGCAATAGTTCATTCTCCCATCGCTGTACTAGCTTCTCAATTTGCACTACTACCATTTCCCATCGCTGTAGATATTTCTCCCATAGCTATACTACCATATCCCATCGCTGTACTATATTGACCATTTGCAATAACACCTACACCTTTAGTCCAGAGACCAGGACTCTTGATATTACCATTTACTTCGAGTTTCTCAGATGGTGTAGTAGTACCGATACCTACATTACCATTATTTCATCTAAGGACCATTTGTCAACCAGCAGTCTTGAAATTCAATCCCCAATATCAAGCAAGTTGAACAGAATGCGCTCAACCACCATGAAGATCTTGAGTTGAATCACCAAGACCATACCAAGGAGCATTATTTACATTATCTCAATTTGAACTAGCTACTCTAAATCAATTACTAGCATAGGCTTCACCAGCAACCTGTAATTTAAAATTAGGCGTTGATGTCCCAATACCGACATTACCACCACCAGCATTGATTGCCAAATTAGACCAAGCACCTAGATTTGCT
>OFSA01000078.1_pt1 | contig 16221 bp, 16 predicted proteins | sample 1543241 | NCBI WGS metagenome assembly OFSA01 (sample SAMN05442508, study PRJEB24371) | freshwater metagenome | isolation source: Freshwater Lake | place: Canada: Niagara | collected 2012-08-09 | reverse complement strand
TTTTCAAGCAGAAGACGGCATACGAGATCCTCTCTGGTCTCGTGGGCTCGGAGATGTGTATAAGAGACAGGGCCAGCGCCAACAACAGACCCACTGTATGCGCATCGACGACCGGAGTACGTTCGTCATCCGCACGCTTGAGCAGGGCCCGCCAGCGCCGCGCCATCTGTTCGACGCGCGCGCAGGCGACCGGATCAGCATTCCAGCGCAGTGCCCCATCGCGCCCGGCCCGCCGAACGCTGTGCAGCGCCTCCAGCCGTGCGCCCAGATCGGCGCCAAACCCATGCTCGCCGCGCAGCAGATCGCGCTCTTCGAGCAGCGCGGCCAGATCAGCGGCCAGCGCGCCATGACCGAGTGCCGCGCCCTGCCGCAGCAGATGCGCCAGGCGTGGATGCACCGGCAGATCCGCCAGAGCTTGGCCGATGCCGGTGATCCGGCCCTGCCCGTCCAGCGCCTCCAGTTCCATCAGCAGCGCCCGCGCCTGGGCCAGTGCACCGGAGGGTGGCGGGTCCAGCCACGGCAGTGTGCTGGCATCGCTCACGCCCCACTGCGCCAGTTCCAGCGCCAGCGGCGCCAGATCCGCTTCGAGAATTTCCGCGCCCCGGCGCGGTCGCAAGCGCGCCTGAGTGGCTTCGCTCCACAGCCGGTAACAGACGCCCGGGCCGAGACGCCCGGCCCGCCCGGCGCGCTGCTCAGCGGCATCGGCGGAGATGCGCACCGTGTCCAGACGGGTCAGGCCGCTGCGCGGATCGAAGCGCGGTACCCGGCTCCAGCCGGCATCCACCACCACCTGCACGCCTTCGATGGTCAGACTGGTCTCGGCGATGCTGGTCGCCAGCACCACCTTGCGCCGGCCAGCGGAATCAGGACGCAGCGCCTGCTGCTGGGCTGCGCCGGGCAGGTCGCCATACAGCGGCAGCAGCGCCAGTCCGGCACAGGCCGGTTCCGCCTGCAGGCGGCGCAGGGCCTGGCGAATTTCACCGCTACCGGGCAGGAATACCAGCAGATCGCCAGCCTGCCCGGACAGCGCGCTCAGCACAACGCGCAGCACGGTATTGAGATCAAAACCCTCAGGATCACGGGGCAGGTAATGCCGGGTCACCGCATGGGCGCGGCCTGCGCTGGTGACGATGGGCGCATCACCGAGCAGGCGCGCAATCGCCGCGCCATCCAGAGTCGCCGACATCACCAGCAGGCGCAGTTCGGCGCGCAGGCCGCGCTGACTGTCCAGACACAGCGCCAGCGCTAGATCAGCCGGCAGGCTGCGCTCATGGAATTCGTCAAAGATCACCAGGCCAACGCCTTCCAGCGCCGGATCGCGTTGCAGACGGCGGGTCAAAATACCCTCGGTGAGCACTTCGATACGCGTCTGGCGCGACACCCGGCTTTCAAACCGGATGCGATAGCCGACCGTGGCACCGGGACGTTCACCGCACAGTTCGGCCATGCGCGTCGCCGCGGCCCGGGCTGCCAGCCGACGCGGTTCCAGCATCAAAATCGACTGGCCAGCCAGCCATGGCTCATCAAGCAGCGCCAGCGGTACCCCCGTGGTTTTGCCGGCGCCGGGCGGTGCCTGCAGCACCAGAGCAGTGGACTGGCGCAGCGCGGCGCAAATCGCCGGCAGCACTTCGGCAATCGGCAGGTCGGTGAGGGCATCGGGCAGGAGGACGGACATGGCACGGGGTATCCGGCAGGCGGTGAAGGGCGGCACGGGCCGGCGCTGTGTGCATTCGCCCCGGCCTTGGCTATGTTTGATAAAATGGTTTAGTAAATCACTCTGAAATGGGCAGCAGCCCGGTCGAGGATAATAACGCCATGAGTATTGTCAGTGAGTTATTGGCCACGCCCGGTGTGATCGCCGCCGGCGAGTATGCTTACCGCGGTGACCGCTTTTCCTATCGCGGTGCGCTCAGCGAGGAGCATGCGCGCATCGCCTCGATCATGTGTCGGGCCACCACCATGGGCACCCGCATGGAAGGCGCAATGCTGGACGCGCTGTGTCCTGACAACGGTCTGCATCCGCCGCGCGGCTGGGTGGTCCGGGGTCCGGGCCAGACCGTATGCGTGATGGCCAATGTATTCTGCCTGTTCGATAACGCCCGGGGATCGCTGAATGCCATTCTCGCCTGCATGCGCGAGGCTCTGGACAACAGGTCCCAGGATCTGATCTGAATCCACGCCGGTCGCGAACACCGACCCACCACACTGCCCCGTCCAGGGGCAAAGGACAGACGATGGTGACACTCGATGCTCTGCTGGGCTTGCCGGGCGCCATGGCCGCATTCGAATTTCGCGGCAGCGGCGAATTACTCGATCATCGCATTGCCTATCCTGATCGTATCAATCCGACCCTGCTCGACCTGCTGGCGCATATGTGCGCCGCCAATCTGAGCATTGCCACCATGCAGGCGCGGGGCTGGGAGCAGTTGACCGCGATGCGCGGCTTCTATCCGGTGCAGGCGTTTACTCTGATCGGTTTTGACTGGTCGGTGGTGGTCAGTGGTTTAAACCGCGAGCGGCACAAGCAGAGCGGTCAGGTGTCGAGTCTGCCGCCGTTCCTGGGTGTGGTCATGGCCAATGAGCGCGCCGATTACGAGGCGGCCTTTGCGCTGCTGGAAGGCGCGGAGGCGCTGCCGTGAGCGGCATGATCCGGCGCCTGCTGGCCTTGGAGGGCGTCAATGTGGTCTGCCAGTTCCGCGACGACGGCAGCTTCGTGGTCGGCTATGGGCGGATGAGCCAGGAGGATATGGTGCAACTGGTCCGCTTTGCGCATGACTACCGGCGCATGGCGCAGGGCAATGCCGATCAGTTGGCGATATTCAGCGGTATGCGTGGCTGGACGCCGCCGCGTGGCTGGATCGTGCGGGGTGGCGCGCAGTCCCTGTGCGGAGTCGGCAATCTGGTGTGCATGGTCGATAGCCAAGGTGCGCCGCTCAATGAGATCCTGTTGGAGCTACGTGAGGTCTCGCGCTGGTAACTGGCCCTGCCGTGCCCGATGCGGCGGCTGATCCAGCACCGTTGGTAACGCTGTTGTTTTTTGGTAATAAACGTGGCTACTTTGATACCTTGTTGGTATGATGATACGACACTGAGAGGCCACGCGAAAATTATGGGGTTAGCTGCTGTTATGGCCAAGCGAATTATCTTTCCAATATGGGCCTGCGCGCTGCTCGGAGCATGTGCATTCAATAGCGCACAGGTAAACGCACAGGGCGCCGCTGCTGCTTCAGCGCCGGCGGTCCCGGTTGACAGCGTTGCGCCCAGCGTCGGGGTATCGACCCTGGCCACTCTGCAGGCACCACCGTCGCCACCGGCTGTGCTGACCGAGCCGGATCCTGTCAACGTCGATCCCGCCAGCGAGAGCGGAGCCACTGCCGCGCCATCAAGCGAAAGTCCCGCGGAAGCGACTGCCGCAGCGCCACCGCCCATGCCAGCCTGCCCGGAGAATGGGCCGGGCATCAGCGCGCAGATGGCCGTGCACATCTGCCAGACGGTGCGCAGCGACCCACCGCCAACTCACCTGAAGGTCGCTGAGCGCACCCTGCGTACCGTGAGCACCCTGGTACCCTTTTACGCCGAACACGGCTATCAGGCGGTCTGGTTCGATGGCGAAGGCCAGCCGCTGCCCGCCGCTGAGCAGCTGATCGAGGCGCTCGGCGAAGCCGATCAGGAAGGACTGCGCGCCAGCGATTATCCGCGGGCACTGTTGCGCAAGCAGTTGGCCGCGCTGGCCAGCGGTGATGCCGCTCAGCGGGCTGATCTGGACCTGCTGCTCACCGACACCTTCCTCACCTATGCCAATCACCTGCTGTCCGGGCGGCTGTCGCCGCGCTCGGTTGATCCGGACTGGGCGATCAAGCCACGCTCGCGTGATCTGGGCGCGGTGCTGCGCGAGGCGCTGGCCAGCGGCAAGATTGGAGCCGCGCTGCGCAATCTGGCGCCGCATAGTCCCGGTTATACCCAGTTGCGCGACACGCTGCACCAGTACCGCCAGGTCGAGAAGGACGGTGGCTGGCCGATGATCGCCGACGGGCCGGCTCTGGCGTCGGGCGCGCAGGGGCCCCGGGTGCGCGATCTGCGGGCGCGCCTGCACGACAGCGGCGATCTGAAGGACAACAGCGGCAAGGACGTGGCGATCTTTGACAAAAGCGTAGCCACCGCCGTGCGCCGCTTTCAGAAGCGCCACGGCCTGGCGGAAACTGGCGTGGTCAACGCCGCCACGCGCACGGCCATGAATGTGCCGGTGAGCGAGCGCATCCGGCAGGTCGAGCTGAACATGGAACGCTGGCGCTGGCTGCCCGATGAATTCGGCTCGCGCTACATCCTGGTCAACATTCCCAGCTTCAAGATGCGGGTGATCGAGAATGGCAAGCCGGTGATCGAGTCCAACGTGGTCGTTGGCCGGCTGGAACGGCAGACGCCGACCTTCACCGCCAACATGAAATACCTGGTGCTCAGCCCGCAGTGGTACGTGCCGCGCTCCATCGCCGTCAAGGACAAGTTGCCCCAGCTCAAGCGCAATGCGCAATCGCTGGCGCGGCAGAATATCCGCATCTACAACAGCGCCGGGCAGGCGGTGAACCCAAGCTCGATCAACTGGGGCGCGGTCAGTGCCAATAACTTCAACTACCAGTTGCGCCAGGATTCCGGGCCGCGCAATGCGCTAGGCCGGGTCAAGTTCATGTTCCCCAACCGCTATAACGTCTACCTGCACGACACGCCTTCGCGCGAGCTGTTCAGCCGCAACCAGCGCACCTTCAGTTCCGGCTGCATTCGCGTTTCCAATCCCCTGGAGCTGGCCGAGTACCTGCTCAAGCGCCAGGATCCCTCGTGGAACATGGACAGGATCAAGACCGTTTCCAGCGGCAGCCAGCAGCGGGTGGTGTCGCTGCGTCAGGAAGTACCGGTCTACCTGCTGTACTGGACGGTCTGGGCCGACGAGGAGGGGCTGGTCCACTTCCTCGATGATATCTACAAGCGCGATCCGGCGCTCAAGCGCGCCCTGTCCACGGAACCGGTGCGCGGCGGCAACGGCGCCTGACCCTTGGTTCTGGCATGCGATCCCCCGGTCCCGGCCGGGGGATTTTCGTTATGGGGGATGAAGAATGCGCGTGGCGATCGGTGTGCAGTATGACGGCAGCGGTTTTCGCGGCTGGCAGACCCAGGGCTCGGGTGTGCGCACGGTGCAGGCCTGTCTGGAGCGGGCGCTGGCGCGGGTCGCCGCTCATCCCGTGAGCGTGACCTGTGCCGGGCGCACCGATGCCGGCGTGCATGGTCTTGGCCAGGTGGTGCACTTCGACACCGGGGCGCAGCGCTCGCCACGCGCCTGGGTGTTGGGCGGCAATGCCCATTTGCCAGCTGATCTGAGCCTGAACTGGGCCTGCGCGGTGCCGGATGAGTTTCACGCCCGCTTTTCGGCGCAGGCGCGGCGCTATCGCTACCTGATCCTGAACCGCGCGCAACGCGCGGCGCTGTGGCGCAACCGCGCCGCCTATTGCTACCGGCCGCTGGATGCCGAGCGCATGCACGCCGCCGGCCAGATGCTGATTGGCGAACACGATTTCAGCTCGTTTCGCGCCGCCGAATGCCAGGCCCGCCATCCCATCCGCGCCCTGCATGTGCTAAACGTGTCCCGCCAGGGCCCTGACGGCGTGGTGCTGGAGGTGGAGGCGAACGCTTTTTTGCACCATATGGTGCGCAACATCGCCGGGGTGCTGATGGCGATTGGCGCCGGCGCGCGACCGGTGGACTGGGCGCGCGAAGTGCTTGAGCAGCGTGACCGTACCTGCGCCGGCGTGACCGCGCCGGCCGAGGGCCTGTATCTGCTGGCGGTGCGCTATCCGGCTCATTTTGCTCTGCCCGCAGTCGCGGACAGCCTGCCCGGCTTTTACGCCTGAATGGCGCGATCTACAGGCTCGGGCGGTGGGCTGCAGCGGCGCGGCGGCTGCGCCGGCTTTCGAGCAGCTTCAGGATGAGATAAGTGATCCAGCCGATGCAGGCCATGCCGATGCCTAGCGCGCCATAGGCTACTGGCCAGGGAATGCCGTCGGTCATCATGGAAAATTCCGACATGCCGCCCATGCCGGCAATGATATTGAGCGGCATGAAGACTACACTCAGCACGGTTAATTGCGAAACCCGCTTGTTCTGATTGACGTTGATAAAGCCGACCGTGGCATCCATGAGAAAATTGATTTTCTCGAACAGGAATGCAGTGTGGCTGTTAAGCGATTCAATATCGCGCAGAATCTGATTGACCTTGCTGATCTGGGCCGGTGACAGGAAATGGCCGCGCATGAGAAAGGATACTGCCCGCTGTGTGTCCAGCATATTGCTGCGGATCAGGCCATTACGATCTTCCTCGGTGGTGATTTCGGTCAGAATACGGGTGGCATCGGTATCGGTGATGTTTTCGCGCAAGACGGTCTGTCCGACCTGGCGCAGGGCTGCATAGCTGTCTTCGAGTGCATCCGCTGAATACTCGATATCGGTATCATACAGTTCGAGCAGCAGATCCTTACTGTCCGAAAAGGCACTGAGCTGATTGCGCGCCCGCAGTCGCTGCAGGCGAAATACCGGCAATTCCTCATTGCGCACGGTGAACAGGATATTTTTGTGCAGGATAAAGGCGACCGGCACGCTGCGCGATTCCCGATCGTGATCAAGCAGAAAATTGGAATGGAGATGGATTTCGTCGCTTTCCTCGACGTAAAAGCGGGCGCTGGCTTCTAGATCGGTGAGTTCGTCCGGATCGGGCAGTTCCAGACCATAGAAGCGGCCGATGCCGCTGCGTTCGGATTTGGAGGCCTGCAGCAGATCAATCCACACCGGCTTGAGCGTTTCCAGATCCCGGCGGCAGCTGATTTCGACGATGCGCATGCGGCCATTGACCACCTCGCAGACATTGATCTGACCCGTGCTGATCTGCGGTTGCCGATCACCGACCAGGGCTTCGCGGCGCGCATCGGAAATTTCCCACAGCAGATCCTCCTCCCGCTCTGGCGTCACATGGCTCCACAGACGCTGGGCGTCCTCGATCGACAGCAGTTCCAGGGTCTTGCCGATCTCGGCGGCGGGTAAGCGTTCCAGGATGGCCTGCAATTCAACCTGATGCTGCCGTTGCACCACGGTTTCGACCAGATCGTGGCGGCGCATGGACTGGTTATGCAGCATGTCTTCCACAATTTTTTGCTTGTTCAGCAGCCCGATGATGGTTTGCAGGGACATGACCTGGAATCCTTCTGGAAAACCGCAGGAGCTCCGCGGAATGGCGGTGGCGAAATGCGACCGTGACACGGTGATGATGGCATTGCTGCGCCAGCGGCCCGCGCGATCCGGCAGAATAAGTGCAGAATAAGCAAAGTATGCGGAGTCGCACAGGCCAATGCACGCGGGCGGATGCTCAGGTGGATGTGGTTACGCATGTGCGCGGGTTGATCCTGATTGAGCAGAGAGGTTTCATTCATGAAAACCGTTTTAGCCCTTCGTCATGTAGCCTTTGAGGATCTGGACTGTTTCGCGGCGCTACTGGCGGCCGGTGGTTATACGATTCGCTATCAGGATGCCGGTTATGATGATCTGACGGCGCTCGATCCGCTGGCTGATGATCTGCTGGTGGTGCTGGGTGGGCCGATTGGCGTCTATGAAAATGCCGCCTATCCGTTTATCGATGATGAGCTGTGTCTGTTGCGGGCGCGATTAGCTGCTGGTCGACCGGTGCTGGGTCTGTGCCTGGGCGCGCAGCTCATTGCCCGGGCGCTGGAGGCACGGGTGTATCCCGGTGGCGTCAAGGAAATTGGCTGGAAACCGCTGATGTTGACCGAGGCCGGGCGGGCGAGTCCGCTGGCGGTGCTGGAGGGTGGTCTGCCAGTGCTGCACTGGCACGGCGATACCTTTGATCTGCCCGCCGGCGCGGTGCTGCTGGCATCCAGCGATCTGTATCCGCATCAGGCGTTTTCCTGGCAGCGGCATGCGCTGGCCCTGCAGTTTCATCTGGAAACCAGCGCACGCGGCCTGGAGCGCTGGTTCATCGGCCATGCCGGCGAGATCGCGCAGACGCCGGGTCTGGACGTGCCGACGCTGCGCCGTGACAGTGTCCGCTATGCCGCCGCGACCGCTGCTGCCGGGCGCGCATGTCTGGAGCACTGGCTGGCCGAACTGTCGTAGGTGATCTGCGCAGCGGGCCTGCCCCTGTCGATCCTGGTGCGCCGCTGCTGGAGGCCAGTGATGGATTGGAAGCGGTCTATGCCGGACTGCTGGAACTGGAGACGGTCATTCTGGAAGCGATGCAGTTCAGGGTGATTCAGGCGGGTATGGTCGAGGGTGCATCCCTGCGCACTGAGCACATCAGTGAGAGCAGGCAGTAGCAGTGCGGGTGAAAGGGCGATTTAGGTGCGGCAGCCTGCGGATAAACGCCCGGCCCCAGTCCGCAGAACTTGTCCCGACCCGGCTTGGCTCCGCGCGCCGGTTGGCTTCACGGATGCTTCACAGTTGCAGCTTACACTCGTGCCGATTCCTGAACGGGTTCCGTCCGTTGGTCGCAGTTGATCGCGATACTACGGGCCAGCCGCCGGAACAGATTTGCAACTCCCGCATTGCCGCGAGGCTCCGCCAATGAAATCGGACACATCACCCGAAAAATCGGTCAAGACCGTTGCATCGATACCTACTGCACCGGATATTGACCGCCAGCGCTTGGATCTACTGAATCAGCTTTGGATCATCAAGCGAGGTCTGGAACGCGCCGGCAGTGACCGCACCGTCCAGATGAACCTGCTGCGCAAGGATGCCCGCTATCTGCAGGGTGTGCTGGAAGAGGCAGCCGCCTCGTCGCAGGATGAGCTGTGGCGCGCTGCGGCCCGCGTCCGCGAACTGCTGGCACAGGGCATCATCATCGATCCGGAGATGGATCTGGAGACGGCACCGACCATTCTGTCGCAGGTGAATTTCAATGCCGCCAAGGCCCCGACAGCGCCGCGCGGCATGCATCTGGGCTGGGCGATGATGCCGATCGTGCTGGCACTCGGTGTGCTGATTGGCGCTCTGGTGATGGGCTGGCGACCGACCCTGCAGGACGTGCTGCCGGCGCGGCAGGCGGCGGTAACGCCCACGCTGCCGGCCAAGGTTGTACTGCGCATCCACGGCTCCAACACTCTGGGCGCCGAGTTGCTGCCGGCGATGGCCGAGGCCTATTTAAAGCGCGAGGGTGCGTCCAGCGTTCAGCGGATCAGTACTGCGGCCAACGAATGGCGCGTCGAGGGTAGGATTAACCGCTCGGTCGAACCGGTCGCCATCGAAATTCGCGCCCATGGCTCGGGCACCGCCTTTAAGGATATCGGCGAGGGTACAGCCGACATTGGCGCCTCCTCGCGACCGATCAAGAAGGAGGAAGCCCAGCACTTAAGCCGCTTTGGTGATATGAACTCGCCGGCGATTGAGCATGTAGTGGGTCTGGACGGCATCGCCGTGATCGTCAATCGCAACAATCCGGTGCGCACGCTGAGCAAGGCGCAGATCGCGCAGATTTTTTCCGGCAGGATTCGCGACTGGGCCGATGTCGGCGGTCCGGTCGGGCCGATCCGCGTCTATGCCCGTGACGAAAAATCCGGCACCTTCGATACCTTCCAGCATCTGGTGCTCGGCAAGACCGAACTGGCAGCGACGGCGACGCGCATTGAGGACAGCGCTGAACTATCCGATCGAGTGGCGACCGATAGCTTTGGCATCGGCTTTATCGGCCTGCCCTATATCCGCAATGCCCAGGCGGTGGCGGTGGCCGATGGCGACACGCTGCCGCTGCTGCCGACGCCGTTCACCGTAGCGACCGAGGATTATCCGCTGGCGCGCCGTCTGTATCTGTACGCACCGCCGAATCCGCAGAATGCCTATCTGCGCGATTTCCTGGAATTTGCCATTACCGATGGCGGCCAGTCTCTGGTCTCCGCGGTGGGTTTCATTTCCCAGCAGGTGACCGCCGCCCGTCCGCCACTGTCCGAATCATTGCCGAGCCGCTATACCCAGTTGATCAAGGATGCCGAGCGTCTGTCGCTGAGCTTCCGCTTCCGTCCGGAAAGCAGCGGCCTGGACAGCAAAGCGCAGCGCGATCTGGAACGGGTGGTGGATTTCCTGGCGCGGCATTCCGGTCGGCGCGTGCTGCTGCTGGGCTTTACGGATAACAGTGACGATCCGACGCAGGGCGTGCAGATGTCCAGGGAGCGGGCCCGTGAGGTGGAACGCGAACTGGCGGCGCGTGGCATCTTCGCCACAGTGGTCGAGGGACTCGGGCCGGTGAACCCAGTGGCCAGCAACGATAGCCCACAGAGCGCGGCGCGTAATCGCCGTGTTGAAATCTGGGTGATGTAGGGCGGGCCTGATTCCCGATCTGGCCGGGAATCGATTTGCGGCATCCTGCCCGCTGGTGGTGCGCGTTCCGTTAAACTGAGCGCCTACTTTGCAAGAGGATGCCTTATGCACAGCTTCGGACCCCGGTCCTTGACGCCGCGCGACGGCCTCGACTGGCTGGCGCAGGCCTGGCAACTGTTGCGGCGACGACCGTGGCTGTTCGTGGCGGTGGCCCTGTTCGCGCCCGCCGGCAGTGCGGTATTGCTGGTCTTGCCGGTCTGGGACTGGGTGCTGCCGCCCAGCAGTGGCTGGGCGATGCTGGTGGCGACCGTGGCCTGCTATGGCCTGCCGCTCAGCCTGACCGTGATTCTGGCCTGCGGTCTGGCGCGTGCTGCGAACCGCAGGAATCTGCCGGCGGCGCGTCTGTTATTCAACGGAACGGCGCTGCGGGCGATTCTCAAGACCAGCCTGCTGTTGTTCCTGCTGCTGCTGCAGGCTTATCTGCTGGCTTACTGGGTACAGGATCAATTGTTGCCGGTGGATCTGGCGGCAGCAGGTGGTGTCGCGCCCGCGCCGGAGGCGTTTGGTGTGGCCAGCACCCTGCTGGGGACGCAGTTGAGTGTGCTCGGCAGCCTGCTGCTGGTGCTGCAGGCGCTGCTGGCAGGATTCCTGGTGCCGCTGCATCTGTTCCGCGAATGGCCACTGGCGGCCTGTTGGCGGCGCAGCGTGCTGGCGATGCAGCTGAATCCCTGGCTGTTTCCGGTAATGGGCCTGGCCGGGCTGGCGCTGCTGGCGCTGCCGTTCGTATCCTGGCTGGCCATTCCCGCCCAGGTGCTGGCGCTGCCGCTGCCGGCCTACCTGGGCGCGCTGCTGTATGTGGCTTGGAACGACGTGTTCCAGGGTGGTGCCGAGGAACAGGAATGCCTGGAAATTCAGGCACCGTGGCGTGCCAGCATCAGTGGCGGTTCAGCGTCACGTCAATCTGGCGCAGCGCCACGCTCAGATCCTCGCTGAGCACGATCGCGCCGGTGGCGCTCAGGTCCTCGCTGGCGCAACGGGTAAGTGAGCCACCGACGAATACCGGCACCGCCACCGTTCGGCACATCTGTGCCAGCTCATCGGCAATTGTCGCCATCTCGATCGTGACCGACCCGGAAAGCACGATAGCCGCATTCGCTGCGCGCGTCACTACCGTGGGCAGTTCCGCCAGCGGTGTGTTCGGGCCCAGCAGCAACACCCGGTAATCCCAGTCCAGCGCTGCCAGCGCGAACAGCAGAATGCCCACCTCGTGCTGTTCACCGGGCAGACAGGCGGTCAGCAGGCGTGGCCCACGGCGATTGCGGCTGAGATGGTGAAAGCGGGCGCCGAGCTTGTTGCGCAGAAAGACACTGAAAAAATGCTCCTCGGCGATGCTGCCAGCGCCACTGACCCAGCGCGTACCCAGTTCGCGCAGCATGGGTACGGTCAGGCGCGTGGTGACCACGTCCACCGGGTACAGCGATAATGCATCCTGGTAAATATCATTGAGCACCGCCTCATCAAACTGGGTGATGGCATTCAGCAGGCGCTGATGGTCGCGCAGCCACGGATCCTCCGGCATCGGTGCCGGCTCCGGTTCGCTGCGGCTGCGCCCATTATCCAGCACCTGCCGCACTTGCCCGATCGACATGCCGTTATCGAGCAGATCCACCACCTGCTGAATCAGATCGACATCGGCCATGGTGTACAGGCGGTGCCCCTTGGGCGTGCGCACCGGCTTGATCAGATCGTAGCGGCGCTCCCAGGCGCGCAGCGTGACCGAGTTGACGCCGGTCAGGCTGGATACCGTGCGGATTGGCACCAGTCCATCGTCGGGCAGGCTGTGATGGAGGGCCGGACTCGCCTTCGCCATGGTTGAAAACCTCGTCACACGCTGTGAATGCCACCCGGTACTATGGCCGGGAATTTATTTATACAATAAATATACAATAAATTAAGATTTTCATCTACAATTATACAAAATTTATGCAATCTTGCATCTGCGCTGCTTGAGGAGATCCCTGATGCGTTTGCTGCTGCTATTTGCCGCCCTGTGTGCCGCGCCAATGACCTGGGCCGCGCCAGCGGAGACCTGTCCGGCTACGCTTGATGTTCAGGCACGGCCATTGACGGCGCGAGCCGCCGAATCCCTGTGCGCACGCTACGCCGGCCAGGTGTTGCTGGTGGTCAACACCGCCAGCCAGTGCGGTTTCACACCGCAATATGACGGGCTGGAAGCGCTCTATCAGCGCTACCGTGGGCGGGGACTGGTGGTGCTGGGTTTTCCGTCCAACGATTTTGCCCAGGAGCCGGGCCAGGAACAGGAGATCGCTGGTTTCTGTCGCCTCAACTACGGGGTGAATTTTCCGATGTACGAGAAGATTCATGTCGCCGGCACGCAGGCACACCCGTTTTATCAGCGTCTGGCGGCGCAGGCGGGCGGTTACCCGGAATGGAACTTTTACAAATACCTGCTGGATCGCAAGGGTCAGGTGGTGGCGCGCTTCCCGTCACAGACGCGCCCGGATGATCCGGCCCTGATCGCGGCCATTGAAAAGCTGCTGTGAGCACCGATTCCCTTCACCCTGGCCTGCGGGCCGCGGAGTTTTCCATCATGACTGCGGCGACGACCCCGACGACTTCAAGTGCAGCGTCAGCACCCACTTCGATTCCGGCCGCTGCGGCCTGGCTGGGCGGGCTGGGCCTGTTGCCATTTCTGATTCCGGCGCTGCTGCTGTGGCTGGGCCCAGCGGACGGGCGCGAGCTGGCCTGGCTGGCGCTGCATGCTTATGCGGCGGTGATTCTGAGTTTTATTGGTGCGGTGCATTGGGGCGCAGCGCTGCACGAGGCAAACAGCGGACGCCTGTGGCGGGCGATGGGCTGGAGCGTGCTGCCGGCGTTGCTGGCCTGGGTGACGCTGCTGATGCCGCATCCGCAGGGCGTAGCACTGTTGCTGCTCGGATTCGCGGCGCAGTATCTGATGGATCGCCGTGCTGCCGCTGTCGGCCAGTTGCCGGTCTGGTATGGGCGGTTGCGGCGAGTGCTGACGGCTGGGGTTGTTGCCAGTCTGGCGCTGGCACTGGCCCGGGGCGTGTAGGCGCTGATGGCTTAGCGCAGGCACTGATAATCGCAGATATGCCGGCGGGCGCTGCATTTGACGTAGCAGTTGCTGCGCGTGGCCGGGACAGGGTACTGGCGGTCGCAGACAGTGCGGCACTGCAGATATTGCGCGTCGCAGCGCTGTACACAGGCCGGGTTGATGTCGCCGCCGGAGCGGGTAACGGCCCCGGGTGGCGGTGCAAGGGGGGCCGGGACTGGCGTTGGCGTGTCCAGGGCGAACGCCGCTGTCATGGCCACCGATAGCATGAACGCGGCAAGTCTCCGGGTCATTGCGATCTCCTGCAACCGGTCAACGCCTGACCTGAATCCAGTATAGTTCAGGTTCAGGCGCCTGGAGCCTGTCTGCAGAAAATCAACATCATGAATTCATGCAGAATATGCCTGATCCCTCCGGGCAGCCGATAGGCCGGGTGAGGGGGGATCAGTCCGTGCGCCAGCCCCTGTTGCAGGCTCTCAACCCTTACAACCCAGCACCGCGCGCGAAGGGATCTGAAGCCCGCGTGCGGATCAATCAGATCATGCTCAAGGCCTGCTCCAGATCGGCGATCAGGTCATGCACATCCTCGATGCCGACCGACAGCCGCACCAGTCCATCATCCAGACCCAGCGTGCGGCGCACCTCGGCCGGTACCGAGGCATGGGTCATGATGGCCGGATGCTCGATCAGACTTTCCACCCCACCGAGGCTCTCAGCCAGCGTGAACACCCGGCAGGCGGTCAGAAAACGGGTCACGCCAGCCAGATCGGCACGCAGCACCGCGCTGATCATGCCGCCAAACCCGCGCATCTGCCGCCGTGCCAGCGCATGCCGCGGGTGACTGGCCAACCCCGGATAGATCACCCGCTCGATGCGCGGATGCTGTTCCAGCCACTCGGCGATTGCCTGGGCATTGGCGCTATGCCGCTCCATGCGCAGCGCCAGCGTTTTCAGGCCGCGCAGCGCCAGGAAACTGTCGAACGGCCCGGCGATCGCGCCCGCAGCGTTCTGCAGATAGCCCAGCCGCTCAGCCAGCGCCGCGCCCCGGCATACCGCCACCCCGCCGATCATGTCGGAGTGACCGTTTAGATACTTGGTGGCGGAATGCACCACGATATCGAAACCCTGTTCCAGCGGCCGTTGCGCCCAGGGCGTGGCAAAGGTGTTGTCGGCCACGGTCAAAATGCCACGCTCGCGCGCCACTGTTGCGATCAGATCCAGATCGACCAGGCGCAGCAGCGGATTACTCGGCGTTTCCACCCAGATCATCCGCGTGTTCGGCCGCAGCACTGCTTCCAGGGCGGCGCGATCGAGCAGCTCGGAATAGGAAAAATCCAGGCCGGCACTGCGTCGCCGCACCTGCTCGAACAGGCGCCGCGTGCCGCCATACAGATCATCCAGAGCCACAACATGATCGCCGCTGTCGAGCAGTTCCAGCACGGTCGCGCTTGCCGCCAGTCCCGAGGCGAAGGCAAAACCGGCATCACCGCCTTCCAGATCGGCCACACAACGCTCATAGGCGAAGCGGGTTGGATTCTGGCTGCGTGCATACTCGAAGCCCAGATGCACGCCGGGACTGGATTGCACATAGGTCGAATTGGCATAGATCGGCGTGACCACGGCACCGGTGCTCGGGTCGGGCGACTGGCCGGCGTGCACGACGCGGGTGGCAAAGCCAAGGGCAGGGGAGGAATCGGTCATGGTGGTGTTCTGCGGCAGCGGTGGACGGTTTGCAGTGGAAACGGGCTTAGAATCGCAGCGCCATCATATCGGCACCACTGCGACCACACCAAGAACCGGGAATCCGCTCATGTCACTCGCGCAACAACTCTGGCAGGACCATGCCGATCTCGCCGAAGCCTGTCTCGCCCATCCTTTCGTGCAGGGCATCGGCGACGGCTCGCTGCCGCGCGCCCGCTTTGCCTACTACATCGGCCAGGATGCCTTCTATCTGCAGGCGTTTGCCCGCGCCTACCTTCTGGCCGCCGCGCGCGCCCCGGACTGGGATGGCTTTCGCCAACTGCATGAACTGGCCGGTGGCGTGCTGCAGGAACTGGAACTGCATCAGGCGGTTGCGCAAAGCTGGGGGCTGGATCTGGCCACGGTGACGCCGGGCCGTGAAACCCGGCGCTATACCGATTTCCTGCTGGCCAGTGCCTGGGGTCAGGATGTGGGCCTGACCCTGGCGGCGATGACCCCGTGCATGCGCCTGTATGCCTTTCTCGGCCAGCGCCTCGCCGCCGAGCAGCAGGGCAGCCATGCCTACAGCGACTGGGTGCAGACCTATTCCAGCACCGGGTTCGCGGCCCTGGCGGCGCAACTGGAAGCGCTGCTCGACCGCTATGCGCTGCAGACCACTGCCACCACAGCCGCCTATGGCTATGCCATGGACTGCGAGCAGGCCTTTTTCAGCGCGGCCTGGGCCCGTTAGCGGCGCACCTCGAACTCGGCGCGGCAGCCATCGGCAACCCAGATGCCGCGCCGGTCATAGCCCCAGCTTTGCCCCTGCCAGCAGCCGGACTTGCTCAACTGCCGGTGCAGGCGCACCCCACCACCGGTATCAACCCGGCAATATTCGCGCGCGTTGCCGTTGGATGCGCAGGTGAGAATTTGCTTGCCGCGGTTGTCCTTGTCCTTGTCCTGATTGGCGATGATCGCGCCGAGCACGCCCAGGGCGACCACGCCGCCGCGCGATCGCGATGACAAGGACAACACCGCCGCCATCGTCGGCGGCGGCGCGTCATGGCTGATCTCGAACTCGGCCC
>OFSA01000077.1_pt1 | contig 16270 bp, 13 predicted proteins | sample 1543241 | NCBI WGS metagenome assembly OFSA01 (sample SAMN05442508, study PRJEB24371) | freshwater metagenome | isolation source: Freshwater Lake | place: Canada: Niagara | collected 2012-08-09 | reverse complement strand
CTCTCTTTCATCGGGGCTTTCCTTTCTTTGCTTTTCTAATTCTCTCATATATAAAATCTCGTGACTACACTATCTAGCCGATAGTGGTAAACATCAGTGTGTTGAGCAGGTTCAGCTCTGATGAGGCCATGAAATAGCGATCATCCAGGGCGCGCTCAAGATCGGTGGGGTCGCCGGGCACGATGATGACCAGGAAGGGCATCTCGCGATAGGGCGGCAGGGCGGGAAATACGCTGCCCGGCATGCGCACTGCGGCCACCGCCCGGTACAGAGCCTGCCACCAGCGCTCATCATCGCGCGCCGCATCTGCAATCCCCAGCGAGGGGGTCGCTGGTGTAGCGGCAGTCCCATCCAGGAAGCGTGGATAATCCACCGGCAGGACAATCCAGGTTCGGCTGGCCGCTACGCTTTTTGCTGTCGTGTAACGCCTGTCGGGCGGCCCGGATGCCGTGTCATCAGCCTCCTGTCTGCGGTGTTTGAGCAGGGTATGCAGGGCATCAGCATGTGCGCGCAGCTTTCTGGGCAGATTCTGATCCTGATTGATTCTCCAAAGCTGTCCCAGTAACTGCTGCGCCTCGCGTTCCCGTGCCGGATCGCTCAAATCGAATCGATAGAGTTCCTCGGCGGTACTGTGGTCCTGGCGTTCCAGCCACAGTGGACCGACGCAATAGAGATTGTCGGGCAAAGTCCATTCTGCAATCTCGCCGGCCAGGGGCTGCGCGCTGGCGGTCAGGCTGCGGCTGAGCCGGGTGACCTTGGCGCGATCGGCCATCACGGAATTCCACTCCCGGTAGGTGGCGTTGCGAAACAGGCGTTGCACCCGGTACAGCGCTGACTGGAAACGTCCCTTGTCGGTCACGGTGCGGTTGGCGATCAGTGCCTGCATTTCGCGCTGGAAGCCGGGCAAATGGTCGGCCAGGAAGGTATGCAACTCATCATTGCCGATGCAGCCCACCGGCGCCACGCTCAGCATTTGCCCGGGCATGGCGGCATCGCCGGACAGGCGGGTGTGAATCGTGGCACGCAATAAAATCAGGAAAGTCAGCAGGTCGAGCGCCTGTCGGGCCCATTGGCGGTCACGCTCCTCGGCCGGGGTATCGGCATCGTTGAGGATGAAATCCCGCACCATGAAAGTCAGGGTGCGGCTGGCATGATCGCCACTGATCCGGTGCCCCGGCCGCTCGGGATCGTCATAGTAGCCGCGACCGCGGTAGATCAACTGTGCCAGCTCCATCAGCCCGGTTTCGACGCTAAAGCGCGGCACCACGGCGATGATGTGGGTTGCACGTGGAAAGGAAATCCCGCGCGAACCCGAGGAGGTCATCAGCACCACCCGGAAGCGATCGCGCATGGCGGGCTGCGCCAGCCGTTCCCGTTCCCAGGGTGGGGTGTCGCTGTGCAGCGTGGTGATGGCCGTATCGGGAAACGGCTGGCCGTTGCGGGGATCGGCCCTGCTGGCCAGGTTCTCCGCCAGCGTTTCCAGGAAGGCGCGATCCTGGGCGAAGAACAGCACCTGGCCTTCGCTGTCGCGCAGGGCATCGCCAATGATCCGCAGTGCGTCCTGCTGCAACTGTTCATCTGTGGCCTTACGGATGAACTGATGTGGCATGCGCGGCAATTGGTTGTTCAAGGCCGCTGGGCGCGTCAGGGGCAGCAGGCTCAGGTCGTAGCGCAGGGTGAGCGGCGCGCGCGCCGGGAAACCGTCGGCCATGATGTGCAGCGCCGGCCAACGGTGCGCGCCCAGGCGCAGGGTGTCGGCGGCCAGGCGCAGCGGTCGCGGTCCACTGCTGGATGCAATCAGAATCCTGTCTGGCGTGTCCTTGGCGCTCTCCAGGTAACGCTTGAGCACCGTCGCATGACCGAGCGAGGCATCGGCGACCACCAGAATGACCCGGAAGGGACTGGTTTCGCCGTTATCGTCGAACGGCGTCAGAAATTCCTGATCCAGCCAGCGACTGATCTGTTGCGTCAGGACCGCGCCTGCGCTATCACCGGCGATTTCATCCACCATGACAATCACCATTGGCAGGCGTGCCGCCCAGGCCTTGCGCTCGCGGCGGCCGGATGCAGTGTCGGCTTTGTGTTGGAAAATCTTCGACAGGCCAGCGAGGGTGCTGCGGGATTCGCCTATTTCCCGGTAGGCCTGGATGGCGGCGGTCAGGGCGAGCTGGTGCAGCGTTGGGTTGGCTGCCAGGGCATGGCGGGCTGCCGTGCCAAGAGTACGGAAGACACCCGGTAGCGCTTTGTCATGAATCTCCCCGCGGCTGGCACTGACCAGGTTCTTGTGGATTCCGGCGCGGGTGTGGCGCGCTTCAAGTTCTTGGGCTGCGCTGATGCTGAAAAAGCGCGGGGAACGCGCTGGATCCGGGATCACAAATGCAGGGGTGTTTCCGGCGAAGATGACCGCGCCCTGATAGATGGGTGCGCCGGGGTGTTGCGTCTGCTGCTGATGGGGGGCGGCATTGGTGATGAACTGCCGGTTGCTGGTCAGGGTCAGGATGCCGCTGGGTGCGGATGGCGCTGTCGATAGCGGTTTGCACTGCGCCAGATCGTTAAGCACGCTGCTGTTGATCAGCACTCGCGGGCTCAGATAGATAAACAGAAAGCCGCTGGTTTGCGCCTGCAGCCAATCCCTGACCGCCGTGGTCTTGCCAATGCCGGGATGACCTTCCAGCGCCAGCACGGTGAGTGTGCCGGGGCGCGCTGCCTGGAGTCCGGCCCGCACCGCCGCCGCGTGCACATCGCGCAGGCAGGGATTTTCAGCCTTGCCGATGGCCTGCAGGGTGCTATGCATGGCCTGGCGTGGTGCTGCGCCCAGGCGCGCGGCGATCGCGTCGTCTTCGTCGATCCAGCCCATGACCGTATCCAGGCTGAGGGACTGATTAGGATTACAGAAATCGTCTACGGTTTCGCTGAAGGTGCGGGTCAGGGGCTGTCCGATGGGTGCCATGGCCAGGTAGTCGCCTAACTCACCGCGCAGCGCCGGTGGCAAGGCCCGCGCTATCCGCCGAAACGTGCCCTGCAGTTCGATCTGCAGCGCTCTGTGGTCCTGGAACGGCATCTTGTACGACTGCCGGTAGGTATCACCGAGTGCCCTGAGGAGACGGGTGCGCGGATCGGTGTCAGACGTGCCGAAGCGGGCGGCCAGCCCTTCAATGCCGGCCTGGGTGAGGGCCAGAACCTGAACGTGCAACGCATCCCGGTCGGGAGCCTCCTGGAGAAGCCGTGGCGCCAGCCGGCTGACATAGGCGCTGCCCTGGCAGAGCTTGAACAGCGGTTTATCCTGACTGCTGAACACGCCCAGATAGTTGGCCAGACCGTCGCCAGGCTGGAAGCCGTCGCCCGTGACTTCCGCGTTCAGGCGGCTGAAGACGCCGCGACTTTCCACCCGGCGCACATAACGTTCCAGCTCACGCAGGTGGGCCTGATCATCGCTGAAATCATCCGGGTGCGACGGGGCATTCAGGGAGAATTCCAGACAGAGCAATTCGCGCCGCTGGTCGGTTCGCAACAGCAGGAGAAAGTCCGCGCGGGCCGGTTCGCCGCGCCTGAGCCAGGCCGGATCAGCCGGACCGCTCAGGTGCAAGGCATCCCAGAAGGCGTGCAGGCTGTCCAGGCGATCCGGTTCCTGCTCAGCGTAGCCGGGGCGACGATCACGCAGGGTCAGCGGGCACCACAGCGCTTCCAGGCGCGGTTGTCGCGCGTGCGTGCGGTCAGGACGGTTCAGGCTCTCGCGCAGGCAGGTCCAGCCCAGGCCATGGCCATTGACCAGCAGGTGATCGAGCCAGCTTTGTGCGCGTTGCAGATAATGCGGATCGGTGGCACTCAGTTGTACATGCAGGTGGTTGCGCAAGTCGCGCACCGTTTGGCGGCGCCACGGCTGCAGTTGTGGATGGTCGCCCGCCACCAGTTGGCGATGCAGCAGATAGCTGAGCACGCCACGCTTGACTGCGATTTCAAACAGATCGCCCCATAAATCCTGATGTCCGGGTGTCGCGCTCATGGCGCGGTGTCCGTGCGCGGTGCCGGGGACAAGGCCAGGACCTCGGCGACCCGCGCCAGGACCGCTGGCAGACTGAGCAGCACCTCACCGCTGCTCCGGGTGCGCGGATGTACCGAGATTTCGCCGATCGCGGCGATGCTGGCCGGTTGCAGGGCGGCGTAGGGATCAAGTACCGGCAGCACGTAATGGTGCTGTTTGGCGGATTGCGCATGCTTCCGGGTGGGCGCTTCGCTTTCCAGGTAATGCAGGCTGCGCAGTACTGCAATCAGATCATGGCGTCGCGGTGAATCGGCGCCGATCCAGTCCAGGCGCTTGCGGGTTTCCTGCTCCAGGGATTCTGGTGTGGCTTGGCTCATCAGGAAATAGATGGCAAAGCCCGATTGCGGTCGTCCGGCCTCGCCGCCCTCGTCGCTGATCACATGCAGGGTAGCGAAGGTATAGACCGGGATCAGATCATGGTCGCGCGGTGTCGCCAGGTCCGGGATCCAGCGCTGGAGCGGGATGTGGTAATCGGGAATCTCAAAGGCATCTTCATTGTTCCCGCGTTTGCGCAATCGGGTGGCGGGGAATACATCGCGCACCAGCGGGTAGACGCACAGGTCGGGAAAGCGCCGCTGGATTTCCGCCAGAAAGCGCGGTTGCTCGTGGTGGCGATGCGGCGTGCGCGCCCGGCCCACCTGGCGCCCGCCGCGTCGATGACCCATGTAGAGTAGAGAGCGGCAGCCCTGTTGATAGAGGCGTTCGATGGCCTTGAAGATTGACGGCGAGTCGGCGAAGACCTCGCGCCCCGATTCCAGGGCCAGCAGGTTCGGGCCACTGGCTAAGCGATAGCCCGGTAATTCGGGATTAGCCTGGGCGATATAGCTGCGGCCAAGCAGCACGAAATCACGCTGGCTGTCTTCGCTCAGCGCCGGGTGATCGGTGGCCGGGCGGGAGACGAAGGTCAGCACGCCGATCCGCTCCAGGGTCGGCAGGCTGGGCGTCTGCATCTGCAGTGGAAAGGCCGAGAGCAGCGCGTTGAAGCTGTTGCGTGACCTAAAGCGCTGCGGGTCATCAGCGCTGGTTAAACCTTGCATGCGCGTGCGCAGGTGCTGGCCGAGGGCGTGTTCAATCGCCTGCGCCGCTGCATAGAGGCCCTGCTCACCGCTCAGATCCTGGTGTTCCCCGGCGCTGCGCCCCTGCTGCTGAAAGCGCAGCATGAGCGCATTCATCTGAGGACCGCGCTGCGGCGCGCAGGCAATCAGTCGTTCACACAGTACTTTCAAGGCGATATAGACCAGCACGGTGAAGGCGACGCGGCGTGCGGCGAGTTGCTGGCGCTGCTGCAGATTGCATCGGCGCGCATCGGCAACACCGAGCAGCTCCGGGTCGTAGTGCACGCGCAGACTGCTGGCCAAGCGCCAGTTTTCGATCGGTAGCTGTGGCGTACTGTTCGCACCGGGTTGCCAGAGAATCTGCACCAGTGCCTTGGGCGGCTGGCGCTGGACGCGATATTCGCTCAGGGTGTTGTGGGGCGCGTGCAGCAGGGATTCGCCAAGGCGCACGGTGACGCGCAGCGAGAACAGGGCGTCCGGCAACGGATCGGCGGTGCTGACCTGCAGGCAGTTGAAAAACGCGATGCGTTGATCCTGGCCGGGCGCTGGTTTGACCAAGGGCTCGGGTGAGCCATTAAATGCGCGTTCCCGGTTCAGGATGCTGCGTTTTATATTCAAATAATAGCTGCGAGGCTGACGGGCCAATTCATTGAACAGCGGTCCTTTCCTTTTCAGAATGCCGATCACCGCGCCGGCAATGCGCTGCATCACGGCAATGCGCTGTTCCAGGCTTGCGAGGATGTTGCGCGTTGCGTTCTGACCGTTGTCGTTGAAGTACTTGATCGCCTTATGGATTTTTTCACCCACATCCGCATTCAGTTCCGCATCTGATGTATCCCGTGGCACCACGATCGCCAGTACCAGCAACTGAACCAGTGATCGTGCCAACCCGCTCCAGCGCTCCGGCGCTGTTTCCGGCAGCAGGGTTTCACGCAGGCGGCGCAGACGCAACTCGAAGGCGGATTCCCGTCGCTCTGGATCGCGACCGTTGATTTTGAAACGATAGCCAATCCACCGGATCAACAGATCCTGCCCTTGGGGATCGGTTGACGGGGCTTCCAGCAGCGGTGTGTGCCAGCCGCACCACACCGGGAGACTGGAATAAAACGTGGATTTCATCAGCTCGGTCGAGAGCAGAATGTTGTCGCCGGCCCCCGGACCATAGTGTTTATCCAGTTCCAGCTCACACTCGTCATGCTCGGGATTGCTGAGGTGATCGTGCAGGAACACGACCCGGCGCAGGTATTCAGCAGCGAGTTGGGTATCGGGATTCGGGCGCTGCTGCTCGGCGATGCGCTGGATGGCGGCCATGACATCGCGGGCTACGGTAGCGCGGATGCGTGAGAACGCTTCCTCGGGTAGAAACAGGTCAACGAATTGTCGCAGCTGCGGATCGCCCTGCTGGTAGCAGCTGCGCAAATCATTCTGGGTTCGCTGGATGTCATCCGTGGACCATTCGTCTGGGCGCTGTCGCATCAGCCGACCGATGGCGTCCAGCAACAGCGTCAGGCCATCGCCGGTTTCAATGATTTCAGTGGCACTGATAACCCGACCGACTTGAGTAGGGTCGGGCACGGCAACCTGGGGTTCGGCAAAGGCCATGCGCTGCACCCGGGTCAGGGCCTTACTCTCCAGCCGGTCGAGATAGCCACCCACCTTTTTGCCCAGGGCCTGCAGGGCTGGCTCGGGGTGGTCAATGATGAACTGTTGCGGTTGCAGCGCCTCGCGAGCGCACAGCTCATCGAATTCCTTGCCGATCTGGTTTGCCAGGGCGAGGAGTGCCTGCTGCAGGGCTTGACCGCTGCCCTGGACAATGCGCCCACCCACGCGGACGGTTTGCCAGGCGGGCGGGCCGGGGTCAGCGTCATGTAGAAAGTGCTCGACGGTCCCGAGACGATGCAGCACCGCTGCGGTGTCGAGGCGCAGGCTGTTGCAGGGGCGATCAAAGCTCAGAAAGGGTGTTGTGCTGCCGGATGGGTCTGGGGCGAGCGCGACCTGCACGGCGTGACTGAGCGCAGCCAGATCAAGAGTGGGTGTGCAGGCTTCTGATTGCAGGCTAGCGCCGGTGGCGGGAAGAATCATGGCTTTCCGATCCAGGAGACAGATATATCGGAAATGATAGCCAGGATTCCCCTGCTGTCACGCTATTCAGCCATCCATAACTCCAGCCGCCTGCCGTAATTCACCGATCAGCTGATCCTTATCGGCCCAGATTTGCCCGATCCACTGCTGCATCGCATCGCGGAACTGCGAATCGTTACGGTAGTCGCCACCGAGCAGTTCGGCGGGAATCGGCAAGGTGCGCACGCGCACGATCACCCGGCGAATGCGCCCGATGAGCAGATCCAGAAAGGTCGAGCGGCCATCGGGATACACCAGGGTGACATCGACGAAGGTATGCAGGCGCTCGGGCAGCGCTTCCAGCACGAAGGCCAGCCCGCCGACCTTCGGGCGCAGCAGATAGCGATAGGGTGATTGCTGGCGGGCGTGCTTGTCCGGCCGGAAGCGGGTGCCCTCCAGGAAATTAAGAATCGTGGTCGGAAAGCTGTGAAAGCGCGCGCACACCCGGCGGGTGGTTTCCCAGTCGCGGTCGCGATCCTCGGGATGCGCGGCCAGATGCGCGGCCGAATGGCGCTTCATGAAGGGAAAATCCAGCCCCCACCAGACGCCACCGAGCAGCGGCGCCCAGATCAACTGCTGCTTGATGAAGAATTTCAGGAACGGGATGCGGTGGTTGAACACCCGCTGCAGCACCACAATATCCACCCAGGACTGGTGGTTGGAGCCGACGATGTACCACTGGTCGAGACGCAGGCCGTCAAGGCCCTGCACGTCCCATTCAATGCGCTGGGTCAGGTCGATGATCCAGTTGTTGATGTCGATCCAGGCGTTGGCTACCCGGATCAGCAGGCGCGAATGGAACTGGCGCCAGCCGGACTGAGGGATGATCAGCTTGATCAGCAGGATGATGTAAAACAGGGTGCACAGGCACACGGTGTTGAGGATGAACAGAAGGGACGCCAGAGCACCGCAGATCGGCGCCGGCAGGAAGGCGAGCATGGTGAAGTTATCCTTATTGGAACGGGGAAGAGAAGGGTTAGGGTCAGGGTGACGAGCGTGTTGCCAGCCAGTCGCGCACCGCCAGACCGGTGCCGAAGTTCCAGGCCTGCAAGCGCTCGATGGGCACGCGCTTGATCGCGGCCAGTTCCTCGCCCAGGACGATGTCGCCCGTGGCCGGAACATGAAAGGCCAGAATCAGCTGATTCTGGGCAAAGAACGGGTAATAGCCGATGAAATGCGCGGCGGTCGCGCGCAGGCCCAATTCCTCCCACACCTCGCGCAGCACCGCGTCCTCGGGGCTTTCGGCTTTTTCCAGGAAGCCGGTGATCAGGCCGTACATCTTCTCCGGCCAGTCGCGGTTGCGCGCCAGAATCACCGCACCGTCCATCTCGACAATGGCGGCGACTACCGGCAGCGGGTTATCCCAGTGCACATAGCCGCAGTCGGTGGCGATACAGCGCAGGCGCGACTGACCGTTGAGTGGCAGGCTCTGCAAAGCCTGTCCGCAGCGGGGACAAAATCGGGCGTCCATGATGACGGTATCTCCGGGGCGATGACGCGGGTCGTGGATGATCGGGGGTGGAAATCGGCGGCGCGTCTGGTCAAAATTTCATTTATAATAACTGCAGCGGCAGCTTGCTTTAGAGCTGCCGCTTTGGTTTTGGAGAACGGCTTGCGAACGGTTCGCGTCGCTGCGCGTGCGGTCCGCAAGCCGGCGGGCGACCACCACCCGGATTGCCAGCAATTCGGGATCTTCACGCGATCATATTAAATGAAACAACGCCACTTTCTCAGCCTGTTCGACCTGACCCCGGCAGAGTTGCGCGCCCTGTTACAGCGTGCTGCCGAACTGAAAACACTGCATCGGCGGGGGGAGCGTTACACGCCTTTTCCACAGAAAGTGCTGGGCATGATCTTCGAGAAGGCTTCGACCCGCACCCGGATCTCCTTTGAAGCCGGCATCGCCCAGCTCGGTGGCAGCGCCATTTTCCTGTCACCGCGCGACACTCAGCTTGGGCGCGGTGAGCCGATCGAGGATACCGCCCGGGTGCTGTCGAGCATGGTCGATCTGGTCATGATCCGCACCTTTGAGCATGAAAAGATCGAACGCTTCGCCGCCTATTCCAGCGTGCCGGTCATCAATGGCCTGACCGACCACAACCATCCTTGCCAGTTGCTGGCTGATATTCAGACCTTTATCGAACATCGCGGCGATATCCGCGGGCGCACCGTGGCCTGGATCGGCGATGGCAACAACATGTGCAACAGTTATTTGAGCGCTGCCTGCCAGTTCGATTTTCATCTGCGCATCGCGGTGCCGCCGGGCTACGAGCCGGATACCGAACTGCTGCAACGGGCTGCCGGCCATGTGGTGCTGCTGCGCGATCCGCGTGCCGCCGCGCGCGGCGCCGATCTGGTGACCACCGATGTCTGGTCGAGCATGGGCAAGGAGGAACAGCAGTCGCGGCGGATGCGCGATTTCGCCGACTATCAGGTCGATGCCGACGTGATGGCGCAGGCCCGGCCGGATGCGCTGTTCCTGCATTGTCTGCCGGCGCACCGTGGCGAGGAAGTCAGCGCCGAGGTGATCGACGGTCCACAGAGCCGGGTCTGGGATCAGGCCGAAAACCGTCTGCACGCGCAAAAGGCGCTCATGGAATTCCTGCTGCTGAGTGGCGCGGCTACAGCCTGAATGGCAGCTCCTGGCCGGTCGCATCCTTTCAATTCGTGATCCCCCCATCCCGCTGCCGCGCACCGGTCGCGGGATTTGCCACTCTCTGTCGCTGACAGGATGACGGCCCATTGCTCAGTCTGATAGATTGATGGCGGGTCAGATTTTGCCAATCGTCATGGCGATACCACGCCCCGCGTGTCCACACTTGCGTATTTCTCCTGCCTGAGCGCTGCGCGTCATGAAAGAATATGCCTTGATTCTGCTCGGGACCATCCTGGTCAACAACTACGTGCTGGTGAAGTTCCTTGGCCTGTGTCCCTTCATGGGCGTTTCCCGCAAGCTGGAAACCGCCATGGGCATGGGCCTGGCGACGACCTTTGTGCTCACCCTGTCCTCGATCTGCGCCTATCTCACCGATCATTACCTGCTGATTCCATTGGGTCTGGAATATCTGCGCACCATCGCCTTCATTCTGGCGATCGCCGTGGTGGTGCAATTTACCGAGATGGTGGTGCACAAGACCAGCCCGCTGCTTTATCAGGCGCTGGGCATTTACCTGCCGCTGATTACCACCAACTGCGCGGTCCTGGCGGCGGCGTTGCTGAACGTGCAGGCGCGGCATGATTTTATCGCCTCGGCGCTGTATGGCTTTGGTGCTGCGGTGGGCTTTTCACTGGTGATGGTGCTGTTCGCAGCCATGCGCGAGCGTATCGCGGTCGCGGATGTGCCGGTGCATTTTCGCGGCCCGGCCATCACCTTGATCACTGCGGGCCTGATGTCGCTGGCCTTCATGGGTTTTGCTGGACTGGTACGGGGTTAACGCCATGATTGTTGATATTTTCTCACTGGGCCTGCTCGCAGCGGCTTCAGGTCTGCTGCTGGGTTTTGCTGCTGTGCGCTTCAAGGTCGAGGGCGATCCGATCGTCGAACAGATCGACTCGATCCTGCCGCAAACCCAGTGCGGCCAGTGTGGCTATGCGGGCTGCCGGCCCTATGCCGAAGCGATCGCCGCCGGCGAGGCCGATATCAACCAGTGCCCGCCAGGCGGTGAGGGCGGCGTTATTGCTCTGGCTGAACTGCTCGGTCGCGATCCTAAGCCGCTCAATCCCGAGAATGGCGCCGAAAAGCCGAAAATGCTCGCGGTGATCGACGAGCAGAACTGCATCGGCTGCACGCTGTGCCTGCAGGCCTGCCCGGTTGATGCCATTCTCGGTGCCGCCAAGCACATGCACACGGTGATCGCCCGCGAATGCACCGGCTGTGAGCTGTGCCTGGCGCCCTGTCCGGTGGATTGCATCGACATGCTGCCGGTTGCGCAGAACATCGGCACCTGGAAATGGAGCTATCCGCTGCCGATGCCCGAGCCCCGCCGTGCAGCGGAGCAGGTCGCGGCATGAGTGGACTGTTTGCCTTTCATGGCGGGCTGAAAACCGTCCGCCACAAGACCGAATCCAACCAGACCCCGATCCAGACCCCGCCGCTGCCGCCGCGTCTCCTGGTGCCGCTGCGCCAGCACATTGGCAATCCAGCCAAGCCGCTGGTCCAGCCGGGCGACCGGGTGCTGAAGGGGCAGATGATCGCTCAGGCCGATGGCTATATCAGCGCCGCTGTGCATGCGCCGACCTCGGGCGTGGTGGCGGCGCTGGAGCCGGTGCCGGTGCCGCATCCATCCGGCCTGGCGGACTGGTGCGTGGTAATCGACAGTGATGGTGAAGAGCGCTGGATCGACCGGCAAGCCGTCGATTACCGCCAGATGCATCCGAGCGACCTGCGCAACTGGATTCGCAACAGCGGCGTGGTCGGGCTGGGCGGGGCCGTGTTTCCTAGCGCAGTGAAAATGAATCTGAGCGGCCACTGCGAGCGCCTGGAGCACCTGATCCTGAACGGTGCCGAGTGTGAGCCGTGGATTACCTGCGACGATCGGATCATGCGCGAGCGAGCGGCGGAGATCGTCGCCGGCATTCATATCCTGGCGCATCTGCTCAATCCGCGCGAGGTACTGATTGGCATCGAGGAGGACAAGCCGGAAGCGATTGCGGCCATGAACGCGGCCTGCGCGGGCACCGGTTATCAGGTGCGCGCGGTGCCAACCCGCTATCCGAGCGGCGACGTCAAGCAGCTCACCAAACTGCTCACCAATAAGGAAGCGCCGATCAAGGGCCGCTCGACCGATATCGGTGTGCAGTGCTTCAACGTCGCTACCGCCTATACCGTGCATCGCGCCGTGAACCATGGCGAGCCGGTGATCTCGCGCATCGTGACCGTCACCGGCCATGTGCAGCAGCCGGGCAATGTCGAGGCGCTGATCGGTACGCCATTTTCCGCCCTGATCGACTGGGCGGGCGGTTATCGCGAAGGCGCCGAGCGGCTGATCATGGGCGGGCCAATGATGGGTTTTGCCCTGCACAGCGACGAAGTGCCGGTGACCAAGGCCGCCAACTGCATCCTGATTGCCGGTGCTGCCGACTTACCGGCAGAACAGCCGGCCTTACCCTGCATTCGTTGCGGCGCCTGTGTGGAGGTGTGCCCCGCCAATCTGCTGCCGCAGCAGTTGTACTGGCACGCCCGCGCCCGCGAGTTTGACAAGACCCAGGATTATCAACTGTTCAGTTGCATCGAGTGCGGTTGTTGCAGCTATGTCTGCCCCAGCCACATCCCGCTGGTGCAGTACTACCGCTTTGCCAAGAACGAGATCTGGGCGCAGGAGAAGGAAAAACAGAAAGCCGAGCTGGCCCGGCAGCGCCATCAGGCGCGCGTCGAACGGCTGGAGCGCGAGAAGCAGGAGCGTGAGGCCAAGCTGCGCCAGAAGGCTCCCGCCAAGGCAGTAGCTCCGGTCGGCGAGAGTGCCCAGGTGCCGCTGGAAACAGCGGTGGCCCGCGCCCGCTCGGCGCGTGAATCCGTTACCGCACCGGCGACCGCCGGCAGCGATGCAGCGCAGGGTTGATTGACGATGCGTTTCCGGACGATCACTTCTCCACACACTCTGCAGGACACCAGCGTTGGCCAGGTGATGCGCCGCGTGCTGTATGCGATGCTGCCTGGCATTGCTGCGCTGCTGTGGTTCTTTGGCTGGGGCGTGCTGCTCAATCTGCTGCTGGCGACTGTGGTGGCGCTGGCGGCGGAAGCGTTGCTGCTGCTGATGCGTGGCAAGCCGCTGGCTCTGTACCTGGGCGATTACAGTGCTGTGGTCACCGCCTGGCTGCTGGCGGTGGCACTGCCGCCGCTGGCGCCCTGGTGGCTAACGGTCATCGGCGTGCTGGCGGCGATCGTGCTGGCCAAGCATCTGTACGGTGGTCTGGGCTACAACCCGTTCAACCCGGCGATGATCGGCTATGTGGTGCTGCTGATTTCCTTTCCGCGCGAGATGAGCAGTTGGCTGGTGCCGCATGGTCTGGGCCAGCCGGCGGCGCTGGACCTGTTCGAGAGCGCCCGGGCGATTTTTGGCGGCGTGCTGCCGGCGGGTATCACGCCGGATGCGCTGACCGGGGCGACGCCGCTCGATGTGCTGCGCACCCGGCTGGGTCTGGGGCAGAGCGTGAGCGAGGTGCGCAACAGTCCGGTGTTCGGGCTGGTGGCCGGGCATGGCTGGGAATGGGTGGCGCTGGGCTTTCTCGGCGGCGGGCTGTGGCTGGTTTACACCCGTGCTGCCGATTGGCGCATTCCGGTCGGCATGATCGGCGGACTGCTGTTGATCGCGACGGTTTTTTATCTGGCCGATCCGCAGCACTATGCGCCGCCCTGGTTTCATCTATGGAGTGGTGCGGCGATTTTCGGCGCTTTCTTCATCGCCACCGATCCAGTGACCGCCAGCACCACGCCGCGCGGCCGACTGCTCTATGGTGCGGGCATTGGCGTGCTGGTCTATGTGATCCGTACCTTTGGCGGCTATCCCGATGGCGTGGCCTTCGCTATTTTGCTGATGAATATCGCCGCCCCAACCCTTGATCTGTACACCCAGCCCCGGGTTTTTGGAGCACGGCGCGGATGAAGACCCTGGCGCGCAGTATGGGCATTGCCGCTCTGATTCTGACCGGCTTTGCCGTGGTGGGTACTGCTCTGGTGGCGATCACCTATAACGGTACCAGGGACACCATCGCCGAGGCCCAGCGGGCGGCGCTGGAAGCGACTCTGAACCAGTTAGTGCCAGCGGATCGCTATGATAATCGCATCACCGAGGATCACTTGGAGGTGGTGGCGCCGGAGTGGCTGGGCACCGATCAGCCGGTGACGGTGTACCGGGCGCGCAAGGCCGGCCAGCCGGTAGCGCTGTTCGCTACGCCGGTAGCGCCGGATGGCTACAGCGGGCCAATTCAGCTGCTGGTGGGCGTGTATGCCGATGGTACCCTGGCCGGGGTGCGGGTGCTGGCGCACAAGGAAACGCCGGGCCTGGGCGATGCGATTGACGAGAAGCGCGCGCCGTGGATTCTCGGTTTTGCCGGCAAGTCGCTGAGCAATCCGGTTCTGGATGGCTGGAAGGTCAAGAAGGATGGCGGCAGTTTCGACCAGTTTACCGGGGCGACGATCACGCCGCGCGCGGTGGTCAAGGCGACTCGCCGTTTCCTCGAATACGTCCGTGATCATCGTGATGCCTTGTTCGCCCCCGCAGAAAACCCGACTCAGGAGCGGAAATCATGAGCGAAACCGATTATCGGCATATTTTCAAGAATGGGGTCTGGACCCAGAACACCGGCTTTGTGGCGCTGCTCGGGCTATGTCCGCTGCTGGCGATGTCAAATTCGGTGGTCAATGCTCTGGGTCTGGGTCTGGCGACTACGCTGGTGCTGTTGATGTCCAATGTCGCCATTTCGCTGATTCGCCATCTGGTGCGGCCCGAGGTGCGCATTCCGGTGTTTGTGATGGTGATTGCCTGCGTGGTGACAGCGGTGGAACTGGCGATGCATGCCTTTCTGCCGGCGCTGTATACGGTGCTGGGGATTTTTATTCCGCTGATTGTGACCAATTGCTGTGTGATTGGTCGCGCCGAGGCGTTTGCCTTTAAGCATGGTGTGGCCAAGTCGGCGGTGGACGGGATTGCTACCGGGTTGGGTTTCACGCTGGCGCTGGTGCTGCTGGGTGCGCTGCGCGAGGCAATTGGTCAGGGTACGCTGCTGGGTCAGGCGGATCTGCTGTTTGGTACGACTCTGGGGCCGCATCTGACCCTGCATCTGGTGGATGATTATCGTGGCTTTTTACTGGCGATTCTGCCGCCGGGTGCATTTATTGGTCTGGGCTGTCTGATCGCGCTGAAGAATGTATTCGATGCGCGTGCCAAACGCCGCGCCGCTAATCGACCTGCGGTGACGACACTGGTTCAGGAGGCGGGTCGTGCCTAATTGCAAATCCGCGGTAGTGGTTCAAATGTGGATGCTCTAGACTGACGGGATCGACGTTTTCCACGAAGGGTACGACTTTGGTAACCCTGATCTTACGCTGTCTGCGCGGGCTGAGCCGGACCTTTGGCGTATCGCGCAACACGGTGACGCTTGGCTGAAAAAAGTCCTGGATATGCCGCCGCTGGTAGCTACTGTAACCGGATGATGTCCTGAACTGGATGAACTGTGGACCTTCGTAGGCCACCGCCGGCGGGGCGTGATCGGGCTGTGGCTGGCCCTCTGTCGGCGTACCCGCCAGATCGTTGCCCGCCGCGATAGCGGCGGTCAACTGGATCGTTTGGTCAGGCTAGCTGAACGCTTGGCTACTTCAATTAAATATCTTAGCGCCTCGTTGACTGCTTCTGCATTTGGAAATGCAGCAATGATGTCAGGTTCCAGACGGACCGTATCACAAAATTTTTTGCGCCCAGGGCCTAACTTTCTGACCTGCAAACTTTGTACATCGTACTCTGACCGCAACTCGTCTTCTGCTTCAATTTTGCTCATACGCTTTCCGCTCCGATAGTGTTGCTTCTCTTGCGCTAATCAAGCGAATAATATTGTTTCGCTCCACATAGGAAACAAACAATAACCTACCTTGTGCTGATTCGCCCAATAGAATAAAACGATGCTCTCTGTAGGAATGGTCAGGGTCGTAAAAATCCACGTATAGCGGATCATCAAAAACCGTTTTTGCTTCCGGGAAGGAAACCCCGTGTTTAGACAGATTAGTTACCGCTTTGTTTTCATCCCATTCGTATTCCATAAAAGCTCATATTCCCGGTTATGGGTAGTGGCCTAATGCAGAATGTTGGGCAGTGGTTCAGACTTGGATGCTCTGGACTGACGGAATCAACGTTTTCCACGAAGGGTACGACCTTGGTAACCCGGACCTTACGCTGTCTGCGCGGGCTGAGCCGGACCTTTGGCGTGTCGTGCAACACGGTGACGCCTGTCTGAAAAAAAGCCCTGAATATGCCGCCGCTGGCAGCTACTGTAACCGGATGATGTCCTGAACTGGATGAACTGTGGACCTTCGTAGGCCACCGCCGGCGGGGCGTGATCG
>OFSA01000076.1_pt1 | contig 16272 bp, 11 predicted proteins | sample 1543241 | NCBI WGS metagenome assembly OFSA01 (sample SAMN05442508, study PRJEB24371) | freshwater metagenome | isolation source: Freshwater Lake | place: Canada: Niagara | collected 2012-08-09 | reverse complement strand
TTTAATGATACGGCGACCACCGAGATCTACACACTGCATATCGTCGGCAGCGTCAGATGTGTATAAGAGACAGGTTATCGAGCGAGTACATCTATCTGCATCTAAAGCAGTTTGACTATGCGACGTTAAGCAGCACCTCATCCATCGCTGATGCGGTTAACTCAAAGACGGTCAAGGCGATTCCTATATTGGTTCCCGATGCCAATGTTGTAGCGGCTTTCGATGCTACCGTTAGCGCGATTTTCGGGCGAATCAAAACGATTCAACAACAAGCCCAGACCCTCGCCATCCTCCGCGACACCCTACTCCCCCGCCTGATTTCCGGCCAACTGCGCCTGCCTGAAGCCGAAGACGCCATCGCCGAAGCCGTCGCATGAAGTCCACCACGCCTCAGCCTTTACTGCCCGAAGGCTACGCCGACTGGCTACAGCATCTGAAGCAGGACATCACCCGTGCCCGGCAACGGGCAGCGCTGGCGGTCAATGCCGAACTGGTGCAGCTTTACGGGCGCATCGGGCAGGAGATTCTGACGCGGCAGGAGGCGCAAGGCTGGGGGGCGAAAGTCATCGACCGGCTGGCGCTCGATCTGAAAGCAGCCTTCCCCGACATGCGCGGCTGGTCGGCCAGCAACCTGAAATACATGCGCTTCTTTGCCCAGCATTGCCCACAGGGCCAAATGGGTCAGCAGCCTGCTGACCCATTGCCGTGGTTCCACCGGGTCAAGCTGCTGACTGATCTCGGCGACGCCCACCGCTACGGGCCGGATATCGCTCAGCTAGCGCGGTCGGGTTTTCTATACCCATTCGGGGGGCAACATGTATAGAAAATAGGTTTTTCTATACCTATCCTGGGCGACAGGTATAAAAAATGGCACTTTCTATCCGCATTGCCTGAGTGAGCCTGCCTGATATGAGCGCCCTTCCATCGCTGACGACCCTGAACCCCGAGCGTTTCGATACCCCGGCCATCCTCAAGCGGCTGACCAGCGCAAGCCGCAAGTTGGCGGAGCTGAAGGGCATCGCGGTGTCAATCCCCAATCAGGGCATGCTGATCAACGCGCTGGGCTTGCAGGAGGCGAAGGACAGTTCCGAGATCGAAAACATCGTCACCACGCACGACGAGTTGTTCAAGGACGATGTGCTGCCTGATGCCTTTGCCAATTCGGCGGCCAAGGAGGTATTGCGTTACCGGCAGGCGCTGCAGCTTGGTTTTGATCAGGTGCGGCAGTCGGGGCTGATCACGGTCAATCACCTGATCCACATTCAGGCTGAACTGGAACGCAATAACGCCGGGTTTCGCAAGCTGCCAGGTACGGCGCTCAAAAATAATAGTGGACAGACGGTTTATACGCCGCCGCAAGACCCGAACGAGATTGTGGCGCTGATGGGTGATTTGGAGCGTTTCATCAACGACGGCGATAGTTTTGCCGCCGACCCATTGATCAAGATGGCGCTCATTCATCATCAGTTCGAGAGCATCCATCCGTTTTACGACGGCAACGGCCGCACCGGGCGGATTCTGAATGTGCTGTATCTGGTGAAGGAGGGGTTGCTGGATGTGCCAGTGCTGTACCTCTCGCGCCACATCGTCCGCACCAAGGCCAACTATTACCGCCTGCTGCAAACGGTGCGCGACGAGGATCGATGGGAGGAGTGGGTGCTGTATCTGCTGGAGGCGGTGGAACAGACCTCTGAGCAAACGATCGTCACCATCCACCAGATCAAAGAGGCGCTGTTCGACTATAAGCACCGCATCCGTAAGCAATACAAGTTTTACAGCCAAGACCTGATCAACAATCTGTTCATCCATCCCTATACCAAAATCGAGTTTGTGGAGCGCGATCTGGGTGTCTCGCGTCTGACGGCGGCGAAGTATCTGGATGCGCTGGATGCGGGGGGCTTTGTCTCGAAGCGGAAAGTCGGGCGCAGCAACTATTTCGTGAATCTGGCGTTGTACCGAATTCTGCTGGGAGACGGGGCATGACCGAAGACCAACTGGAACAGGAAACCCTCGGTTGGCTGGCTGATCTCGGCTACGCCCACCGCTACGGCCCCGACATTGCCTTCGACGGCACGGCCCCGGAGCGCAAGGACTACCGCGAAGTGCTGCTGACCCAGCGCCTGAGCGATGCAATCGACCGGCTGAACCCCGGCATTCCGCTCCCGGCACGGCAGGATGCCTTGCAGCAGGTGCTGAACTTGGGCATTCCCGCGCAACTATCAGCCAATCATCGCTTCCATCAGGTGCTGGTGACTGGCGTACCGGTGCAATACAACCAGGACGGCGACACGCGGGGCGACTTTGTCCGGCTGATCGACTGGACGGATGCCACCCGCAACGAATGGCTGGCCGTCAATCAATTCACCATCAAGGGGCATAACGGGAAGAACGCGCACACCCGCCGCCCGGATATCATCCTGTTCATCAACGGATTGCCGCTGGTGCTGTTGGAACTGAAGAACCCGGCTGACGAGAACGCCGACATCTGGAAAGCCTACGGCCAGATCCAGACCTACAAGGAACAGATTCCCGACGTTTTCCAGTACAACGAATTGCTAGTGATCTCGGATGGCACCGAAGCGCGATTCGGCAGCCTCTCCAGCAGCGCCGAACGCTTCATGCAGTGGCGCACCATCGACGGGATCAACCTCGACCCGCTGGGACATTTCAATGAGTTGGAAACGCTAATCCGGGGCTTGTGCGCCCCCGCCTATCTGCTCGATTACCTGCGCTATTTCGTCCTGTTTGAAGATGACGGCACCCTGGTCAAGAAGGTGGCCGGGTATCACCAGTTCCACGCGGTTCTTGCCGCCATCCAGCAAACTGTGACCGCCTCGCGCCCCGGCGGCACGCACAAAGGCGGGGTGGTCTGGCATACGCAAGGCAGCGGCAAGAGCATCACCATGACCTGCTTTGCGGCGATGGTGATGCAGGAAACGGCAATGGAGAACCCGACCCTTGTCGTGATCACCGACCGCAACGATCTGGACGGGCAACTGTTCGGCGTCTTCTCCCTGGCGCAGGACTTGTTGCGCGAGCAGCCGGTGCAAGCCAATACCCGCCAAGACCTGCGCGCCAAGCTGGGCAACCGGCCATCAGGCGGCATCGTCTTTGCCACCATCCAGAAGTTCATGCCGGGCGAGGACGAAGACAGCTTCCCGCTCCTCTCGGACCGCCACAACATCGTCGTCATTGCCGATGAAGCCCACCGTACCCAATATGGCTTTAGGGCGAAGCTGAAGACCTTGAAACGATCCAGGACGTTGGCGAGCGGGTATGAAGCCGCTAACGACGGGGAGGCACGCAAGGTTGCCGACGAGCCGACTGTCATCTATCAGGTGGGCTATGCCCAGCACCTGCGCGATGCGCTGCCCAATGCCACCTTTGTGGCCTTCACCGGCACCCCGGTTTCATCGGAAGACAAGGACACCCGTGCCGTCTTCGGCGACTACATCCACGTCTATGACATGCAGCAGGCCAAGGAGGATGGCGCTACCGTGGCCATCTACTTTGAGTCGCGGCTTGCCAAGCTGGCACTCAAGGAAGCTGACCTGCCCGAGATCGACGCCGAGGTGGATGAACTCACCGAGGACGAAGAGGAAAGCCAGCAGGCCAAGCTGAAGAGTCGCTGGGCAGCACTGGAGCGGGTGGTGGGTGCCGAACCCCGCATTCAGGCGGTGGCGGCTGATCTCGTTGCCCATTACGAGGAACGCTGCACGGCACAAAGCGGCAAGGCGATGATCGTGGCGATGAGCCGCGACATCTGCGCGCATCTCTACAACGAAATCATCAAGCTGCGCCCCGACTGGCACGACCCCGACCCCGAGAAGGGCGCGATCAAGATTGTGATGACCGGCTCGGCCAGCGATAAGGAACTGCTGCGGCCCCACATCTACAACGCCCAGACCAAGAAGCGGCTGGAGAAGCGCTTCAAGAATCCCGACGATCCGCTGCGGCTGGTGATCGTGCGCGATATGTGGCTGACCGGCTTTGATGCGCCCTGCGTGCATACCCTGTACGTGGACAAGCCAATGAAGGGCCACAACCTGATGCAGGCCATCGCCCGGGTCAATCGCGTCTTCAAGGACAAGCAGGGTGGCTTGGTGGTCGATTACATCGGCATCGCTAACGAGCTGCAGAGCGCCCTGAAGGAATACACGGCCAGCAAGGGCCGGGGCAGGCCGACGGTGGATGCCCACGAAGCCTATGCAGTGCTGGAAGAGAAGCTCGACATCCTGCGCGGCATGCTGCACGGCTTCGATTACAGCGGTTTCCTGACTGGCGGGCATAAGACGCTGGCCGGTGCGGCCAACCATGTGCTGGGCCTGAAGGACGGCAAGAAGCGCTTCGCCGATCAGGCGCTGGCCATGAGCAAGGCATTCAGCCTGTGCTGCACGCTGGATGAAGCCAAGGCGGTGCGCGAGGAAGTGGCCTTCATGCAGGGGGTGAAGGTCATCCTCACCAAACGCGACATCAGCCAGCAGAAGAAGACCGATGAGGAGCGCGAACGGGCGATCCGGCAGATCATCGGCTCGGCGGTGGTCTCCGCAGAGGTGGTCGATATATTCGATGCGGTGGGACTGGATAAGCCGAACATCGGCATCCTCGATGATGACTTCCTCGCTGAGGTGGCGAATCTGCCCGAGCGCAATCTTGCCGTCGAACTGTTGGAGCGGCTCTTGGAAGGGCAGATCAAGACACGGTTTACTAAGAACGTGGCCAAGGTGAAGCAGTTCTCCGAGCTGCTGCGCGATGTCGTCAAGCGCTACCAGAACCGGGCGATTGAAACGGCGCAGGTCATCGAAGAACTGATCGCAATGGCGAAGAAATTCCGGGATGCCGTGCGGCACGGCGAAGCGACCGGCCTGACGCCCGACGAGCTGCTGTTCTACGATGCCTTGGCGGATAACGAATCGGCGGTGCGGGAACTGGGCGACGAGACGCTGAAGAAGATCGCGCAGGAACTGACCGAAAGCCTGCGCAGGAACATCACCGTGGATTGGTCACAGCGGGAGAGCATCCGCGCCAAGCTGCGCATCATGGTCAAGCGGATATTGCGCAAGTACAAATATCCGCCGGATCAGACCGAGGGGGCGGTGGAGTTTGTATTACAGCAGGCGCAGGAGTTGGGGGAGGCGTGGGCGTGGGCGTAGGCGTAGGCGTAGGCGATGCAGGTGTCCTGGGTGCCCCGACCCCGCTCCGCAGAGCGGCAAGGGGCGCCGATCACGTAGCGCGCACCCACTGCTGAAAACGATATGGCCAGGTATGCGCGGCATCTGCCGGATGCGCCTCGTCTGCGACCAGTTGCCACTCGCCCGCATCCCAATCCGGGAACCAGGTATCACCGGGCACCTCAGCCTCCACCCGCGTCAGGCAAAGCCGCTGCGCCCTCGGCAGGGTCTGCCGGTACAGCTCAGCCCCGCCAATCACCATCAGCTCAGGCACCGCGCCCGCGACATCCAACGCCGCATCCAGACTGTGCGCCACCACACAGCCCGGCGCGCGATAGTCACGATCCCGACTGAGCACAATCATCCGCCGCCCCGGCAAGGGCCGGCCAATCGATTCCCAGGTGCGCCGGCCCATCAACAGCGGCTTGCCCAGGGTGCTCTGCTTAAAAAAGCGCAAATCCGCCGGCAGATGCCAGGGCAGGCGATTATCGCGGCCAATCACCCGGTTACGCGCCAGCGCAGCGATCAGGGTCAATGTCGCACTCATGCCGGCACACTCATCATCGGCGCGTCAGGATCATCCAGGCGAATCGCAGTCAGCCGATTGCCCCAGACACAACCGCTGTCGAGCGCATAGAGACCCGGCGCGCGGTAATAACCCAGCGCTGCCCAATGGCCAAACACGATATTGAGATCGGCAGTGCGCCGGCCCGGCACCGCGAACCAGGGCAACAACCCCGCCGGCTGGCTGCCGAGTGGCCCCTTCTCAGCGAAGGACAGCGTGCCATCGGCCGTGCAAAAGCGCATCCGGGTCAGGGCATTGACAGTAAAGCGCAGCCGGTCATAACCGCTGAGCGACTCATCCCAGCGGCGCGGCTCACCGCCAAACATCTGGCCGAAAAACTCACGACTGCCCGGACCGCGCAACACCTTTTCCACTTCAGCGGCGCAGCGCTGCGCCAGAGCCAGATCCCACGCGGGCGGCAGACCCGCATGCACCATCGTGAAACCCAGTCCGGCATCGTGATGCAGCAGCGGGCACTGGCGTAGCAGCACCAGCAGTTCGGCACTGTCCGGGGCATCGAGAATGCTGTGAAACGTATCCTTGCGCTTGGGCTTGACCTGTCCAGCGGCCACCGCCAGCAGGGTCAGATCGTGATTGCCGAGCACCGCGACCACCCGCGATCCCAACTCGCGCACCAGGCGCAGCACCTCCAGAGAATGCGGGCCCCGGTTCACCAGATCACCAACCAGCCACAGAGTATCGGCGGTCGGATCGAAGCGCAGCCGGTCCAGCAGGCGCCGCAACGGTGCGTAACAACCCTGAATATCCCCGATCGCGTAGATGGCCATGTCAGTTTTTGACGGTGGGCACTGCTGCCGGAGCCGGTGCAGGAATCGGAGTCGCTGCCGGTGCAGGAACGGGTGAAGGCGGTAGCATCTGCGCCAGGATGTGGTGCGCTACACCCTGATAGGCCTCGTCGAAATGCTGGTCACCGGGCATTTTCACCGGGATGACGCCCAGATCGGCCAGCTTCGGGCAGGGCGTGTCGTCCTCGTCGGCACCGTAAATACACAGCCGCTTGAGCGTGGACAGCTTTTCCAACGCCGGGCGCACCGGCTGATCACCGGGCGCGGGATCATCGCTGATCCAATTTTTGAGATGGAACTCGAAGGTGGCGTAATCGGAAGGACTCAGCAGCGCGAGCAGATCAATCCGCTCCCGTAAATCCGGCGGCAGGCGGTTTAAAACTGCGGGCAGCACATCCGCGCCGAATGAAAAGCCGATGACCACCACCCGGTCCTTTTTCCACTGCCCCAGGTAATGGCGCAGCACCCGTTCCAGGTCCAGAGCCACCTCATCCGGCTGGCGGGCTTTCCAGAAATAGCTCAGCGAATCCCAGCCAATCGTCGGCAGACCATACTTGGCCAGCTCAGCAGTGACGGCGCGATCAAGCAGCGCCCAGCCACCATCGCCGGAGAACATCACCGCCAGTTGCCGACGTTCAGACCCAGCGCTCACCGGCACCTCGGTCAGCGGTACGCCGCTGATGCTGGCATCGGGCTGCACCTGCTTGACAATGCTCGGATCCAGCCACTGAAACAGCGCTGCAAGTTGAGGTTGCAGGTCGGTCAGACCGTTGGCACCGGGCATTTCGCTCAGCCGCGCCAGACCGGTGCTACGCACGAACTGCGCCGCTGCACCGGCATCGCAGGCTGGCCGGTTCTGGAATACAAACCAGGTGGTCGGCAGGCGGCTCACCGCTTTGAGCAGCACGCCGTGATTGTTGGGCAACGGGCTGGTTTCCAGCCCTGCGACACCGGCACACAGCGGCTTGCGCAGCGCCAGTTCCGGGCAGAAATCCACTGCAACTCCGGCATGAAAGCGTTCCGCCGGAGCCTGGGCCAGCGCCGCATAGCCCAGCGCCGCGCCCGCGCCAACCCCGAACACAATCGGAGCCAGATGAATCGCCGGCGGATAGCGCTGTTCCAGCAATCGGTTGAGCTGCTCAAAGGCGGTCGCCAGGTCGATACAGGGGGTATCGGCGCGGTTGAGCAGATCGAGATAGCTGTTCAGGTCGATGCCGGCTACCACATAGTCGTTATCGGCGATCTCCCGCGCCACGCCGGTCAGCGCAGCGGTCCAGCCGTCATTGCCGGACAGGGCCAGCACCACGCCCTTGGGTTCGCCGCTGGGGCGCTGGATGCGCAGCGTGCCAAAGTCGGGTGTGTCCAGGGTTTCCGCGACGGGCTCGGCACCGGCGGCAGTGGCCAGCAGGATCGCGGCCAGGCAGGAGAGGAGAACGCGCATGTGCATGGGAATCGTTTATTAACCTTCTCGCGGGTGTTCTTGTCGCTCAGCCAGGCATCGGACACCTGCCGCAGCCGCGCCACTATTGCCGCGCCATCGAGGATCTCGATGCGGTAGCCATCTGATAGCGATATTCGTCCAGCGTCTGATGCAGCACCCACAGCGCAGCCATCAACGCGGGCGTGCCCTGTTGGTGCGGCAGAGGACAGGGGTCGGCAGTGCCGGCCCCTGTCTCAGGTCTCAAGTCTCAGGGCGTGCGGCGCAGACGGATGTTGAGATCGCGCAACTGCGTATCCGTGACCGGTGCCGGTGCCTGGGTCAGCGGGCAGGCGGCGGTCTGGGTCTTGGGGAAGGCCATCACTTCGCGGATCGACTTGGCGCCAGCCATCAGCATCACCAGCCGGTCGAGGCCAAAGGCCAAACCACCGTGCGGCGGGCAGCCGAACTTGAGCGCGTCGAGCAGGAAGCCGAACTTGGCGCGCGCGTCCTCGGCGCTGATGCCGAGCAGCTCAAACACCGCGCTCTGCATCTCCTGACGGTGAATACGCACCGAGCCACCGCCGATCTCGGTCCCGTTCAGCACCATGTCATAGGCGCGCGACAGGCAGCGCTCCGGGTTGGCGCGCATCTCGGCCGGGTCGTCGTTGCGCGGCGCGGTGAAGGGGTGGTGCAGGGCATTCCAGCGCTGCTCCTGTTCGTCCCACTCGAACATCGGGAAGTTGACCACCCACAGCGGTGCCCATTCGCCACTGACCAGACCCAGATCGTGGCCGACCTTGATGCGCAGCGCGCCGAGGGCATCGTTCACCACCTTGGCCGAGTCGGCACCGAAGAAAATCAGGTCGCCATTCTCGGCGCCGGTGCGGCTGAGAATCTTGGCCAGCACCTCGTCGGGCAGGAACTTGACGATCGGTGCCTGCAGGCCGTCGCGGCCGGCGGTGATATCGTTGACCTTGATATAGGCCAGACCCTTGGCGCCATAGCGGCCGACGAATTCGGTGTAGATGTCGATCTCGCGCCGGCTGAGCGAGCCACCGCCAGGCACGCGCAGCGCCGCTACCCGGCCACGTGGATCCTGAGCCGCTGCCGCGAACACCTTGAAATCGACGCTGGTCATCAGGTCGGACAGCTCGGTCAGCTCCAGCGGGATGCGCAGGTCCGGCTTGTCGGAACCGTAGCGCTGCATGGCCGTTTCATAGGGCATGCGCGGGAATGGGTCGGGCAGTTCGACCTGCAGCGCCTCGCGAAACAGGGTGCGGATCATCGCTTCCATCAGGTCGGTGATCTGCTGCTCATCGAGGAAGGAGGTCTCGATATCGAGCTGGGTGAATTCCGGCTGGCGATCGGCGCGCAGATCCTCATCGCGGAAGCAGCGCACCACCTGGTAGTAGCGGTCGAAGCCGGCCATCATCAGCAACTGCTTGAACAATTGCGGCGATTGCGGCAGGGCGAAGAAATTGCCCGGATGGGTGCGGCTCGGCACCAGATAGTCGCGGGCACCTTCCGGCGTGGCCTTGGTCAGCATGGGGGTTTCGATGTCCATGAAACCGTGCTGCTCCAGAAAGCCGCGCAGGGTGCTGATGACCCGGGTGCGCAGCCGCAGCCGGTCCTGCATCAGGGGCCGGCGCAGGTCCAGATAGCGATAGCGCAGCCGCACTTCCTCGGAGGTGTCGTCATCGTCAAGCTGGAAGGGCAGCGGCTCGGCGCGGTTGAGAATCTCGACTTCGCGGGCCAGCACTTCCACCGCGCCGGTCGCCAGATTGGCATTCTCGGTGCCTGCGGGGCGCCGGCGCACGCGGCCGGTCACGCGCAGCACATATTCATTGCGCACGCGCTCGGCGTGGGCGAAGGCGTCCGGTACATCAGGATCGATCACCACCTGTACCAGGCCCTCGCGGTCGCGCAGGTCGATGAAAATTACGCCTCCATGATCGCGGCGGCGATGTGCCCAACCGCAAAGCGTGACGTCTTGATCCAGCAGGGTATCGGTGACCTGGCCGCAATAATGGCTGCGCATGGTGTCTGGGTTCCGTACGTGTGGCAACAAACAGGACTGGGAAGAAATGGGCGGGCCGGGCCGGCGCGCGAGCCATGTCCGGTGAATGGAGGCAGAAATGGTACGGATTCGGACTCCTGGCCGCAACCGGAGTCCGGCCCGCGCGCGTTCTAGCTGGAGCTGCCTGCGGGCGTCGGGCAGGCGCCACACCCACCGGCGCCATCGCAACTGCCACCGGAGGTGTCGCTCTTAGCCAGGTTCTTCTGGTTGCCTTTCTTGAAGTCGGTTTCGTACCAGCCGCTGCCCTTGAGGCGGAATCCGGCCGCTGAGATCAGTTTCTGCAAGTGCGGCTGGCCGCAGGACGGGCAGTCGGTTAATTCGGGGTCACTGAGTTTTTGCAGCGCTTCCAGTTCATGGTTGCAGGACTGGCAGCGATATTCGTAAATCGGCATGGCGCACCTCGCGGGCGGGCTGATGGCAAGGGGAGGTTTAAAGTGCCTATCGTTGTGGGGATTGCCGCGCCAAAATTCAAGGGCCGGCGCCCTTCGGCAGGCTCAGGGCGGCGCGGGATTTCCGAAACCGGTTGCACCTTACTGAACAGATGCTTGAATGTGCAACCCAAGTCGCCTACATCCACCGGCAACCGGTCCTGATTGCGGATTTACTCTTGAATATCCAGCGGAGCAAGCACCATGTCTGATTCCCCATCTCCGATTGCCTTGACCCTGCGCGGTCAGGTGGCCCTGATCACCGGCGGTGGCCGGGGGATTGGCGCTGCGACTGCGCAGGCACTGGCGCGCAAGGGCGCTCATGTGGTGATCGCCAGCCGCAGCGCTACGGAACTGGATGCTACAGTGTTGCAACTGCGCGCGGCGGGCCTGGCGGCCTCGGCGCGGGTGCTGGATGTCGCCGATGAGGCGGCGGTGGATGCGGTTTTTAGCGATATCGCCGCGACCCTGGGCCGGCTGGATATACTGGTCAACAATGCCGCCATCCTGCTCAGCGCGCCCTTTGCCAGCATGACGATGACCGATTGGGATCGGCTGATGGCGGTCAACCTGCGCGGTGCGGTGCTGTGCGCGCGGCAGGCCTTCCGGCTGATGATGGCGCAGGCGCATGGCGGCAGCCTGGTCAATGTGTCTTCGCTCGGCGGCGTCGCCAATACCGCCAAGTTCCCCGGCTATGCTGCCTATACGGTCAGCAAGTTCGCTCTGAGCGGCCTGACTGAAGCGCTCGCCGCCGAGGGCAAGGCGCATGGCATCCGCGTCAACGCGGTCGCCCCGGGCGCGGTTGATACCGCTATGCTGCGTCAGGCCGCGCCCCACCTGCGCACCCGCACCGGTCCGGCGGAGATTGCGCGGATCATCGCGTTCCTGTGCGATCCTGGCGAATCCGGTTGCATGACCGGCGCCATCCTGCCGATCGATAGCAATCTGTGACGGCCAAACCGCTAGGCAAACGGCACCAGCGGGCCGTAATGCCACTCACGCAACCAGTCCTCGACCGCCTCCGTCGGCAGTGGTGCGCAGATCGCCGCGCCCTGTAACTGGTCGCAGCCGTAAGCTTGCAGGAATTGCCACTGCTCGCGGTTTTCCACACCGCTCGCCAGCACACATAAGTCCAGATATTTGCCCAGGCCAATGATCGCCGCGACCAGGGCATCGTGACGCGGCGACTGTGTCAACTGGCGTACCAGGCCGCTGGCGATCTTGATCTTGTCCAGCGGCATTTGTTGCAGGTATTCGAGACTGGAATAGCCAACGCCGAACTCGTTGAGCACCAGACGCACGCCAGTCTGCTTGAGCTGCGCCAGCAGCGCCAGCGCCGTCGGGTGGGTCATCAGCGCTTCTTCGGGCAGTTCCAGTTCCAGTTGCGCCGGGTGCAACTGGTGCGCGGCGAGGATGGCCATGATTCGCGCCGGCAGATTGTCCTGCGCCAGTTGCGTGCGTGACAGGTTCACCGCCACACTCAGCGTTCGGCGGGCGCCTTCGCCGCCATTTTGCCAGGCGCGCAGTTGCCGGCAGGCGCTGTCCAGCACCCAGTCGCCGATCGCTACCATCAGGCCGCTCTGCTCGGCGACGTCCATGAAGAATTCCGGCGTCAGCAGGCCACGCTGCGGATGACGCCAGCGCAGCAGCGCCTCGACGCCGATCGGTTGCCCGTGGCTGACGGCAATCTGTGGCTGATAGAGCAGGGTGAATTCATTGCGCTGCAGGGCGGCGCGCAGCTCGATTTCCAGTTGCAGGCGCGCCAGCGCAGTTTCACCCATGGCCGGCTCGTAGAACCGGCAGGTGCTGCGGCCATCACCCTTGGCTTTGTACAGGGCGGTATCGGCTTGACGCAGCAGGGTCGCGACATCCTGACCGTGTTCGGGGTACAGCGCTACGCCCATGCTCAAGGAGATGTGCAGGCAGTGCATGTCGATATAAAACGGCTGGGTGATCGCCTCCCGCAGCTTGTCGGTGACCTGCCGTACCGCGTCGATGTCCTCGATGTTCAGCAGCAGGATCACGAACTCATCACCGCCGATGCGCGCTACGGTATCGCTTTGGCGCAGGCAGGCTGCCAGCCGTTGTGCGGTTTCCTGGAGCAGGCGATCGCCGGTGGCATGACCGAGGGTGTCATTGATCGGCTTGAAGCGGTCCAGATCGATGAAGAGCACCGCCAGGCGGTGTTGCTGACGGCGCGCCTGACTGCAGGCCTGCGCAAGGCGGTCTTCGAACAGCGCCCGGTTGGGCAGGCCCGTCAGCGGATCGTGCTCGGCAAGAAAGCGTACCTGCCGCTCGCGCTCGCGCAGCTCTTCTTCCAGGGCCTTGCGCGTGGTGATATCGCGGATGATCAGGATCGCGCCGACCACAGCGCCCTCGTCGTCAGGGATCGGTCCGACGTGGGCGTCGTACCAGTGCAGGCTGTTGAAAGGACCGACCGCCAAGGCCTCATGGCGGCTGGGCTGGCCGGTGTCGAGCACCTGGCGCAGCGAGGCCGCTACGGTGGCGCGGCTGGTCGGATCGATGTGATCGAGGATGGGCGTTGCGACGAACTGCTTGAGATCCAGCCCTTCAGGGGCGTGGTTGAGGGTGCGAATCCTGAGCTCGCGATCCACGGTGATCATCATGTCCGGGACGGCGCTCAAGTGTGCCGTGGTGTCCTTGAGTGTGGATTCGGCGTGGCGCAGATCGGTGATGTCGCTGATCACGAAGCGATATTCCTCGGCCTGGTTTGCTACGGTCGGGGCGCGGGTGCCGTTCAGGAGCACACAGCGCGGCGAGCCGATCGCCGGTCGTAGCAACACTTCCAGCGGCGGCACGTTTGCCGTAGTTCGCAATAGGCGCACCCGATAGGCGATGTAGCGTTCGCGATCCACTGCGGCAACAAAGTTCGTGAAGACCTGACCGGGTAGTTTCTCGCGGTTGACACCGAGCAGGACCGCGCCACATTGATTGACGCTGACAATGACGCCTTGGGCATCCAGGGTGAAATAGCCGACCGGGGCGAAATCATACAGGTCGGTATAGCGATCGAGCAGGCTGCGCATCTGCTGCTCGGCGGCGCGCAGCTCCTCGTTCTGCAACTCCAGCTCGATCCGGTGTACATGCAGCTCGTGGCTTAAGGATTTGACATCATGGCTGAGCAGCAACGGTGGTAACAGCTTCTTTTGCAGCAGCGCTTCCGCCCGATGGCGCAAATTCTTGTTTCGGTAGTTTCGCGGAAAGAGGGTCATGGCAAGCCTTTGCGTACTGGGGAATCATGATCAAGCGGCGTTCATGCCTCTACTCGAAAGTTCAGGAAAATAGCGCTCCTAACTAAACAGTGTAGTTCAGTACAGCAGATGCTGCATTGCGGGAACTGATGTGTCAGGATATGGATGCCGGATCGAAGGTCACCAGCAGCAGCGGTGCACCGCCTTCCGAGGCCCGGATGGGTTGTGCGGTCAGCCGTAGCGCTGGGCCGCTGCTGTTGGGCGTGGCCAATGGCAGCTCCAGGGTGCGTGGCCCCGGCGGCTGGCTTTCATCGGTCAGCAGGGCCTGCAGGGGCCTCAGATCGGCGGACTTCGGCACCAGTTCATGCAGGCGATAACCGCTCGGATCGGTGGCATTGATCTGGCTGTATTGGCGAAAGGCGCGGTTGGCGGTGACGACCCGCATATCGCTGTCCAGCACCGCCAGCGGCGCATCAAACAGATCGACGATGCTGACCATCAGGCTTTCAGCCCGCTCCCGCGCGGCCTGTACATCCTTCTGGGCCTGCTGTAACTGCTGCTGCACCGTCTTCTGCTCGCTGATGTCGGTGAAAGTCAGCATCACGCCATCAATGACGTTATCGGCGGTGCGATAAGGACGGATGCACATCCAATACCAGCCCCCTTCCCGGGTCCGCACTTCGCACTCGCGGCTGGAAAGCTGATCCAGGACCCTGCGCGCATCATCCAGCAGGAAGGGATAGTCCAGCTTGGAGACAATATCGCTCAGCGGGCGGCCTATGTCGCTGCCGATCAGGTTGCTGATGCGGGTGGCGGCCGCGTTGAAGCGGCGGATGTGCAACTGGTTGTCGAGGAAAATAATGCCGATATCGATGCGGCTGAGCACATTGTTTAAATCGTTGTTGACCTGCAGCAGCTCAGCGATTTTCTGCTCGTGCTCGGCGTTGAGCGTCACCAGTTCTTCATTGACCGATTGCAGTTCCTCGCGCGAGCTTTCCAGTTCCTCGTTGGCGCTCTGGATTTCCTCGTTGCTGGATTTCATTTCCTCGTTGGATGCCTCCAGATCCTGAATGGTGGTCTGCAGGTATTCGCGGGTGGCGCGTAATTCCCATTCCAGGGTGGCGATGCGCTTTTCGGCACTGGCCGAGGCGCTCGGTGGCGCGCTGCTGCTATCCAGGGTCTCAAACTGGATGATGTTGAGTTCCGGCGCGGTCGCCACCTTGGGCAGCGGGTATACGCTCAGGCGGATATTCTGCAACCCGTCATGACCCTGCATGTGGACGTGCTCGTAAATCACCGGTTCGCCATCTATCTGCGCCTGACGCAGGGCGGCACCGAGGAAAGAGCTCAGACCCTCGCGCGCCAGACGCAGCACGTTGCTCTCAATGCCTTCACCGCTGGCCAGCTCCAGGTATGCCCCAGTGCGGCCATGCACATACAGGATGTCGCCTTGACCATTTACGAGCACACAGGGCGGCGCGCGATCCAGGAGCCATTGCTCCAATATCTGCCGAATGTTGATTGCGGGTTCTGGAGACGTTCTGGCCAGTTCGGAATTATTGGGTATCCTGTTTAAATCTAAAACATTCGTTGCTAGTGAGCGTGGTTCGGAATTGGCGATACGCTGATAAATTTTCCACTGGCGATTGATCGGCGTGAACAAATGAGGGAAGGCATCAGCGTTTTCCGAGTTGCCCAGGAACAGAAAACCACCCGGCTTGAGCGCGTAGTGCAGCAGTTGCAGGACTTTTTTCTGCAGCGGCGACTGCAGGTAGATGAGCAGGTTACGGCAACTGATCAGGTCAACGCGGGAAAAAGGCGGATCCTTGATTATGCTTTGCGTCGCGAACACCACCGAACTGCGGATCAGGTCCTTGATCTGATAACCGGTTTCGTCCAGAACGAAAAACTGCGCCAGGCGCTCGGGGCTCAGGTGGGCGGCGATGCCCAAAGGATAGTGACCTAGCCGGGCGCGGCTGATCGCGGCGCTATCCAGGTCAGTAGCAAAAATCTGCACCGGGTAGGCGTTGTGGGTGGCGTTCTGATACTCGTAGAGCAGGATGGCCAGCGAGTAGGCTTCTTCGCCGCTGGCACAGGCTGGCACCCAGACCCGAATCGGTTCCTCGGATGGGCGCGCAGTGAACAGCGGTGGCAGGGCAAGCTGCCCGAGTATCTCGAAGGCCTCTGGGTTGCGGAAGAATTCAGTAACGCCAATCAAAAACTCCCCAACCAGCAGGTTCACCTCCAGCGGCACATGCCGCAGGTATTGGTAGTAGTCCTCGATCTGCGTAATCTGCTGTACCGCCATGCGCCGGGCAATACGCCGCTGGACGGTTTTTCGCTTGTATTGGGAGAAGTCATGGCCGGTCCGGGCGCGCATCAGGATAAAAATTCGATGCAGCATGCTATCCGCCGAGGAGGCTATGGAAGCCTGCGCCGTATCTCTGAACAGGTGCAGGCAGCGCAGCAGGTAGGCGGGCATTTGTTCCGGCGGCAGGATTTGATCGATGCAGCCAGTGGCGATGGCGCTTTGCGGCATGGAGGAATGTGCGGCGGTGGTCGGTGTCTGGGCCAGGGTCAGGCTGCCTTCAGC
>OFSA01000075.1_pt1 | contig 16434 bp, 15 predicted proteins | sample 1543241 | NCBI WGS metagenome assembly OFSA01 (sample SAMN05442508, study PRJEB24371) | freshwater metagenome | isolation source: Freshwater Lake | place: Canada: Niagara | collected 2012-08-09 | reverse complement strand
CGCGATATTGCCTATGCCCATCACGAGAAGTGGGACGGCAGCGGCTATCCCGAGGGTCTGGCCGGCGATGCGATTCCAGCGGCGGCGCGGCTGATGGCGGTGGCCGATGTCTATGACGCCCTGATCAGTCAGCGCGTCTACAAGCCGGCGTTGCCGCACGAGCAGGCGGTGGCAGCGATTCGCGCCGGCCGGGGTACACATTTCGATCCGGATGTGGTCGATGCCTTTCTGGCGCTGGTCGATACCTTCCAGGCCATCGCGACCCGCTTCGCTGATCAGCCCCATGCGCTGCAGGTGGCCGAGGAGCGGATCAGGAACGCGCTGAGCGACCAGGCAGCGCTGCCCAGCTAAGCTTATGGGCATTGGTTTCCTCCATAACCCACCGGGCCCTGCCACCATGTCGATCCTGATCGCTCTATTGCGCGGCAGTCGCCGCGTCCTGCCGGGCCTGTTGCTGCTGGGCGGTATCGTCGCCTGCGCGCCCGAGGCGCCAGCACCTGCGGCCACGGGTAGCGGTCAGCTCGGTGAGGTGCAGCGTCGGGGCACCCTGATGATCGCGACGGATCCGGCGTTTCCGCCGCAGTCGGAACTGCTGGCCGATGTCGCGCCGGCGCGGCCGACCCGCTGCGCGACGAATGCCTATACCGCCAATCAGTTACGTGGCCTGGATATTGATGTCGCGGTGGAAGTGAGTCGCCGCCTCGGCGTCGAGCCCTGTTTCGTGACGCCGCCCTGGGCGCAGATCGTCAGCGGCAACTGGAATGGTCGCTGGGATGTACATGTGGGTTCCATGTCGATCACCGGCGAGCGCCTGCAATGGCTGTACTTCACCCAGCCCTACCTGAGTGGCGGTGCTCAGCTGTTTGTATACAAGGGCAGTACGCGCTTTCAGAACCCAGCCGATCTGTCGGGGCGACGCATTGGCACCTGTGCTGGCTGCGCCTACGAGAACTACCTGAATGGCACGCTGACCATGCCCGGGCAGACCCTGAAATTCGTGGTGCGTGATGCCACGGTTGTCGGCTATGACACCGATACCTCGGCGCTGGCGGATCTGGCCCAAGGCGATGGCGCGCGCCTGGATGCGGTGCTCACCGATCCCGACACCGGCCGCAAGGCCATTGCCGACGGGCTGGCGGTCAAGCCACTCGGTGCGCCGGTCTATCGCGATTATGTGTCCATCAGCCTGGACAGGCACAGTAGCGCCGATGCGCTGCCGCTGGTGATTCGCATCAGCCAGATCATTCGCGACATGCACAGTACTGGTTTTCTCAGCGCGCTTTCCCTGCGCTATTACCAATACGATGCTGCCGCTCCCGCCAGCCAGTATGATCTGGCGCTATTGGCGCAGTATCCACCGCACTGAGTACTGCCATCATGCCTGATCGGTCCCGCTACCTGCCGCGTTCCTGGAACCGGAGCCTGATGGCGCGGCTGGTGATTTATTTCCTGCTGCTGTCGCTGGTTACTGTCGGTCTGGTGAGCTTTGCTGTCTACTGGCGCGCCGCAGACAGCCTGCAGGATTCGATCTACCGGCGCCTGCAGATGCGGGTCGCGCTGCAGGAGGACAACCTCAAGCTCTGGATTGACGAGCAGCGCCGCAACCTGGCCTTCATCGCCTGGCTGCCGGAAATCCAGTCTCTGAGCAGCTATCTGGCCGAACTGCCGCCCGGTGATCCCGGCCATCAGAATGCTGCCGCGACCCTGAAGACCTATCTCAATTATGTGGTCACGAATGTCTCGGACGCAGTGGAGCTGTTTATTCTCGATCTCGATGGACGGGTCCTTTTATCCACCCACACGCCGGGCACGGGGCTGTCTCTGGCCGGGGCCTCGTTTTTCCAGCAGGGCCTTACCCATACCACGCTGCCACCGTTCTATACCCATGCCGAAAGTGGCCAGATACGGCTGACTGTGGCCACGCCGATATTCAATGCCGCCAAGCGTCGGGTCGGCGTGCTGGCCGGGCATCTCAATCTGGCCCGTATCGAGCGCATCATCGGCGAGCGCGTTGGTCTTGGTAACAACGAGCAAACCTATCTGGTGAGCAGCGATCATCGCTTTATCGCTGCGCCACGCCACCTGGATGCCGGACTGCGCCCAGCGGCCGCCCACTCGCTGGGTATTGACAGCGCCCTGCAGGGCCAATCCGGGCAGGCGCACTATATGAATGATCGCAGCACTCCGGTGATGGGCGTCTATCAATGGCTGCCAGGCCTGCATGCGGCGCTGCTGGCCGAAATCGCCGAGGAGGAGGCTTTTGCTCCGGCGCGGCGACTGGCATGGACCGTGATTGCCATTGGCGCACTGTCGGTGCTGGTTCTGACGGTGGGCGTTTACCTGCGTGCGCGGCAGATCGCCCGGCCCATCCTGGCGATCACCGCGACCGCCGAGCGGGTCGCTGCAGGCGATTTTACCCATGCAGCGCCGGTGTTGACCCAGGACGAGGTTGGCACCCTGGCCACGGTGTTCAATGAGATGACCACCCAGTTGCGGCGGCTGTATGCCGGGCTGGAGCAGCAGGTCGCTGAGCGTACCATTGACCTGACCAGGGCCAATCAACGTCTGCAGCAGGAAGTGGCCGAACGCAGCCGGATCGAGGAGGCGCTGCGCTTGCAGAATGCCTATCTGGGTGCGCTGCATGAAACCTCGCTCGGCATCATCGGGCGCCTGCAGGTGCAGGAACTGCTGGAGACGCTGGTCAACCGTGCCGGGCAACTGCTAAACACGCCGCACGGTTTCGTATATCTGCGCGATGCCAACGGGCAGCATTTTGAATGCAAGGTTGGGGTGGGCATCTTTGCCCAGTTGCTCGGCCGCCAGCTCAACGCATCGGTCGCGCCGCCTGAGCCGATTACGTCGATGATCCAGCACGCCAGCCTGAACGATCCGCTCTGGCTCGATGAATTCAGCCAGTTGAGCGCCGTGATCAGTGTGCCGTTGCAATCGGGCGGGCAAACCTGGGGCGTGATCGGCTTGGCGCGCACCGAGAATCAGACGACGGAATGGCCGTTTGGCGATGAGCAGCTGGCGCTGCTGGAACGCTTTGCGCAGCTCGCCTCGATCGCCCTGGATAATGCGCTGCTCTATACCCGTGCCGCCGAGGCCCGCACCGAGGCTGAAAACGCCAATCGTGCCAAGAGCCAGTTTCTGGCCAATATGAGCCACGAGATTCGCACGCCAATGAATGCGATCATCGGCATGGCCTATCTGGCGCTGCGCAGCTCGCTGGACGCCCGGCAGCGCGATTATGTGCAGAAGATCCATGACGCCGGCACGGCCCTGCTGGGCATCCTCAACGACATTCTCGACTTTTCCAAGGTCGAGGCCGGCAAGCTGGAGGTGGAGTACACCGTGTTCAGCCTCGATCAGGTGTTCGATAACCTGATGACGGTGCTCGGCCACAAGGCCAGTGACCAGAATCTGGAGCTGCTGTTTCGCATCGCGCCCGGCGTGCCGCGCCAGCTGATCGGCGATCCACTGCGCCTCGGGCAGGTACTGCTGAACCTGACCGGCAATGCGATCAAGTTCACCAGCCAGGGCCATGTGCTGGTGGATGTGACGCTGCTCGACCCGGAGCCGGGCGCTGGTGAATCTAAATCGGTACGGCTGTGCTTCGCGGTGTACGATACCGGGATCGGCATTGCCGATAGCCAGCGCGAGCGCCTGTTCGAGGCGTTCACCCAGGCAGACGGTTCCACGACCCGCAAATATGGCGGCACCGGTCTGGGCCTGACCATCAGCCGGCGTCTAGTCGATCTGATGGGGGGTGTCTTGACGGTGGATTCAACGCTCGGTCAGGGTAGCTGTTTCCAGTTCACTCTCGACTTCGCGCCCGGCCCTGGCGCGCTGGAGCCGTCCGGCCTGCCTGCGGCGCTGACCGGGCAACGGGCGCTGGTGGTCGATGATTATGCGCTGGCCGCCGAGGTGCTCGGCGGGATGCTGCGGGCACTGGGTCTGCGCGTGGAGTGCGTGTCTTCGGGCCACGCGGCGTGGGCAGCCTTCGATGCTGCCGGGGCCGATCCGTACCGGATCGTGTTCATGGACTGGCACATGCCGGAGCTGGACGGTATGGCCACCACCGAGCGTATTTTGCGTGATGCGCCGCCCGGCTCACGACCGTGGGTGGTGATGGTGACCGGTTTCAACCGTGATGCGCTGCGCGAGCGGGCCGAGGCTGCCGGGGCCAGCGTCTTGCTATACAAGCCGACTACGCCCTGGCTGTTATGCGAAACTCTGCGGACGCTGTGTGCGGCGATCCTATCTCCAGCGGCGATCACGGCACCCGAACCGGAACCGGTACAGCTGGCTGGGCGGCGCGTGCTACTGGTCGAGGATTGTGAGATTAATCAAATGGTGGCGCGGCGGATGCTGGAAAATCTTGGCGCAACGGTAACAATCGCCGAAAATGGCCGTTTGGCAGTCGAGGCACTGGACGGGAATCCGGACGACAGCTTTGATCTGGTCCTGATGGATGTGCAAATGCCGGAAATGGATGGCTACACGGCCACCCGGCAGATCCGTCGCATGAATCGCTTTGCTAACCTGCCGATCGTGGCTGTGACCGCATATGCCCTGCCCGAAGACCGGCAGCGCTGCCTGGATGCCGGCATGAATGAACACATGGCCAAGCCGATTAAACCCGGGCTGCTGCTGCAGACCGTACTGCCCCTGCTGCAACGGCAGGCTGCGCCGGTGATGGCCCCCGCAGCGGATCCGGTGCGGCTGGAACTGCTGCTTACCCGCCTGCGTCAGTTGCTGGCCGAGGACGACATCGAGGCCGTCGATTATCTGGGCGCGCACCGCGCCGAGTTGATGGCTGGCCTGTCGGTGGGGGCCTTCCTGCAACTGGAGCAGGCGATCAATCACTATGAATTCGCCGTTGCATTGCGCTATGCCAATGCCTTACGCATCGCGCCGGCTTAGCCCTACCATGGTCAACCACCGATGATTGACGCGCATGCTCTTTCCTGCAATAGCGAGCGGCAAACTCTGCTGCTGGTCGATGATGTGCCCGATAACATTGCCCTGCTCAGCGCCCTGCTTCAGGACCACTATAAAATCCGCGCGACCACGCACGGCATGCGTGCCCTGGAGATCGCCGCCAGCGAGCCACAGCCGGATCTGATCCTGCTCGACATCATGATGCCGGACCTGGATGGCTACGCAGTCTGCCAGCAACTGAAGGCCGATCCACGCACCGCTGCGATCCCGGTCATTTTCCTGACCGCCAAGACCAGCACCGAGGACGAGGAACGCGGTTTTCAGCTCGGCGCGGTTGATTATCTGATCAAGCCGGTCAGCCCTACGGTGGCGCGTGCCCGGATCGAGGCCCATCTGGCCCTGAAGAACGCCCGCCAGTTCCTGCAGGATCGCAATGCCTTTCTCGAAGCCGAAGTGCGTCGGCGCAGCCAGGAAATGCTGGCCATTCAGGATGCGACCATCATTGCCCTGGTATCACTGGCCGAGACCCGCGAGAGCGGCACCGGCAGCCATATTCGCCGCACCCAGCATTACATTCTGGCGCTCGCCCAGCAGTTGCAGGAACACCCGCGCTTTGCCGGCTTTCTCAGCAACGAAACCCTGGACCTGTTGTTCAAGTCGGCGCCGCTGCATGACATCGGCAAGGTGGGCATTCCCGACCGTATCCTGCTCAAGCCGGGCAAGCTGAGCGCCGAGGAATTCGCCATCATGAAAACCCACACCACCCTGGGCCGCGATGCGATTCTCGCCGCTGAGCAGCAGCTGGGCAGTTCGGCGTCGTTTCTGCGTATTGCCCGCGATATTGCCTATGCCCATCACGAGAAGTGGGACGGCAGCGGCTATCCCGAGGGTCTGGCCGGCGATGCGATTCCGATTGCCGCCCGGCTGATGGCGGTGGCCGATGTCTATGATGAGCTGACCGGTCGCCGCGTTTACCGGGTCGCGCTGCCGCACGAGCAGGCGGTAGAGGTGATTCGCGCTGACCGGGGCAGGCATTTCGATCCGGATGTCGTCGATGCCTTCCTGGCCATCGCTGACACCTTCAAGGGCATCGCTGCGCGGCTGGCTGACGATGAGCGCGAACTGCAGCGCAGCATGGCGCAACTGGAAGCGGCCCTAGCCGAGGAGCGCATCGTGCTGGGCAGCGGCGCCGACGAGTAGCCGGCCCGGCCCTTGCTCAGACCCGCCAGATCAGGCTGGCCATGCGCCCGGTGCGATGTTCACGGCGGTAGGAAAAGAACAGCTCCGGTTCGCTGAAGGTGCAGTGTTCGCCACCGTAAATCGCGTCGATGCCCAGCGCGCGCAACTGCCGTCGCGCCAGTTCATAAAGATCCGCCAGCCAGCGCCCCGCCGGCGAGGGCTGAAAACCGGCGGCATTGCCGGCATCCAGCGCCAGGAAGGCGGCGCGCACCTCATCGCCCACCTCGAAGGCGCGTGGCCCAATCGCCGGACCCAGCCACGCCAGCAGGTCCGCCGCAGCTGTATTCATCTGCGCCACGGTCGCGCCGATCACGCCACCGGCCAGTCCGCGCCAGCCGGCATGCGCCGCCGCGACCACGGTTCCAGCCCGATCGCACAGCAGCACCGGCAGGCAGTCTGCCGTCATCACCACACAGGCCCGGCCCGCTGCCCGGGTCCAGGCGGCATCGGCGGCTGGTGGCGTGGTCACGGTGTCCGCCGCAATCACGCTCACGCCATGCACCTGTTCCAGCCAGGCCGGTTCCAGGGCCAGATCCAGGGCCGCGCGTAGCCCTTGCCGATTGGCGGCGACGCAGGCCGGATCATCACCCACATGCCCGGCCAGATTGAACCGGTCATAGGGCGGCCTGCTCACTCCGCCCTGCCGCGTGCTGCTCACGGCGCGCACGCCTGGCGGGGCTGGCCAGTCGGGAAGAATCAGGTGCTCAAGCAGGGCTTCAAACATGGGTGTGCTCCGCGTCATCTGCGAGAATGGCCAACAGTTGCGCCAGATCGGGGGGAAGGGATGCGGGCCATTCCCGCCATTCGCCGCTGAGCGGGTGGCTCAGGGCCAGGCGCTCGGCGTGCAGGGCCTGACGGCGGAAACCCTGAATCGCCTCGATGCAGTGTGGCGATGCCCCAGGCGGCAGGCGCGGCCGTCCGCCATACACCGGATCACCGAGCAGCGGCAGGCGGATATGCGCCATGTGCACACGAATCTGGTGGGTACGGCCAGTGTCGAGTTTGACCTGCAGCAGGCTGTGGCCGCGAAAGCGCTGCTGTATCCGGTAATGGGTCACCGCCGGCTTGCCACCCGGGGTAACGGCCATGCGCTGGCGATCCACGGGGTGACGACCAACTGGCGCATCCACGCTGCCGCCGGCAATCGGTAGACCGTTCACTACCGCCAGATAGTAGCGCTCGATGCGCCGCGCCTGCAGTTGTGCAACTAGCGCAGTGTGCGCGCGCAGACTGCGGGCCACCACCAACAGCCCGCTGGTGTCCTTGTCCAGGCGATGCACCAGCCCAGCGCGCGGCAGCGTCGCCAGTTCCGGCGCATGATGCAGCAGGGCATTCACCAGGGTGCCATCGCGATTGCCGGCGGCCGGATGCGCGACCAGCCCGGCCGGCTTGTCGATCACCAGCAGATCAGCATCCTCATACAGGATGGTGAGCGGAATCGCCTGGGCAACGGCAACGGTTTCCACCTCGCGCGGCAGTGCGCCGCGCACATGCTCGCCGCCCTGCACCGGGTCACGCGGCCGGCGCGGCTGACCGTCCACGCGCAGATGCCCGGCCTTGAGCGCCTGCTGCAGGCGGTTGCGCGAATAGGCCGGCAGCAGTTCGGCCAGGGCCTGATCCAGGCGCATTCCGGCGCAGGCGGCGGGGATTTGACAGTCGATGGCTTCAGCGGGTGGCATGATGGTTTTTAACGGTCCGGGCGGTATACTGACTTGCATCATTCTACTCCCGACAACCGCTGTCACATGCCGTCATACATGCGCCGCATTTCGAAACTGCTTCTCGCCGGCCCGCTGGCCGCCGTGCTGCTGGCCGGCTGCTCCCTGCTCCCGGACAAGATTGATGAAACCAAGGGCTGGTCGGCCCAGCGCCTCTACAGCGAAGCCAAGGAAGCGATCGGCGAGGGCAACTATCGCACCGCGCTCGAATACCTGGACAAGCTCCAGGCCCGCTACCCATTTGGCCGCTACTCGCAGCAGGCACAGCTCGACACCATCTTCTGCCAGTACCGCGACAACGAGCCGGATGCCGCCATCGCCGCCGCCGACCGTTTCATCAAGGCCAATCCGCGCCATCCCTACGTCGATTACGCCTACTACATGCGCGGCCTGGTGAATTTCAACCGCAGTAACACCCTGATCGACCGGCTGGCCCCGGTTGACCGCGCCAAGACCGATACCAACACCGCCCGGCAGTCCTATAACGACTTCTCCGAGCTGATCCGCAAATTCCCTGACAGCAAGTACGCCGAGGATGCCCGCCAGCGCCTGCTGTTCCTGCACAACAGTCTGGCCATGTATGAAGCCAACGTTGCGGACTTCTACCTGCGGCGTGGCGCCTATGTCGCGGCGGTCAATCGCGCCGCCTATGTGCTGCAGAACTATGCCCGCTCGCCGGCGACCGAAAACGCGCTGGGCATCATGACCCAGGCCTACGTCAAGCTGGGCATGCCGCAACTGGCCGCCGACAGCCTGCGGGTGCTGGAGCGTAACTATCCGCAATCGCCGCAATTGCCGACGCTCAACGCGCTGGTCAAGGGCGCGGGTTAGGGCGGGCGGACCCGCGGATCGCCATTTTCTCCACTGCTTTGCGAGGATTGCGCCATGTGGGATTTCTTCACCACCGTTCGCCATCGCCACTCGGTCCGCAAGTACCAGCCGGACATGCCGGTCGAGACCGAAAAGCTGCACGCCATCCTGGAAATGGCCTGTGCCGCGCCTTCGGCCGGCGATCTGCAGGCTTATCGCATCGTGGTGGTGCGTGATCCAGCCGAGCGGCAGGCTCTTGCCGGGGCGGCCAGCGCGCAGACGTTCATCGCTGAAGCGCCGGTCTGCCTGGTGTTCTGCTCTGATCCGGCCCGTTCAGCGCAGACCTTCGGTGAGCGTGGCGCCCGGCTGTACGCGCTGCAGGATGCCACCATCGCCGCCGCTTATGCGCAACTGGCGATTGTCGCCGCCGGCATGGCTTCGACCTGGGTCGGTTACTTCGACGAGGCGCAGGTGTGCGCGGTGTTGGGCCTGGAGCCGGGACTGGTGCCGCTGGCCCTGCTCAGCCTGGGTTATCCGGCGGAACTGCCGGAACCGAGCACGCGCCGGCGCCTGGATGAGGTTGTGACTTGGCGGTGATGGCGCTGGCTGGAGTGCGGGTTTGTGTTGGTCTTGACCTTCTCTCCGCCCTTCAGGGCAGGGAGGAGGTTAAGGTGCTTAAGCGTATGCAGTCCTGCTCAGACCTCTCAGCGGTCGCGCTAAAAGTGCGCCGCTGAGCGTTTCTCACCGCGCCCGTTGCAGCGCCCGAATCCCCTGTTCCAGCCCTTCCAGAGTCAGCGGATACATGCGCTCGCCCATCAATTCACGCACCATCTGGATCGAGGGTACATAGCTCCAGCGGTTTTGCTGTAGCGGGTTCAGCCAGATGGCGTGCGGCCAGGCCGTCAGCAGCCGGCCTAGCCAGACATCGCCGGCCTCGGGATTGAAATGCTCAACGCTGCCACCCGGATAGGTGATTTCATAGGGACTCATGGTGGCATCGCCGACCAGGATCAGCTTGTAATCCGGGCTGAAGGTGCGCAGCACCGTGGCCGTGTCCAGCTTCTCGGTGTAGCGGCGGCGGTTATCCTTCCACACCCCTTCATACACCATGTTGTGAAAATAGAAGTATTCCAGGTGCTTGAACTCGCCGCGCGCCGCCGAAAACAATTCCTCGCAGGCGCGGATGTGATCATCCATCGAACCGCCCACGTCCAGAAACAGCAGCACCTTGACCGCGTTATGCCGCTCCGGGACCATTTTCAGATCCAGATAGCCAGCATTGCGCGCAGTCGAGCGAATGGTGTCATCCAGGTCCAGTTCCTGGGCAGCGCCCTCGCGGGCAAAGCGCCGCAACCGGCGTAGCGCCACTTTGATATTGCGCGTACCCAGTTCCACCGTGTCGTCGAGATTGCGAAACTCGCGCCGGTCCCAGACCTTGACCGCGCGGCGATGGCGCGACTGCTCCTGACCGACACGGATGCCTTCCGGGTTATAGCCGTAGGCGCCAAATGGCGAGGTGCCCGCCGTCCCGATCCACTTGTTGCCGCCCTCGTGCCGCCCTTCCTGCTCGGCCATGCGTTCGGCAAAGGTCTGCATCAGCTTTTCCCAGCCGCCGAGCGATTCAATCAGCGCCTTGTCTTCATCGCTCAGGGTTAGCTCAGCCAGTTTGTGCAGCCACTCCAGCGGGACCCCGGCGCCGATGATGTCATCAAAATGCGCCGCCAGGCCCTTGAAATGGCTGGCGAATACCTGATCGAAACGATCATAGTGCCGCTCGTCCTTGACCAGGGCCGCCCGCGCCAGATAGTAGAACTCCTCGACGCTGTGCGCAGTCACTCGCTGATTCAGCGCCTCCAGCAGGGTCAGGAACTCGGTCAGCGTCACCGGAATGCTGGCCTGGCGCAGCTTGAAGAAAAAATCGGTCATCATCGGCGAATCTCCTCGGCTCCGATCCACTGCCGGTCGTGGGTGCGCAACCGGCGCAGGTGCAGCGCTTAGTCCTTTTTGCGTCGGCTCATAAACATCAGTCGCTCGAACAGATGTACATCCTGCTCGTTCTTCAACAGCGCGCCATACAGCGGTGGAATCGCCTTGCGCTGATCGCCACGCAGGGCCTCGGGCGGAATATCCTCGGCGACCAGCAGCTTGATCCAGTCGAGCAGTTCCGAGGTCGATGGGCGCTTTTTCAGCCCCGGCACCTCGCGAATCTCGAAGAAGGCCTCCAGTGCCTCGCTCAGCAGGCGCTTTTTCAGATCCGGGTAATGCACCCGCACGATCTGCTCCATGGTGTCCTTGTCCGGGAAGCGGATGTAATGGAAAAAGCAGCGGCGCAGGAACGCATCCGGCAATTCCTTTTCGTTATTGCTGGTGATGATGATGATCGGCCGCTGCCGGGCCTTGACCGTCTGCCGGGTCTCGTAGACGTAGAACTCCATGCGGTCGAGTTCCAGCAGCAGATCATTGGGAAATTCGATATCGGCCTTGTCGATCTCATCGATCAGCAATACCGGCTGCACCTCGGAGATAAACGCCTCCCAGAGCTTGCCCTGGACGATATAGTGGCTGATGTCCTGCACCCGCGCGTCGCCCAGTTGCGAATCGCGCAGCCGCGAAACCGCGTCGTACTCGTACAGGCCCTGCTGCGCCTTGGTGGTTGATTTGACATGCCACTGAATGAAGGGCCGGTTCAGAGCGCTGGCGACCTCCTCGGCCAGTTGTGTTTTGCCCGTGCCCGGCTCGCCCTTGACCAGCAGCGGCCGGCCCAGGGTCACGGCCGCGTTGACCGCCATCATCAGGTCATCGGTAGCAACGTAACGCTCAGTGCCACGAAAACGGTTTTGGGACATCTGCATGCTCCTGTCGAGGCCGCTGGCCACACGTGTCATGTTGTATTGGGTTATAAAAAAATGATTTATTATTCTTTATCATTGTTCGTCAAGCCTGCTATGGTTGCAGAACCATCAGTCGCCACGCATCGCGGTGCGACCCTATACCCCGGTCAGGAGAAGCAGGAATCATGAAAGCTCATACCATTCTCGATACCATCGGCAATACACCCCATGTCCGCATCAACCGGCTTTTCGCCGATCGCAAGGTTGAGGTCTGGATGAAGCTGGAGCGCGCCAATCCGGGCGGCAGCATCAAGGACCGCATCGGCCGGGCGATGATCGAGGATGCCGAGCAGCGCGGCCTGCTGCGTCCGGGCAGCGTGATCGTCGAACCGACCTCTGGCAACACCGGCATCGGTCTGGCGATGGTCGCTGCCGTCAAGGGCTATCGCCTGATCCTGACCATGCCCGAGTCGATGTCGCTGGAGCGGCGCCGTTATCTGGCGGCGCTGGGCGCGGAACTGGTGCTCACTCCCAAGGAAAAGGGGATGCCCGGTGCGATCGAAAAGGCCCAGGAACTGGTGCAGAGCACGCCGGGCGCCTGGATGCCGCAACAGTTTGAGAACCCGGCCAATGCCGAGGTTCACCGTCGCAGCACCGCCCGGGAAATTCTCGCCGACTTCCCCGATGGCCTCGATTATCTGATCACCGGCGTCGGCACCGGTGGCCATATCACCGGTTGTGCCGAAGTGCTCAAGGAGCAGTTCCCGCACTTGAAAACCTTCGCCGTGGAGCCGGCCGCCTCGCCGGTGCTCAGTGGTGGCCCGCGCGGCCCGCACCCGCTGCAGGGCATCGGCGCCGGCTTCGTGCCCGCGGTGCTCAACACCGGGATTCTCGATGGCATCATCCAGGTCAATCATGACGATGCCTTCCGTTACGCGGTGCGCTGCGTCAAGGAGGAGGGCATCTTCATCGGCATTTCCTCCGGCGCCTCACTGGCGGCAGTCGCCCAGAAGCTGCCGGAAATCCCCGAGGGCAGCCGGATACTGACCTTCTGCTATGACACCGGCGAGCGCTATCTGTCGGTGGCGGGCCTGTTCGACTGAACGGACGGCGGCGCGGCATCCTGTTCCGGTAGCCGCGCGCACCATCCGGCACCGCGCCTAAGCGAGATGGGCGCGGATAAAGGCGTATTCGGCCTGCATGGCCTTTTCGGCATCGCTGCCGACGAACTCCGCCAGCTTGCCGCCGACCAGGGGAATCCCGCACTTCACGTCCAGCGTCACGTCATTGACGCAGCCATTGCCCTCGGCGCGCAGTTCCATAGCGCCCTTCATCGTCACCGGCACCCCGGCGATATCGATCTCGAAGCTGCAGCGATAAGGGCCGCCGGCGGTTCCGCTCCAGCTTTCGCTTTGCACTAGCGTATTCCAGGGATTGAGGAATTTCTTCAGCAGCGCTGGCACATCGGCCGGCACCTCACGCTTGATTTTGACCGTGTAGCGGCCATCGCTGCCGCTGCATTCCGGTACCTGAATGTTGCGGGCGCCGATGCCCTCGTACTTGGTTTTCATGAACGCTGGATCGTGAAACAGGCCGAAAACCGTATCGACGTCCCGGGAGTACTGATGCAATGCTTTTATTTTCATGATTTATCCTTGGGTGAAGGTGGGGGCGGGCGCTGCGATTGAAATGGCGATGATAGCGGCCGGACCAGCGCTGTGCTGGCACGTTCTTGCGATCCGCGCCCCGATCGCGCCCTCAGTCGGGAACGAACATCTGCAGTAGTTCGTTGAGAAAGCGTAGTCCCTGCGCAGTCGCGCGCAGTCGCTCCGGGTCGTTTTCCAGCAGACCGCGCTGCCGCGCCGGCTCCAGCAGCGGTTGCAGCGCCTCCAGCGTCAGGCCGGTGCGGGCACTCAGCAGTGCCGCTGGCACTCCATCCAGTAGGCGCAGGGCGTTCATCAGGAATTCCAGCGGCAGATCGGCGTGCGCAACCGCTGCATCAGCGCCGATCGCGGCGGGCGTGCCAGCATGGGCCAGATAATCACGCGGGTGTTTAATCTTCCAGAGTCGCCGGATCTGGCCACTCGCTGCATCGCTGAGCTTGCCGTGGGCGCCGGCGCCGATGCCTAGATAGTCGCCAAATTCCCAGTAGTTGAGATTGTGCCGGCAGCGCCGCCCAGCGCGGGCATACGCGGACACTTCATAGCGCGCGTAGCCATGCCGGGCCAGGTCCGCCTCGGCCTGCTGCTGCATCCGGTCGCACTGTTCATCGTCGGGCAGCGGCGGCGGCGCGTCGTAAAAAGCGGTGTGGGGTTCGAGGGTGAGCTGATAGTAGGAAATATGTGCCGGTTGCAGGGCGATGGCATTGGCAATATCGGCCCGCGCCTGCGCCGGGGTCTGCCCAGGCAGGCCGAACATCAGGTCGAGATTGAAATTATCCAGACCGGCAGCATGAGCGGCCTCGGCGGCGGTGCAGGCTTCGCGGCGGCCGTGAATGCGGCCCAGTCGTTGCAGCGCAGCCTCGTCGAAGCTTTGCACGCCGATTGACAGCCGGCTGATGCCGGCGGCGCGAAACTCGGCAAACTTGCCTTGCTCGACGGTGCCCGGGTTGGCTTCCAGGGTGATTTCCAGATCCGGGCGCAGGGGCAGCCGTGCGCGTAACCCAGACAACAGTCGATCCAGTGCTTCAGCCGACAGCAGACTCGGCGTGCCGCCGCCGATGAACACGCTTTCGATACGCCGTCCCCAGACCCGGGGCAGATCCTGTTCCAGATCGGCCAGCAGGGCATCGACATAGGCCATGTCCGGCAAGGGGCCGCGCGCCTCGTGGGAGTTGAAGTCGCAATACGGGCACTTGCGCACGCACCAGGGAATATGGACGTACAAGGCCAGCGGAATCGCTTCGGAAAACACTAACATCGGGTGTCCTGGCATAGAATGAGCAAATCCAAAAAATGAAAACGGGCCAAAGCCTGTCCGTATGACTGTCCTGATACCGGCATGCAGCGGTTGCCACCACCTGCGGGAGCGTTATGGAACTCAATCAGGTCTATTTCAAAACCAGCAAGGGGCTGGAGGAAATTCAGAATCGGACCTATAAGCTGGCCGCCAGCCTGCGCCGGCTGCTGATTATGGTCGATGGTCGTTCCACTGCCGCCGAGATGATTCAGCGTTTGACCACGCTCGGTGACGTGGCCATCGCCCTGGGCGAACTGGAAGTGGGTGGGTTCATCGCCTCGGGAGCCAGTGCCGAGGCCAGCGCCAGCAGTCAGATCGGGGTGCAGCCGCCAAAATCGGTCACGATCCGCCCGCCCGCCGCACCGGCTGGCACTCGCGCGACCCCGACCCAGAGCCCGGCGCCAGTCGTCAACAGGACGCCTGCCCTGTCCGAAGGCGCGATCATGCAGGATATCTGGGGTGGCGAAACCAGCGCCGCTCCCAGCCCTGCGCAGCCGCTGGCACAGTCCGGGCAGCCAGCGTTCAATCTCGACAAGGCCAAGAGCTTTGTGCGCTTTACCCTGCTCGGTGCGATGGGTCCGGCTGCCGGTCGCCGGGTCGAGCGCATCGAAGCGACCCATTCCGCTGAGGAACTGCGCGTCGAACTCGACGCCATCCGCGACATGCTGCCCAAGGTGCTCTCCAAGCGGCAGGCGGAACTGGTCTGGCGTCAGCTCGAACCGATCATGCTGTCGCTGAATCAGCCGCCGCTGTGAGCAGGGTCCAGAACGCCGGGTGCTGCTGCAGGGCCTGATCCAGCTGGGCCAGCGCCCGGCCGCGATGACTGAGCTGGTTCTTGCTCGCCAGATCCAGCTCGGCAGCGCTGCAGGCCCGATCAGCCACCCAGAACAGCGGATCATAGCCAAAACCGCCGCTGCCGCGTGGCGCCTCCAGTACCACGCCTTCCCAGCTGGCCTGGCAGATCAGCGGCGCCGGGTCGGTGGCATGGCGCAACAGGGCCAGCGCGCAATGGAACCGGGCGCTGCGCCGCGCCGCCGGCATCCCGTGCAGGGCCTGCAGCAGGCGGGCGATATTGGCCTGATCAGCGGCACCGGGACCGGCATAGCGGGCCGAGTAAATCCCCGGCGCGCCGCCGAGTGCATCGACCACCAAGCCGGAATCATCAGCCAGCGCCGGCAGGCCGGTCTGCTGGGCGGCATTGCGGGCCTTGAGCAGGGCGTTCTCGACAAAGCTCAGCCCGGTTTCCTCAACTTCGGTGACGCCCAATTGCGACTGCGGCACGATATCCAGCGCCAGATCAGCCAGTGCCGCGGCGAACTCTCGCACCTTGCCGGCGTTGCCGGTGGCCAGGACAACGCGCTGCCGGCTCATAGTCCCAGTGCCTCACGCTGCTTACCGAGCAACTGCTCGATACCGCCGCGCGCCAGATCCAGCATCGCCTGCAGTTCTTCCATGCGGAACGCGTGGCCCTCGGCGGTGCCCTGCAGCTCAACGAAGGCGCCGGCCTCGTTCATGACCACGTTCATGTCGGTTTCGGCCTCGCTGTCTTCGGCATAATCCAGATCCAGCACGGGCCCACCCCGGTAAATGCCCACCGACACCGAGGCAATCTGGCCATGCAGCGGGTTTTTCTTAAGCTGCCGGCGGGTCATCAGGTGCCGGATCGCATCGGCCAGGGCGACGAAACCGAGGATCACAAGGCTATCGAGCCCGAGCCCAAGCGCCCGATCCGAGGTACCTTCGAGCAGCCGCCACCCGGGGTGGGGCTGACCGACGTGGCCTCGATGGCCCTGGACACCATGGGCTCCTTGATCACCCGCTACCGGATGGCCGCCATGCCTCCGAACGTCACTGTGACCGTCCCTGGTGATGCGGCCAAGACCATGGACTTCCACCGGGCCGCGGAGTTGATCGCGCTGGGTCGCCAGCTCACC
>OFSA01000074.1_pt1 | contig 16508 bp, 12 predicted proteins | sample 1543241 | NCBI WGS metagenome assembly OFSA01 (sample SAMN05442508, study PRJEB24371) | freshwater metagenome | isolation source: Freshwater Lake | place: Canada: Niagara | collected 2012-08-09 | reverse complement strand
TTGGGATTTTCGATCCCTCGATTTCTTTCAGCCAGGTTATAGGGCACAGCTATACAGGTATAGGTTATCGGCAGACTGGCGGCGCATATTTAGGAGGCATCGTGGCAGCGCCACCGGCTTTGCCCGCCGAATAGCATATCCAGCTAATACTGCCTGAATTGCTTGTATCAGGGTGCAGTTCTATTGTTTTTCCACCACTGGCCTCTTCGCCTAAGTCTTTAAATAATATGGTGATGATTCCCTGGTCACCTACGGTGATATTGCGGATGTAGGCCGTTTCGATCGGGTCGGGCAGAGCATATTGATCGTTACCACCCCCGGCGGGAAAATCGCCTTTATTGGCATAAACGTCCCAGATTGCACTTTTAACGGTTGTGGCGATGTTCATGCCTTCCGCGATTCTGGAGCGGATTAAATAGGTTTGGTAGGCGGATATGGCGATGGAACTGAGAATGCCGATGATCGATACCACGATCATGATCTCTATGAGTGTAAAACCTCGCTGTTGTTGAAACATTGGTTTATTCCTTAAGGTATTTTTGCTAAAAAATAAAGCAATTTTAGTGCCATATTTTGGTTGGTGAATCCCGATATGTGCTGGGCTGCTGATCAGTCTATGGTTTGGTTCCAGCACCTTGCATATTCTGGTTAATCAAGTGTTCAAGATGTTCGATTTCTGCTGGATAGTCGATTTTTCCAGATCTGCGTGTTGTGCCTTGCTTAAGTAAAGTACGCAGGGTTTGCAGGTGTTGAAGTGCTTCGTTCCAGAACTGATGTTCGGCAAGGACTGCCGCCTGAACCAGACCGGATTCGATATCGGGGAGTATCCGTTGTGCAGTCTGGAAGTGTTGCAGGGCTAGCGCAGCTTGGTTTTCGCTCGCGTAGAGCAGCCCCTGTAGATGGTGGTGAATTTGTCGTTGTGGGCCAGTTTCGACACGCGCAGTCGGATTTTGCAACAATGCGTCCAGTAGGTGATGCGCAGCGTCAGTGTCGACGCCCTGGCAATGACCCGTAATGATGTGATCGCTGATGGTTTCAAGCAGATGGTAGGTGCGGAAGTTATATGAACCTTCGCGCAGCACCGACTGTAGTGCTTCCAATTCCTGGGGGGTAATGGGGCGATAGCTGCAGGTGAGCACCATCCGATGCAGATGCAGTTCAACTTCGTTGGGCAGTCGCTGTATTGCCAGTTCCAGTTGTCGCAATGCCAGATCAGGTCGACCGGCATTTTCCAGTTCGATCGCTGCGCCGCGCTGAGCACGCACTGAGTCGGGGTTGCGAGCGGCCCAGACCTGCATGAGTTGTGTTTTGTCACCCCACAGGGAAGTCTGCTGATAGGTCAGTAATCCCAGTAGACCCAGCCACAACAGGCCCGCTGCAGGTAGCCAGCGGTAGCGGGGTACTTGTGTAACCAACCAGGCAGCAGGAGGCAGAAAGAAAAAAATCGTTGGGAGGTAGTTGCGGTGCTCGAAGTAGATTTCCAGTGGCGGCAGGGTGGATTCGAGCAGATGACCCGCGAAGAAAAACAGTACGGCCAGGCTGAACAGAGGATAACGTTTGCGTAGCAGCAGGCCACTGATCAACAGGCCACTAATCAAAATGATGGCAAGCAGGGTTGATGCGGGTTGCAGCCAGCCCTGCGACACAATATAGCTTTCCTGAAACAGGCCGATACTGCTGGCTCTCGGCAGTAGTATCTGTTGCAGGTAATCCAGTACAACACGACCTTCAGTCAGTAGCCGTTCGTTGAGCGTAAACGGACGGTTCTGGTAGCCGGCCAGCCAGTATTCCCAGCGTCCAAATAAAAAGCCAATAATGCCCAGAGAGGGTAATACCAGAAATAATCCGGTCCACCACCGCGCCGGGGCAGGCTGCGGTTGCGGTGTGGTACGCAAGGTGGTCCATTCCATGACCAGTATCAGCAGGGGTAGCAGAACACCATTTTCCTTGCTGAGAATAGCGAGCGGTGTGCAAACGATGATGGAGGCTGTGAGCCAGATGGAGGCGCGGCGCGGTGCGGTCGCCAGCAGTTCCCGTCCACGCAGATAGAGCAGTAAGCCCAGCAGGACAAACAGCGTCGACAGTTGCGCCATGCGCTGTACGACATACAGCGTGGTGGAGACAAAGAAAGGATGCAGGAGCCAGCAGCCCGCCGCCACTATGGCGATCAGTGCAGCATCGCTGGATTCGGTCTGGCGAAAGCGCAAGAGCTTGAATGATATCCAGCACAGCAGAACACCATTAAGCAGATGGATTAAAAGATTGGTGTATTTGAACGACCAGGCATCTGATGGCCAGGTATTGTCATTGATGAGAAAGCTGAGCATTGACAGGGGACGACCACTGGGGCCGGAGGTGTTGCCGAAAACATAGAGACGGAATGTTTCCCAGTTGTGGACACTGCCGTATTTGCCCAGAGCATCCAGGTTGCCAAAGTCGTCAAAGAGGAAAGGTCCTGCCAGGCCCGGCCAGTATGCGCTAAGGGTCAGGATTAGAATAATGATAAAAAGGGCACAGGACAGGAGTGATTTTTTCATCGGATTCTGCATATAAAAAAGCCTGCCGGTATTGGCAGGCTTCTGATTCAACTAGGCCATGCAGGCATCATTTACCATCGCAGATCTTGGGCACGAACTTCTGCTCGGCGTCGCTGGTGCACGTCCAGTCGATGGAGCCTTTATTGTTAGTCGGGGTCAGGGTCAGGGTTTTGCCCGCGATACCTGCGCTGATGCCAGAAGCTTGCATCGTGGCGGTGATCGCGCCGCCGGTGCCGACCGCAACCTTCAAAACGTACTTGCCCTTGATATCAGTATCGGTGGCGATACCCGCATCGGTATTACTAGTAGGCCAGGCACCGGTATTCGCGTACACTTCTGACACGGCCGACTTCTGGCCACCGGCCAGGCTGAACGCTTCCGACATCTGCGCGCGAGCGGTGTAATCCTGATAGGCCGGAATGGCGATGGCGGCCAGAATACCAATGATCGCAACCACGATCATCAGTTCGATTAAGGTAAAGCCCTGTTGCTTCTTCATGAGTTCACTCCATGCTGCCTGGTTTAGGAACTCCACCATGCGGTGGTTTGGACATCTGTCCGGGAATCCGTCTGCATTTCCCGTCGCGTTTCCTGTTGCAGCGACCATGCCAGAAATGGAAAAAACGGATATCGATTTCACAACTGCCTGTAAAACAGTGGAAAAAAGATTTTGATGTATTCCAGCGCGCTCCTCGTGCCTGTCGTATCTGCGCAAAACCGTATCTGCAGCGTTTCGATCGCGGGTGACCGGATGCGCCGCGCACTGACAAAAAACGTCAGCCTTGAACCGCCACCCCAGCGCCAACTGTCGCAGCGTGGCAGGTGAATGCACGCCTTGCGGCGCTCAATCCAGCCCCAGCTTCTTCAGCCGATACCGCAGGGCGCGAAAACTGATGCCCAGCTTTTCCGCCGCCGCCGTCTTGTTAAAGCGGGTCGCCTCCAGCGCCTGCATAATCGCCGCCTTCTCCAGGCTTTCCAGATAGCTTTCCAGATTGTTCACCACCGGCGCATTCAGATACGGCACCGTCTTCGGCTCCGCCCCGGTCAATGGCAACTGCGCCCGCGCTGCTGGCTCATCCGCCACCATCAGCGGCTCTACTACCGGCGGTCGCAGCGAACGCGGTTCCACCATTGCCATGGGCCGCAGCGAACGCGGCTCCGGGTCCATGGGCAACGGTCGCTGCGAACGCAGCTCGGTCACCGGCAACAGCAGATCCTCCACCTCGATGCGCGCGTTCTCACACAAGGTAAACGCCCGCTCCAGAATATTTTCCAGCTCACGGATATTGCCCGGAAAGTCATACGCGCCCAGCGCCGCCAGCGCCTCGGCACTCAACACCGGCGGCGTCACGCCCGCCTGTCGCCCCAGCCGATCAAGAATCATCACCACCAATTCCGGCAAATCCTCACAATGCTCGCGCAAACTGGGCATGCGCATCTCAATCACATTCAGGCGATAAAACAGATCCTGACGAAACAGCCCATTGCGCACCAGCGCCACCAGATCCTTATGCGTCGCACTGAGAATCCGCACATCAGTTGGCACCTCCGCCGGCGCACCCACCGGCCGCACCGCCCGCTCCTGAATCGCCCGCAACAACTTCACCTGCATATGCGCCGGCAATTCCGCCACCTCATCCAGAAACAGCGTCCCGCCCTGCGCCACCTGAAACAGCCCATGCTTATCCTGCGCCGCACCAGTAAAACTGCCCTTCTTGTAGCCAAACAGCTCACTCTCCATCAATTGCTCGGGAATCGCCCCGCAATTCACCGGCACGAACGGCTTATCCGCACGCGGTCCCGATAGATGAATCAAGCGCGCCGCCATTTCCTTCCCAGTACCCGACTCACCGGCAATTAGAATCGGCGCCTGACTACGCGCCAGCTTGGCAATCAGCGCCCGCACATTCGCCATCACCACTGACTGACCGAGCAGAATCGGCCGGCCATCAGCCTGCCGCTGCTCACCCCGATTCAGACGCAGCGCCGTGCTTACCAGATTGCGTAGCACACCCAGATCAAAGGGCTTGGACACGAAATCAAACGCACCCAGCTTCAGCGCCTCAACCGCACTTTCCACATTGCCATGCGCAGTAATCACCGCCACCGGCAGGTTCGGAAACTGCTTCTGAATCTGCGCCACCAGTTCCAGACCACTGCCATCGGGCAGGCGCAAATCGGTAATGCAGAAACTGAAAGCCTGCCGCTTGAGCAGCATTCGCGCCACGCGCAGATTCTCCGCCTGCTGACAGCTCACGCCCAGCGGCAGCAGCGACAGCTCGATCAGCTCGCGGATATCCGCTTCATCATCAACAATCAGAGCGCTATAGGCATCCATGAAAGTCGGCCTTTATGCAAGTTCAACGAACTCCCGCGCGTGCAGGGCCAAGGAGACTCGGTTGGCATCCTCACCGGTATCCCGCGCGCCAGGCGAGGGCGGCAAAGCGGCATCAACTCGCGAACACAATACGAAAACAACTCCCGCCCTCGGCACCAGGCACATATTGCAACTGCGCGCGGTTGGCCTCGCACAGCTCACGCGCCAGATACAGCCCCAGGCCCGTGCCATCGCTGCGCGTGGTGAAAAACGGCTCGAACAGACGATCAACATGTTCAGCAGGCACGCCCGGCCCGGCATCCTGCACCTCCAGCAGGGGCCGCCCACGCCCGGCATCAAGACGCGCACTCAGGCTGATGCGCGGCGTTTCACCCGGCAGGCTGCCATGCCGGCAGGCATTGCCATAGAGATTCCACAGCACCTGACGCAACTGGTGCGGATCAAAACTGACCTGCAGATTCGGCGGTTCCACCTGCAGCGCCAGCAGCGGCCTGGGCTGCGCTTCAAGAGCGTTGGCGCATTCCTGTATGAAGCTTTCCAGCCACGGCAATAGGGCAAAGGTTTCCGACCGCAACCGGTCGCGCCGCGCCAGATCCAGCACATCGCCAATAATACGGTTGGCGCGTTGCACATTATTATGAATGATCTGCCCAAGACGGCGATCGGTGGCATTGGCGCTGGTCGATTCCTGCAGCAGTTGCGCAGCATGGCCAATCGCCGCCAGCGGGTTGCGAATCTCATGGGCGATGCCGGCGGTCAAGCGACCCAATGCCGCCAGCTTGAGCTGCTGCAAACGCTCGGCAGCCAGCTCGGAATCTTCCAGCAACATCAGGACATTTTCACTGCCGCGCCGCGCCTCGCCCAATGGGGTAAAGCGGGCGATCAGTTCCGGCCGGTGAGCGGCAGGACGAAAGGCGGGCGCTTCGCTGGCCGCACCGCTTTGCCAGTCGCGCAGGCGCTGCCACAGCGGCGGCGACAGCTCGGCCAGCATCAGGCCCGGCGCGGCCACCGAGACATCAAGCAGATTCTGCGCGGCGGCATTGATCAGCAGCAGACGGCCCTCGGTATCGGTGACCACGACACCACTTTGCAGATGGCGGATGATGCCCTGATTCAGCTCGGCGATATCCAGCAGTTCCGCCGTGCGTTGCCGCGCCAGTGCCTCGCCGCGCCGCGCCCGTTCCGCCAATGCATAGGTCAGGCCCGCCACCAGAAACAGCACTGCGCCGAGAATACCCAGGCGCACCAGTTCATCCGAGGCGCTGCCCAGCGAACTGAGCCAGTCCAGCAGGCCCTGCTCGCGCCACAATGCCCGCGTCGTGCCGCGCAGGCTCTGCCACTGACCGATCAACCAGGACACGGTCAGCAGCAGAAAGCCCAGCGCCGCTGCCAGCAGCGCCGAAGTCAGCGGCAGCAGAATGCTGCTCGCCGCCACTGCGGTAATCAGCAGGCTGTTAAGACTGCTCGACGGTCCACCCGAAGCATGGATCATCACGGTCAGCGCCACGAGATCGACCAGCATCTGCACATGTGCCTGCAGCAGCAGGCCCGGCCGGCGCAGAAAGCTGCTGCACATCGCCGCCAGCACCAGCAGCATGTAGACCAGCGCCGCATCCAGGAACAGCGCCGGGTTCTGCCGGCCAAACAGCCGCCCCTGTTCATCCAGGGCCAGCGCCACCAGCAACAGCGCCGCCAGGATCAAGCGATAGGCATTGAAAGCCCGAAACACCAGCCAGTGATAACGGCGGTCCAGGAAGCGATCGGCCTTCAGGCCGGCAAGCGGGTCGGTGATGGTCATTTCCTCGGCAACAGGCGCATCCGCGGCAACGATTTACTTTATAATTCTAGGCGCGCCGCCGCCCGGATGGGGTAGCCAATGGCCCGTCTTCGCGCTACCGCGTGAAGATTAGGGTATTTCGCGATACAATCAACATCTTCATCAAAAAGGGGGATGTACTCCGCATGAACCTGCACGAATACCAAGCGAAAGAACTTCTACAGCAGTTCGGCGTGGCGGTGCCTAAGGGCATCAAGGTGACCTCGCAGCAGGAGGCGGTGGAAGCCGCCAAGGAACTGGGCGGTCCGTGGGTCGTCAAGGCCCAGGTCCATGCCGGCGGCCGCGGCAAGGCCGGTGGCGTGAAGTTTGTCCGTACCCTGCAGGACGTCGAGGAACTCTCCGGCCGTCTGCTCGGTTCGACCCTGGTCACCCACCAGACCGGCCCTGAAGGTGTGCCGATCCACGCCCTGCTGATCCAGGACGGCGTCGATATCACCAAGGAATATTATCTGAGCTGCCTGGTCGACCGCAGCAAGAAGCGCATCATCCTGATCGGCTCGTCCGAAGGCGGCATGGATATCGAAGATGTCGCCGCCAAGACCCCCGAGAAGATCCTGACCCTCACCATCGACCCGGCTGCCGGCGTGCAGCCCTACCAGGCCCGTGACCTGGGCTTCCGCATGGGCATGGCCAAGAAGCAGGTCGATCAACTGGTCAAGGTCGTCAGCGGCATCTACAACCTGTTCGTGCAGAAAGACTGCAGCATGGTCGAGATCAACCCGCTGATCGTGACCAACGACGGTCAGGTGATGGCGCTCGACGCCAAGATCAGCCTCGATGACAACGCGCTCTATCGGCACAAGGACACCGCCGAAATGCGCGATCCCAGCCAGGAAGATGAGCGCGAGCATATCGCCCACGAAATCGGCCTGAACTATGTGGCGCTGGATGGCAACATCGGCTGCATGGTCAACGGCGCCGGTCTGGCCATGGCCACCATGGACGTGTGCAAGCTGCATGGCGGCGAGCCGGCCAACTTCCTCGACGTCGGTGGTGGCGCCACTGCCGAACGCGTTGCGCGCGCCTTCAAGCTGATCCTGTCCTCCGACAAGGTCAAGGCGATCCTGGTCAACATCTTCGGCGGCATCGTTCGTTGCGACACGATCGCCCAGGGCATTATCGACGCGGTCAAGGAAGTCGGTCTCACCCTGCCGGTGGTGGTGCGCCTGCAGGGCACCAACGTGGAAGCTGGCCGTGAAATGCTGGCCAAGTCCGGCATGAACATCATGGCCGCCGACGATCTCACCGATGCCGCCAAGATGGCGGTGGCCGCTGCGGCCAAGTGAGTCGGACCCGCCTCCGGCCTCCACGAACAGAGAGAACGAAACGACCATGAGCATTCTGATCGACAAAAACACCAAGGTCATCTGCCAGGGCTTCACCGGCTCGCAGGGCACCTTCCACTCCGAGCAGGCGATCGCCTACGGGACCAACCTGGTCGGCGGTATCAGCCCCGGCAAGGGTGGCACCACTCACCTCGGCAAGCCGGTGTTCAACACCGTGCTCGAAGCCGTCGAGGCCACCGGTGCCGACGCCAGCATGATCTATGTGCCGGCGCCCTTCGCCGGTGACGCGATCCTGGAAGCGGCCGACGCCGGCATCAAGGTCATCGCCTGCATCACCGAAGGCATTCCGGTCATGGACATGCTGAAGGTAAAGGCTGCGCTGACCAATAACTACCCGAACGTGCGTTTGATCGGCCCCAACTGCCCCGGCGTCATCACCCCCGGCGCCTGCAAGATGGGCATCATGCCCGGCCATATCCATCTGCCCGGCAAGATCGGCATCGTCTCGCGCTCCGGCACCCTGACCTATGAGGCGGTCTGGCAGACCACTCAGGCCGGCCTCGGCCAGAGCACCTGCGTTGGTATCGGCGGTGACCCGATCCACGGCATGAGCTTTGTCGATGTGCTGACCCTGTTCCAGGACGATCCGCAGACCGAAGGCATCGTCATGGTCGGCGAGATCGGCGGCAGCGCCGAAGAAGAAGGCGCCGCCTTCATCAAGGCCCATGTCACCAAGCCGGTGGTCGCCTATATCGCCGGCGTCACCGCACCTCCGGGCAAGCGTATGGGCCATGCGGGCGCCATCATCATGGGCGGCAAGGGTACTGCGGCTGACAAGTTCGCGGCGCTGGAAGCTGCGGGCGCCAAGATCGTCCGTTCGCCGGCTGACATCGGCGCGGCGATGAAGACGTTCTTCAGCTAATACTGGCTTGAGTTGAATAAACAAGGTTGGGCTGTCATGGCAGCCCAGCCTTGTTTTTTTGGGGTGGGATGCTTTTTGGGAGTGGATCGTCATGGCAGTGAATATATTGGATGCCTATGTTCATCAGGAACCTAACCCCCAGAACATACTGGACCTGTTCTCAGGGGAATGGTCATCTGCCATGCTGTCCGGTAGTGGTTTGACCACGACACCAGGTACAGCGAATTTATTTGATGACGATCGAATCAAGTGGGCCGGGCAGGTTTTTGGCGGTTTCAAGGATATGCGGGCGCTTGAGCTGGGTCCTCTGGAAGGCGGTCACTCATACATGCTGCACAACATGGGCGCCGCCCGTGTGTTGGCTATCGAAGCCAATACGCGCGCATTTTTAAAGTGTCTGTGCATCAAGGAAATTTTTGGACTTGATAGGGTCCACTTTGCATTGGGCGATTTTATTTCATACCTTAAGAGCCAGGGTACAGACAGTCGATATGATGTGGTGCTGGCCAGCGGTGTGCTTTACCACATGCAACATCCCATGGAAATGCTGGATTTAATTGCCAAGGTAACCGACCGGATTTTTATCTGGACCCATTATTACGATGCTGCTGTGATTGAGGCCCGCCGGGATTTATCCAAAAAATTTGGCAGACTGGAAACCGCTGAATATCAGGACTTTCAATATGAATCGATCGAGTACCGGTATCAGGATGCACTGAATTGGCAGGGTTTTTGTGGCGGTTCGCAGCCGACCAGTCGATGGTTGTCGAGGAACAGCATCACCGACTATTTGAGTGTGCTGGGTTTTAAGATTCACATCGGTTTCGATCATCCCACTCATCCGAATGGTCCGGCATTTGCCATTTGTGCATTGCGGGACCGGGACATGCTGTGATGACAAAATATTCCCCCTTCCGGGTTGTCATGGCCCAACTGGATTTCCTGGTAGGTGATATCGCCCGCAATGCCGAGCGCATCATTGCCGCTGCTGCCGAGGCGCGCGACCGCTTGCAGGCTGATCTGATCGTATTTCCGGAACTGACGCTGACCGGATATCCGCCGGAAGATCTGCTGCTGCGCCCGGCGTTCGTTGCGCAGGTGGAACCGGCGCTGCAGCATCTGTGTGCGTCCATCAGCGGCATCGCCGCCGTGGTCGGGTGCCCGCTGCCCAGTCCGGAAGGCCTGCGCAATGCCGCCGTGGTGATTGCCGATGGTGCTGTGCGCGCCACCTATTTCAAGCAGTGGCTACCCAATTACAGCGTGTTCGATGAGAAGCGCTATTTCGTGCCCGGCGAGGATGCGACGGTGGTGGAGATCGCCGGCGTGCGCCTGGGGCTGAGTATTTGCGAGGACGTGTGGCTGCCGGGGCCGGTGGCGCAAGCGGCCGAGGCCGGGGCGCAACTGCTGGTCAATCTCAACGCCTCGCCCTACCACGCCGGCAAGGGCGACCAGCGGCTGGCGGCGCTGCGCCACCGGGTGCGCGAGGGCGGTATTCCGATCATTTACGTTAACCTGCTCGGCGGCCAGGATGAACTGGTGTTTGATGGCGGGTCGCTGGTGGTGGCTGCCGATGGCACGCTGTTGCAGCGGGCGCCGTTCTTCGCTGAGGGGCTGTATCCGGTTGATCTCCAGGTTACGGTCAGCGGTGCGCGGCCCCTGCCGGGACCGATCGCCGCCGAGCTCGGCGTGGAGGAGGGCATCTATCAGGCGCTGGTGCTGGGGGTGCGCGATTATGTCAACAAGAACGGCTTTCCCGGCGCGGTGCTGGGTCTGTCCGGCGGCATTGATTCGGCGCTGACTCTGGCGATCGCTGTCGATGCTCTGGGCGCGGAGCGGGTCGAGGCGGTGCTGATGCCATCGCGCTATACCGCCGAGATGAGCAATACCGATGCCGAGGAGGAGGCGCGGGCGCTGGGTGTGCATTATCAGATCATGCCCATTGAGCCGGCCTTCCGGGTATTCCTGGATATCCTGCAACCGGTGCTGGCCGGGCGGCCGGCGGATAGTACCGAGGAGAATCTGCAGGCGCGCTGCCGGGGTGTGCTGCTGATGGCGATTTCCAACAAGACCGGCCGGCTGGTGCTGACGACCGGCAACAAGAGCGAAACTGCGGTCGGTTATTCGACGCTGTATGGCGACATGGCCGGGGGGTTCGCGCCGATCAAGGACGTGTTGAAAACCATGGTCTATCGGCTGGCGGCTTGGCGCAATCGGCAGGGCGCGGTGATTCCGCAGCGGGTGTTTGATCGGCCGCCCTCGGCGGAACTGCGCCCCGAGCAGACCGATCAGGACAGCCTGCCGCCCTACGACGTGCTGGATGCGATCCTGCATGGTTATGTCGAAGAGGATCGCTCGGTGGAGGAACTGGTCGAGGCCGGTTTTGACCGTGCCGTGGTCGAGCGGGTGGCGCGACTGGTGATTCTGAATGAATACAAGCGCCGGCAGGCCGCGCCCGGGGTACGCATCACGCCGCGTGCGTTTGGCCGCGATCGGCGCTATCCGATCACCTCGGGCTTCCGGCGCTAGCGCGCCAGGCTTGGCGTCAGGTGCGGTTGTATCTCCTGCAGCAGCGCCTTGAACACCTTGGGGCTACCGGCGACGATGTTGCCCGTCCGCATGAACTCGTTGCCGCCGCCAAAGTCACTGACCAGGCCGCCGGCTTCCTGCACCAGCAGCGCGCCGGCGGCCATGTCCCAGGGTTTCAGGCCAATTTCCCAGTAGGCATCCAGACGTCCGGCGGCGACGTAGGATAGATCCAGCGCCGCTGCACCGGCACGGCGAATCTCGATGCAGTTTCCAAACAGCTTGCTGAACATGCCCAGATAGGCGGGCTGATGCTGGGGATGGCGGAAGGGAAAGCCGGTGCCCAGCAGGGCGTTTTCCATGTGGGTGACGCTGCTGACGCGCATGCGCCGATCGTTGAGCTGCGCGCCGGCACCGCGTGCGGCGGTAAACATTTCCTGGCGGATCGGGTCGTAGATCAGCGCCGCTTCCAGACGGTTCTTGTGGCGCAGGGCGATGGAAATGGCAAAGTGCGGGATGCCGTGCAGGAAGTTGGTGGTGCCGTCGAGCGGATCGATGACCCACTGGTACTCATCATCCTGGGCGCTGTGCTCGCCGGATTCCTCAGCGAGTATGCCGTGGTTGGGATAGGTCTTGCGCAGGGTCTGGATGATTTCGCGTTCCGCCTGCACGTCAGCTTCACTGACGAAGTCGTTGCGCTGCTTGGCGGTGACATTCAACCGTTCGAGGTGATCGAAGTGGCGCAGGAGGATGCGGCTGGCGCTCAATGCGGCGCGCTTGGCAATGTTCAGAGCTGGGTGCATGGCAGATCAGGTCAGTTAGAGAACGGCCGGCCGGGGTATCCGGCGCGGAGCCGTTATCATAACAGAACTTGCCCGGTCTTCAGGTGGGCGCGTTTTGCCGGTGCGGCTCCGGTGGTAACAGCAGCGTGGTTGATGAGCGCCATGCTGTCACCTGGGGCGCGGCACGGATTCCCGTTCGGTCAAGCAGCCACCGTCGGGAAATCCGTGTCTGGATATGATGCTCAATCCACAGGGTGGAAAGTCCGCTTTTCCTGGGCTATGCGCAGCAGGCTCTCCGCGGGCGCGAATCGTTCACCCAGCCGCTGCTGGTATTGCTGCAGCTTTTCCACCACGCTGGCGATGCCCAGGCGATCGGCATAACGGAACGGGCCGCCGAGGAAGGGCGGGAAACCGATGCCGAACACCGCACCGATATCGCCATCGCGAGCGCTGCGAATGATCCGTTCATCCAGACAGCGCGCGGCTTCGTTCAGCATCATCAACAGGCAGCGTTCGACGATCTCCCCGGCGGCGATGCTCTGGTCACCGCTGACGCCGAGGACCGCGTAAACGCTTTTATCGACCTGCTTCTCGCCTTTCTTGACCCCTTCGTAAAGATAAAAACCCTTCCTGCTCTTGCGCCCATAGCGGCCATCGGCCAGCAGTTTATCGGCCACGCCCGCCGGCTTCATGCGCTCGCCAAAGGCCTGATGGAGAATGGGGCCGACCTTGGAGCCAACGTCGATGCCGACTTCGTCGAGCAGCGCAAACGGTCCGACCGGGAAGCCAAACTGCACCAGGGCCTGATCGATCGCGTCTACCGCCGCGCCTTCGTTGAGCAGATAGCCCGCTTCATTCATGTACGGGGTCAGGATGCGGTTGACGTAAAAGCCGGCGCCGTCCTGGACCACGATCACGGTCTTGCCCTGCTTGCGGCCGAAATCCACCGTGGTGGCAATCACCTCCGGCGCGGTCTGCGCGGTGGCAATGATTTCCAGCAGCGGCATTTTTTCCACCGGCGAGAAGTAGTGCATGCCGATGACCTGTTCCGGGCGCTGTGCGGCGGCGGCAATGTGCGCGATGGGAATCGACGAGGTATTAGTGGCGAAAATGGTGTGCGCGGGGCAATGCGCCTCAACATCGGCCAGCATCCGGTGCTTGAGTTCGAGATCCTCAAACACGGCTTCGATGACCAGATCGACATTATGAAAGCCGCTGAAATCCAAGGTCGGCGTGACCCGTCCCTGTTCCTGGGCCGCTTCAAACGCGGTCACGGAACGCCGCTGCAGGCGCTTTTGAATCAGCCGGTCGATATACGCCAGGCCGCGATTCAGGCCGGCGATTTCCTTATCCTTCAGGCGCACCGCAAGCCGCGCCTTGTTGGCCGTGACATAGGCAATGCCGGCGCCCATCAGCCCGGCGCCGAGCACGCCGATCCTGTGCACCGGGCGTGGCTGAATGCTCGCATCGGCCACGCCGTTGTCCTTCTTCATGGCCGTGGTGGCGAAATACAGGTTCATCAACTGCCGCGCCTGCGGTGTCACCGCCAGTTCGCCAAAGCCGCGTGCTTCCGCCTCCAGACCCTTTTGGAAACCCTGACTGGCGCCGGTTTCCACGCAGTCGATAATGCGCAGCGGCGCCGGATAGTGGCCCTTGGTCTTGCCTAGCACCTGCTCGCGGGCTTTCTGGAACAGCACCCGCCGCCCGAATGGATTGTCTTCCAGCGCCAGCTTGGTCAAGCGCTGTACCGAGAACAGGCTGGCATTTTTGTTACGCAGGGCGGCGCGGCTGTGCTGGAGCTTTTGCACCAGCCCAAGCGCGGTTTGCAGCAGGATGGTGGCGGGTACGACGTCGTCCACCAGACCCAGACGCTGGGCCTTGCGCGCATTCAGATGCTTGCCGGTCAGCATCAGATCCAGCGCAGCCGGAATGCCGATCAGGCGCGGCAGGCGCTGGGTGCCGCCGCTGCCGGGCAGCACGCCAAGCATCACTTCCGGCAGGCCGAGCGCGGTCTTCGGACTGTCGGTGCACACCCGTCCACGGCAGGCCAGCGCCAGTTCCAGCCCGCCACCCAGACAGGCGCCATCAATCGCCGCCACCACCGGCGCCTTGAACTGCTCCAGCCGGTCGAAAAAGCGCTGGCCGGCCTGGGACAGTGCCGTGGCCTCAGCAGCGCTCTGGCAGGCGTGCAGCATGTGGATATCGGCGCCAGCGATAAACGAACCCGGTTTGCCGCTGATGAACACCACGCCCTGCACGGTCGGATCCTGTTCCAGGCGATCGAGCAGGGCATTGGCCTCAGTGACGAATGCCGCCTTCAGCGTGTTCTGGCTTTCGCCCGGCAGATCGATGGTGATGACGGCGATGCCATCCTCGCGCAGCGCCAGTTGGAAAACGGTCAGATTCAATTCGGTCGTCATGGCAGTGTGCTCCGCGGTCACGCTACTTCCAGAACCATTGCCGCGCCCAGTCCACCGGCCGCACAGGCAGTCGCCAGTCCCAGCCCACCGCCGCGCCGGCGCAACTCATGAATGACCTGCATGATCATCCGCCCGCCTGTGGCCGCGAACGGGTGACCATAGGCCAGCGAGCCACCGAGTACGTTGAGTTTGTCCATATCCACCTCGCCGATCGGCTCATCACGACCGAGCTGTTGTTGGGCAAAACTGCGCGACGGCCAGTTTTTCAGATTGGCCAGAGTCTGCGCGGCGAAGGCTTCGTGAATGTCGATCAGGGTCAGGTCATTCAATTTCACCCCGGCGCGGTCCAGCGCAATGGGCGTGGCATAGGACGGCCCCATCAGTCCATCGTTGAACGGATCGAGGGCGGCGAACGCATAGGAACGGATATAGCCGAGCGGTTCAAAGCCCAGTTGCCGGGCGCGGCGCTCGTGCATGAGGATCAGCGAGGCGGCGCCATCGGTCAGCGGTGTGGAATTGGCGGCGGTCACCGTGCCGTGTTTGCGGTCGAAGGCTGGGCGCAGCTTGGCCAGTTGCTCCAGGCTGGAATCACCGCGAATGTTGTTGTCGCGTTCGACACAGGTCTTGAACGGCGGCACGAAGGCGCGCATCACCTCGCCATCGAGCTTGCCAGCATCCCAGGCGCGCTGCGCCAGTTGGTGCGAACGCAGGGTGAACTGGTCCTGTTCCGCGCGGCTGATGCCGTGATTCTTGGCCATCTGCTCGGCGATATCGCCCATGCCGAGGTTGGTGGAATAGTCCTTGACCGCCGGCGAGACTGGAATCAGGTCCGGCGGGCGGATGCCTTTGAACAGGGCCAGCTTGTCGCCGAGGCTCTTGGCCTTGCTGGAATGGATCAGAGCCCGCGACAGCTTTTTCGAAGTCTGGATTGGCAGCACCGACGTGGAATCGCAACCGCCAGCCAGGCCAATCTCGATTTCACCAAGCAGGATGGCCTGGGTGATGTCAACAGCGGACTGGAAGCTGGTAGCGCAGGCGCGGGTGACGGTGTAGGCGTCGGTGCGCGGGTGCATGCCGGCGCCGAGCAGCACTTCGCGGGCGACGTTGGGCGCTTCGGGAATCAGCCCGACGCAGCCATAGACCATCCGTTCGATCAGCACCGGGTCCAAATCGACCCGGGCCAGCAGTTCACGGGTGACCATGACGCCGAGTTCAATGGCGTTGAGATCCTTATAAGCGCTCAGTTGCCGGGCGAAGGGCGTGCGCAATCCGGCAACGATAGCAACGCGTTCGCCGGGGGTGTGCATGGTATTTACATGAGTCACAGTTGTATCCTCTAGATTTTCAGGGTGCACCGGCGCACCGGCACGCGATGATCTCCACATCTCGCGCGACAGTTCAGCAAAGAGTCATCCTGTGTGCTTGTACGATATGGCGATGCTGCGCCTGGCGTGGCTACTGAACGTGAAAAAATGGCGTTTGATTTGCATCAGGGCACCGGGCGCTTGTTTAAAACCTGTTTAAAAGCAGTCAGGAAATCACTGGAGTAGAAGATGAACGTGAAAAGCATCGTATTAGCGGTTCTGGCAGTGTTGGTATCGCCTATTGTGCAGGCGGATCAGGATGATGCCGCGCAGGGTGTGATGAATATGATGAACATGATGCAGCAGAAGTCCGGTGGGGGCGGCAATTCTGAGAGCAAGGCGTTCATGGATGCCTTTGGCAAAGTGCTGGACGGTACTGGCGGCGGCAAGGGTGGCAATGCTTCGCCGCAGCGCAACGGTGGCGATGACGGTGGTGGCCGGCAGGGTAAGGGGCAACGCAATGGCCAGCAGTTTGGCAATGACGATGACGGTGGTGGCC
>OFSA01000073.1_pt1 | contig 16563 bp, 19 predicted proteins | sample 1543241 | NCBI WGS metagenome assembly OFSA01 (sample SAMN05442508, study PRJEB24371) | freshwater metagenome | isolation source: Freshwater Lake | place: Canada: Niagara | collected 2012-08-09 | reverse complement strand
TTAGCTTCATCAGAGAGATCTTTGGTATCTTCGAAGTTACACACAGTTCCTGTTGAAGGGATCTTCTTGAGGACATTCATAGCAAAGTTAGATATCATTTTAGCCATATCTTTTCTGATAAGTTTACCATTGATATTTGCACTTTGGATAGTATCCATTGTAGTGATATCAAATCCAAATGATCGTAAATATGCTTCATTAATTTCTTTAGAATAGATAGAGTTTACAATACTTCCAGATGCATGATTTGCAGCGTCGTGTATTGTGGCAGCCGTATCAATTATAATAGTTCCTAGTTCTGATGTGGTTGGCGTTGTTATATCAGAAGAAGAACCACCTCCTCCTCAACCACCATTACCACCACCATTAGATGGCGCTGAGATAGCTACAACATTAACTGTTCTTATAACTTGATTCGCTGGATTTCCAGCTGCATCAGAAACATTGTAGGTAATTGTATAAGATCCAACAGTGCTGGTATCTACAGATCCACTTACGACAATATTTGTAGAGATGTCTCCATCAATATCATCATATGCAGAACTTCCATTATCAGTGTACATACTGTTTTGATCGATTGTAATTGTAGTGTTTCAAATAAGTGTGATTGTTGGTGCAACAATATCGGTAGTCATAGTAGTAACTGCAAAATCAGCAAAATGTGTAGTTGTTACTATTACAGAAGGGACACCATTGTTATCAACTACTTGTGTTTCTGTTTCTGGATACCAAGTGGTTCCGTTGTTGTCTGAATAATAAACAGCAACCGTATCTCCTATATTTGCTTCAGGTGTAGGTACTGTTAATGTAGCAACTCATCCTTCTAATGAAATTGATTCAGATGCACTACCGACATTAAATGCAGATATAACTGTTTGATCGTTTACGCTAGTTATTTCTTTTTCAATAGGGATAGAAATTACTCAGCTATAATTAGTAGCCGTCTCTGTTTCCTTAAATTGAGTATCTGCTGGGATTGAAAGAGTGATATCTTGGTTTTGTAATTCCAAGTCTGTTAGCGTGATTCCATTTGTATCTCCCAAAGAAATTGGTGTTGTTCCTACAAAAGCACCACTTGTTACTGTATACCCTTTATCAATAAATGCATTTGCAACAACTCATGTATCTACAGAATAAGGCAAAATAACCATACTACTATCTCCATAAAGAGATGTAAGATATCATGCTGCAGCTCAATTGTAATTAGTAAATGCACCACCAATAAAAAGTTTCCCATTATTTGTATTTTCTCGGATATTGCATACCTCTCGGTTGAATCCATATCCAATATTCATACTAGAATCAATAGTTCCAGAATTAGTTAGAAATACAAGATGATTAGCAGGAGCTCATTGATATGTTGTAAATTGACCACCAACAATGATTGTCCCACCGCTTTGAATAGTGACGGTATTAACTCAATGATCAGATATTCCAGCATTAAATGATGCATCGTTAGTTCCGTCATTGTTTACACGAACAAGGTTTGTTCCATTGTCTGCAAATAATCAACCAACGAGGATTTTTCCATCACTTTGAATATTAATTGCTGATACATATGATCCTCCAAATCCATTTCAAATATAGAAAGAGTCGTCTTTAGATCAGTCAGAATTTAAACGTATAAATTTATTTGCAAGCGATCCACTATATGATGAGAAGTTTCCACCAACGAGGATTTTTCCATCGCTTTGGACAGAAATTGCATAGACCATAGCAGCAGTATTAAATTTATCTGAACCAATGAAGGAAGTATCTCTAGATCCATCAGCATTCAAACGGAAAATTCCGTTTGCAACTACTCCATTGTGGTAGAGCAAATGACCTCCAACGAGGATTTTCCCATCACTTTGAGCGACTAAGGTATTCACAAAAGAATTAAATCCTCCTGCAGCAAAGGAGGTATCTCTAGATCAATCATTATTTAAACGAACGATATTATATACAGAACTTCCTTGATAGTTACTAAATCCACCACCAACAACAATTTTTCCATCGGCTTGCACAAGCAATGATGTGACATACCCATCAAATCCTTCCCCAATATCAAATGATACATCTTTGCTTCCATCGGGATGCAAACGAATGAGCTTGTTTTCTATAGATCCATTATAAGAAGTGAAATCTCCTCCTACGAGAAGTCCATCCGCAGTTTGTGTAATAGCCCTTACTCTTCCATTAAATCCATCTCAGATATTAAATGAAGAAGAACTACTTCCATCAGAATTCAATCCAGCAATATAATTGTTTGCTAATCCAAAGGCATTACTTCCGTCATTTAATCCAATAATAATTTTACCTTTTCTTCAAAGTGCTATTGAATTTACAGGGGCATCTGGGATATTTCAACTTATGAATGAAGTATCTTTAGATCCATCACTAAACACGAACAATATAATTTGTATATGTTCATAGCCACTTAAATCCACCACCACCCAATAAAATTTTATCGTTTCATTGTACTTCTATTGCATTAACATTAGAGTCAAAGTCATTATATATAGTAAATGAAGTGTCTTTTGATCAATCTGCATTAAGACGTACAATACTCTTTGTCGAAGTTCATTGATAGTTAGAAAACAATCCACCAACGAGGATTTTCCCATCACCCTGAACTGCTATTGTATTGATAACTGAATCGAATCCATTTCCAACAGTAAATGATGTGTCTTTTGTAAGGTCACTATTTAAGCGAATAATATAATTTGAATCTATTCAATTAAATGTGATTTTACCTCCGGCAAGAATAATTTTACAGTCAGTTTGTACTTCTATAGTATTAATTCCATTATTCCCTCAATCTCGCATCGGTGTCCCATTTCAGATACCTACTGAGGCATCTAGAGATCCATCGACATTGAGACGACTGATAGTATTCGTATAGAGGGATGCTACCAAAATTTTTCCATCATCTTGAATTGCTACGGCTTTAACTGGCATAGGAAATAGATTTCCAGGATTGAAAGAGGTATCTAGGGATCCATCAGCGTTAAGACGAACAATACTGCTGGTTGCTGTTCCTTGATAGCTAGAGAACATTCCACCAACAATAATTTTCCCATTACTTTGGATTGCTATAGTTAATGGGCTAATCCCATTAGTAGTAGTTCCAAATCCATCTCAAACCACAAACGAGGCATCTTTAGTCCCATCTGCATTAAGACGGATAAGTTTATTGGCTGATATTCATTCATAGGTAGTAAATGTACCACCGACGAGAACCTTTCTATCGCTTTGGGTTTTGATTACCCTTACTGGATTGTTGAATCCGACTGGTGTCTTTGTTGCAAAGCTAGTATCAATATTGGTACTACTAGCAAGTACACTACTAAAAGAGAAGGTAATCGCAGCCAGCAAAATTCTAGCTAAGGGTTTCAAAAGTTCTTTTTTCATAAAAATAGGAAATAAGTGGGTAAAGATATATCAATAGAACAAAAATTATAATCTAAGTATATCGAAATATTGTCATAAAAGGAAAAATATCCCTTCCTTCGGGATGATCTTGGTTGACAAAAAAAAATAGATTTTTAATTAAAAAAATAGAGATACCCACTTAGGCATCTCTATTTATAGTTATTATAGATATTTTTTTATTTGATGATTTGAGATGGGAAACTTCCATCTAGGATAACAAATGGTGTTGATGTGATGAGTTCTTGATCTCAACAGGTAGTTAAGTCACTTCCAACACTATTGAGGTCACAGTACCATACGAGGAGTGATTCTAAGCCAATTCGAGAAGAATATCCGGCCCCCAAAAGATCTGCAACTTGGTCGATCCTTCACTGGCTTGGTTCGGATGGTGTATTAAGCGATACAAACTTTCCTTGAATATGAAGTTTATTATTGATTGTCTTAGGTGATGATACGGTACCTCCCATAAGAAGTCAATTAACAACAAAGTTTCCTTTCAAAAATCTTCCTTGATTTATTCCTGTTCCACTAGTTACAGGGAATCATTGAATATTGAAATCTGTCATCTGTCATAATCAAGATATATTATCTAGATAGAGATTTCCTCCATCAATAAAGATATCAAGTGGTGGGTAGTCTCAATCCATGCTTCATTTGAGGGTAAGATTTCCATTTTTGATAACAATAGTCTTCCCTGCGTAATAACTACTATTCCCATTGAGAACGATAAACAAATCTGGTGAATCTTTATAACACAAGATATTGCTTGCTACAGAGCTATTGAGTATTTGTTTATTTGAACCTTCTGTTATATAGGTATTACCTCTACATAATGTTTCTGCGTTCTTTTTGGCAGTATTGATAATAGTAGAGGAGTTGATGTCGTTACTACTCAACAACACGGTTCTCTTTTCAAGATTTCCAAGAAGAGCCTTTTTCTCATACACACTTACCGCTTTTGATAGGATTGCATTTCCTTGAATAAGAAGATTCCACATCGTGTCCTCAGCATTACCTGTAGTCCCCGAATCAAATCACCAATTATTTGTAATTGAGATGATTCCACTTCCTAGAGAGAAGGCACTATTAATATTTCCTGTTCCATTCAAATAGTCCATAAGTTGTTGATTTCCAGTAATTTCTCCTCATACAAATCAAATACCTCCTACGCTATCCCAGATAAATCCCAATGGTGTTTCATTATTGAAATATTGAAAGTTATCTTTGGGTGATGTTGCACTATATGTATTTGTATTAAAATCTAATTTAGCTCCAGCGATAATATATGATGAAGTAACAGGATTCCCGGCAAGTTCATAGCGAATATACCCAAATATTCCATACTTACTAGAATTACCTTCACATGCAGTGTACAATCCACCCGTTACGGTAAGTCAGCTATAGTTTGGATTGGACTGTTGTAGAAGTCATAATGTTTCACTGTCCAACGGCCATAATCTAGCTCATCTAGCATCATTATAATAGATACCTCTAAGCTTCTTTCTACATTTCTTGATAGAACTATCTGCAAATCTTACAGAAATAGGATCTTTGAATGTCTGTGAACCCAGCCAAAATACTCAACCTCCAAAGCTATTCCCTGCAGAATTAAAATGGATTTGAGAAAATTTTGCAGTGAGAGAGTCTTGTTTGAGATTAGAAAAGTTGAGATTCCATGAATTAATAAAGGAATACAGACCAATTCAAATCAGAAAAAAGATACCGAATAGAATTGCTTTCTTAGGTAGTTTTGTTTTTGTAGACATTGATTGTTTATGGGGGATAAAACACTATAATATATACCTTATATATATAAGGTGTATGTATTCATGTTTCAAAGTATAGGAAAAAAAAATAAAAAAGCAACTATACTATGATAGGAGAACACCTTATATAGTAGTCAAGAAAATAATCCCAATAAAAATATAACACCATATAATAAGGAGAATAATAATAACGTCATAATAATAACATAGTATTTATCATAATAACATAGTATTTATCATAATAACATAATAAGGGGAGAATAAAAAGGGATTTCTTTTGTCTTACTAGATAGACAAGTGATCAGAAACATAAAAAATCGAGTAAAAATGACTCATTTTTTTGAAAATTTTCATCAAAAAACAGAAGAAAGTTTCAAAAAGCTCTATAATGCTCGGACAAAAAGGGGAGAAACCCAAGATGAAAACTAATGAAAAGAAATAGATAAAAAAAGTCTAAAAAAGTCTTGCAATGAGGGGGAGATTTGTTATAACAATCCTCGCAACAGATCGAAGGAAGGCAACTTCCAGAGAGACAGTTGAACGAAGAGGTATTTAACAGCACTATAATATATTACATTTTTCAAAAGAATAATAAATCTTTTAAAAGCAATGAGAGGATGCCTTGGGTAAAAAGGAGTATGAAGGACGTAATTGGTTGCGATAAGCTACGATGAGGTGCCAATAGCCGCTTGAAGTCGTAGATTTCCGAATGGGGTAACCTGATCTGTATATCAGATCGCCAAATGGCCAGAACCTGGTGAAGTGAAATATCTCAGTAGCCAGAGGAAAAGAAATCGTAAGAGATTCCCGTAGTAGTGACGAGCGAACTGGGAAGAGTCCAAACTCACATAGTGTAAGGTGCTAGCCGTTGCTATGATGAGGGTTGTAGGAGTGTTGAGGATCCACTAGTAAGGTTCCAGGGAGAGTATGTTTATTTAGAAGAAATATCTGAAAAGGTATACCGCAGACGGTGAAAGTCCCGTATTCAAAAAATAAACAACCCCCCAATACCACCTGAGTAGCGTCGGACACGAGAAATCCGGCGTGAATCCGCCCAGACCACTGGGTAAGACTAAATACTTTTTTACACCGATAGCGTATAGTACCGTGAGGGAAAGGTGAAAAGAACCCCAGGAAGGGGAGTGAAATAGATTCTGAAACTCATTGCTTACAAGGGAGTTGGAGCTCGCAAGAGTGACAGCGTACCTATTGACGAATGGGTCAGCGAGTTATTGGTAGTAGCGAGGTTAAGGCAGGAATAGCCGGAGCCGTAGGGAAACCGAGTCTGAATAGGGCGTTTAGTTGCTATTAATAAACCCGAAGCGTGACGAGCTACGCATGGGCAGGATGAAGAGTTGGGAAACTGACTTGGAGGTCCGAACGGTTTGGTGCTGCAAAACCTTCCGATGACCTGTGCGTAGGAGTGAAAAGCTCATCGAGTTACGTGATAGCTGGTTCTCTCCGAAATGCATATAGGTGCAGCCTGCAAATTAGATCTTATAGAGGTAGAGCTCTTATAAGGCTAGGGGTGTCGAAAGGCATTACCAAACCTTGTTAAACTTCGAATGCTATAAGGAATTTTGTGGAGTGAGACTGTGGGGGCTAAGCTTCATAGTCGAAAGGGTAACAGCCCTAATTTCTGATTAAGGTCCCTAAAGTATGACTAAGTGGTAAAAGAGGTGCTTTTGCTTAAACATCCAGGAGGTTTGCTTAGAAGCAGCAATCCTTTAAAGAAAGCGTAATAGCTCACTGGACAAGCGAAAGTGCGCTGAAGATGTAACGGGGCTAAGTCATATACCGAAATCGAAAGTCTTCTAACTATGTTAGAAGGCGGTAGGAGAGTGTTCTTTACTGGCTGAAGGTCTGGCGTAAGCTTGGCTGGACGGTAAAGAAGTAAAAATGCTGACATGAGTAACGACGCAAGACGAAAATTCTTGCTGCCGAAACCCTAAGGATTCCAACGCAACGTTCATCGTCGTTGGGTTAGGCGGGACCTAAGACTTCCTCGGAAACGAGATGTCGATGGATAGCTGGTTAATATTCCAGCCCTTATATAAAGAGTGATGGGGTAACACATTGGGATGTGTGGGAGCGTACGAAGGATATGGTACGTTGAAAGAGCAAGATATTCCGACTTCGGTTGGATAGTAGAGATAGGCAAATCCGTCTTTATATCATTCGAGCTTGATCAGAAAGGATTCCCTCGGGATGAATGATTCTCATAGTTTTGGTGTCAAGAAAAACCTCTAAACTTATCTTTATATAACTCGTACCCAGATCAGACACTTGTAGGGTGGTAGAGAATACCAAGGCAATCGAGACAACTAATGAATAAGGAACTTGGCAAAATAGCGGGCGTAAGTTTGCAATAAGCCCTGCCTGGAGCAATTCAGGCCGCAGCGAATGATGTGGGGGGGACTGTTTATCAAAAACACAGCTCTCTGCTAACTCGAAAGAGGATGTATAGAGGGTGATGCCTGTCCAATGCCAGAATGTCATGCTCTCTTGTGAAAGCTCGAGAGTTAAGCACTGGTGAATGACGGCCGTAACTATGACGGTCCTAAGGTAGCGAAATACCTTGTCGGGTAAGTTCCGACGCGCATGAATGGCATAACCATCCCCACGCTGTCTTATTTTTAGACTCGGTGAAATTACATTCCCGGTAAAAATGCCGGGTAGTTGCAGTTAGACGGAAAGACCCTGTGAAGCTTTACTGTAGATTGATATTGGGGTGTAGCATACATTGCTCAGAATAAGTGGGAGACTTTGAGGTTTGGTTTTCGGACCAGGTTGAGTCACAAGTGAGATACCACTCAATATATGTAGCATCTCTAACCCCCCAACAAGGGGGAACAGTGTCAGTTGGACAGTTTACCTGGGGCGGGTGCCTCCTAAAAAGTAACGGAGGCGTACAAAGGTTTGCTTGTCACGGATGGAAACCGTGATGGAAGTGTATTCGCATAAGCAAGCTTAACTGTGAGACTAACAGGTCGAACAGATACGAAAGTAGGTGAAAGTGATCCGGATCTTCCATGTGGAAGGGGATCCGCTCAACGGATAAAAGTTACTCCGGGGATAACAGGCTAATGGGATCTAAGCGTTCATAGCGACGATTCCGTTTGGCACCTCGATGTCGACTCGTCGCATCCTGGGGCTGTAGAAGGTCCCAAGGGTTGGGCTGTTCGCCCATTAAAGCGGGACGCGAGTTGGGTTCAGAACGTCGTGAGACAGTTCGGTCCCTATCTACTGCAACCGTAAGCAATTTGCGGAATGCTGTCCCTAGTACGAGAGGACCGGGATGGACTAGCCTCTAGTTGACCAGTTGTCATGCCAGTGGCACGGCTGGGTAGCCACGCTAGGAAAAGATAACCACTGAAAGCATCTAAGTGGGAAACTTGTTCCAAGATTAGATTGCTCTCTCTTCGGAGGTAAGACCTCCCGTAGACTACGGGTTTGATAGGTATCATGTATAAGTTCGGTAACGAATTCAGCAGAGATATACTAATAGGTCGAGTGGGTTTATTATTCTTTTTGAAAAATGTAATATAGAATGGTGTTGTATACAACTTTGTTCAAAAAAGTGTTGTAATCGAAGCGGGTTTTCATATAGTGAAAGCCGTCGATTTACATTAACGGTGGTGCTGACGCGGCTTGGGGAAATACCTGTTCCCATTCCGAACACAGAAGTTAAGTCCAAACCGGTCGATGATACTTGAGCTTTCAGCTCTGGGAAAGTAGATTAGCGCCACCATTAAAGTAGATGGATGATCATTAATAGTACTAAAAAGAGATAAAGTATGGTTTTTTTGAAGAGTTTGACCCTGGCTCAGGATGAACGCTAGCGGAACGCCTAACACATGCAAGTCGAACGGGACTTTGTTTGTAGCAATACAGATAAAGTTTAGTGGCAAACGAGCGAGTAACGCGTACCTAATCTGCCCAGAAGTTGGAGACAACTACAGAGATGTAGCTAATACCCAATAGTATCTAGATGATGAAATTATTCTAGATTAAAGATTTATCGCTTCTGGAGGAGGGTGCGTCCTATCAGGTAGTTGGTGAGGTAACGGCTCACCAAGCCTATGACGGGTAGTCGGTCTGAGATGATGTCCGGCCGCGATGGGACTGAGATACGGCCCATACTCCTACGGGAGGCAGCAGTGGGGAATCTTGCACAATGGGCGAAAGCCTGATGCAGCGATTCCGCGTGGAGGATGACGCATTACGGTGTGTAAACTCCTTTTCTGGTGGAAGACGAATGACGGTACACCAGGAATAAGGGACGGCTAACTACGTGCCAGCAGCCGCGGTAATACGTAGGTCCCAAGCGTTATCCGGATTTACTGGGCGTAAAGTGTACGTAGCCTGATATGTAAGTCTGTTTTCAAATACCTCGACTCAATCGAGGACAGGGAATAGATACTGCATATCTAGAGATATTTGGGGGTTAGTGGAATTTCCGGTGGAGCGGTGAAATGCGTTGATATCGGAAAGAACGCCAAAAGCGAAAGCAGCTAACTACAATACATCTGACGGTGAGGTACGAAAGTTTGGGGAGCAAACGGGATTAGATACCCCGGTAGTCCAAACTGTAAATTATGCTTGCTAGGTGTCTGAGTCCTTCGGGGTTCGGGTGCCGTAATCTAACGAGTTAAGCAAGTCGCCTGGGTAGTATATTCGCAAGAATGAAACTCAAAGGGATAGGCGGGGGAACACACAAGCAGTGGATTATCTAGATTAATTGGATACAAAGCCAAGAATCTTACCTAGGTTTGACATGCATTATGTCTACGGTGAAAGCCGTATATTCGTAGCAATACGAAGTTTTGCACAGGTGGTGCATGGTCGTCGTCAGCTCGTGCCGCAAGGTGTCTAGTTAAGTCTAGTAACGAGCGCAACCCTCATTGTTAGTTAGAATGTCTAACAAGACTGCCTCGGTAACGAGGAGGAAGGAGAGGATGACGTCAGATCCTCATGCCCCTTACACCTAGGGCCTCATAGATAATACAATGGGTAGTAACAACGAGAAGCAATACCGCGAGGTGGAGCAAATCTCTAAACCTACCCCTAGTTCGGATTGTAGTCTGGAACTCGACTACATGAAGTTGGAATTGCTAGTAATGGCGGATCAGCTATGCCGCCGTGAATATGTCCCTGTTCCTTGCACTCACCGCCCGTCAAACCATGGGAGTTGGGGCTCTCTAAAGATTCGCTATGCGGGTTAAGGAGAGAATCAATGACTGGGGTTAAGTCGTAACAAGGTATCCCTACGGGAACGTGGGGATAGACCACCACCCTAAAAAGTAAAAAAACAACTTAATTTACCATACCCGCCATACTTTGTCTCTTTTTATTACTATTAGTACTATCTACTAAGAGGAAACTTCATCATCACGATGGAGTTTTTTTCGTAATGGAAAAGTATTGGTTGTTTTGTGCGTATTATTTTGAAGTGATGTAGAGAGTAGGCTTAAACTAGTACGATATTCAGATATTGTTTCAGGAAGGTAGTTCCTGATTGAGAGAAACTGACAGAAACGTTTGATATGAAAGGGGCGTATATAGTTAATATCAGCGTGATACCAAAGTAGAAATATACTTACTGCGCGTACATAACGATCAGCTATATATTCTTTATACCCTATATCTAATAGATATTGTTTGAATTCAGAGAGAAATATGTTCATAGATATCATGTTAGAAAATAAAAAGAAAGGAAGGTATCCTTAGCGAAGGATCAACACCTCCTTGCTTTCTATGATGAACTCTAATAGTCTCAAAGTAGAAAAAAATGGACAAAGTTAGGACAAAAAAGAAATTTAAAAAAAACCACACCAAACGCCCAATAAAATGGCTTCCCTTGATGTGGTTTCTTTACATAGAAAAATAAATCAGATTCTTGTCTTATATTTATGCTCCTGTATGTTTATTTTGTTGTAGAACGTTTTGGATCACGGTCTGTTGGTAGGTAAAGGATGTCACTTTGAAACAAAAAGAAACTCATCAAAAAGAATAATCCAATAACTAAAGGAATGCTTATATATGACAATGAATAGTATAAACTAAGATTATATGTTGTATGCAAAAGTACTCAGCTGATCAATCAAATGATAGTGATCATAAATAACTTCATAGACTTAGGAAGTTTGATAGAGAGGTATCAAATTGCGCTAGTTGCAGTTACATGAACCAAAGCACTAATAAGTCATCTTCCCAAGACAAAAGCTGCCAAATTGACATCTTGATGATGGAGGAGGACAGTAGCGAGATAAACCACATTTTCAACGAGGCTAAACCCAAGGCCCATCAGTACACAAAAGAAAATAAGCGAGCTTGGAATGCTTTCATGTTCTCTAAATACAATTGTACTTCCACTATACTTCATATACTCCTCAGCATACGCTGAGATGAGATAATAGAGGATCATACTATTGAGTCATAAGAATATCCCTCCAAAATGGATTCCGATAAACAGTAATGCTCAGATTCCTATAATCTCAAGGATTTGTAATGCTCGTTTACGGAAGAAGAGAAAGATTAGTCAGACTCCTACAATACAATATCCTATAAATGCTAATCCGTTCTCCATAGTGAGATGTGCGACGACACTTCGAGATGAGTAATTTGGTAAACTAGTTACATAGGTATAGGCAAACAAAATACTTACCATCAAAATCCCCATTACAAGTATTTTGATAAGCAGTTGTTTTTTGAGTGCACGGGGACCAAAAACGGTACTTAGCAACCAGCTTCGTACATAGAAAATAATCAGACATGATACAACACTTCCTATAATTTGCATCAGTAATTACAAATAGTCAGATAAATACGAATTGAATGCGTCACGAAGTTTTTGGCTGAGTAGCTCAGTGTCTTCAGTAGCACAGACAAAGAATACTTCTTGTGCAGTGGATCCTTTGCACATAATACATTTGAGTCCACTACTCGTAGGGTAAGATATTTTGAATGCAATATCAGAGGATCCCTTTTGTTGTCTATTGATTCTACCAGGGATGATTCTATGTATTATAGGGTCTTTTTCAATGATGAAAAGAAATTTTTTGAATTCTGTTAAAATATGGTGTTCGGTCTTTACTTTTTGGTAGGTAATTCTCATACGGGACGATTGTAATAAAAGTAAATAGAGTATAGTGGAAAGTCTCTTTCTTTGCAAGATAAATATCTAGTCAAAAATTTGTGTATTTTAGAAAAACAACTATAATTATAGAGATATTTATCTATTTATTGTTCTATGATGCTCAAAAAACTATCGATTTTCGCAGTCGCTGGACTTAGTGTATTTCTATCTGGTTGCTCTCTAACGAGTATTTCAGATGAACAATATGTTCAACAAACAGTTGCTTTGAATCAAATGCAACAGCAGATGACAAGTCTTCTTAGTGGTATGGATGCTCTTCGTGAACAAAACCAACAGCTTAGTTGAGTGTTGCTTCAAATGCAAGAGTATATCGATCAATCAGATAAATCTGCTCCATCTCTAGGTACAGGGCATGGATCTGCAGATGAATTGTCTGGTTCAACTACTGGTTTAGATGGAACTGGAGATGTTACTCCAATCTTAGACATCGATGTATCATTGCCAGATCTTACAGGTGGTACTACAGGAGGGACATCAGCAACATCCACAACAAACAAAGACGGATCAGGGACAACTATAAGTTCAGGGACTACTACAGTAGTTCATAAACAAGATACAGGAACCCTTTTGGATGAGCTGAGAAAAGCAAGTGCAAACGCAAAATCATGAGCTAAAGCACAAGACACAGCACCCAAAGTAAATACAGGATCTTCATGATCTCTAGTTCAATAAAATCTATTGACATTTATATTTAATTATATATAAGGGGTGGACTTATCCTTCACCCTTTTTTATGATGGAAGAAAAAGACAAACTTCAATCCATTACAATTGCAGATAGAGACTCTGAAACTCCGATTATCAGAATTGCAGTTTCTAATGTTGTTGGAGTTTTTAAGGATAGAATGTTTTGAATTCTTAGTAAATCTAAATCTACAGATGGGACACATAAACTATGACTTGTTTGAGGTGGAGCTCTTCTCTATGAAGATAAGCAAATACTCAAAGAATTATGAGCATTCGATTTTGAAGGAAATGATGCAAGATTTAAGATTCCGTTAGATAAAATTGAAAATTTCATAGATAAAGAAACGGGCTACACGAAGTTTCTTTGTGAAGAGGATGTTATGAGAGAAGTTAGAGAAGAACTCTCAAAAGAGCTTGTCTCAGATCAAATAAAACCAGTTCTTGAAAAAGAACAGATAGAAAACTTTAGGCCTTCATATGAAGGGACATATCTCATTTATGAAGGGGAATCTTTGGATACTATTCAAAGAGGAACAAATCTACGTGTGATTAATGTCTTTTCTTTGGATGGTCCAGAAGATATCATAGAAGAGATGAGGTCTTCCTCTGTGATATATTTGATTACAAGAAAGAAATTACTCAATGGATATGCCACATGATCCACGTGAAATGTAGAACTTAAAGCATTTATCAAAGAAACATACAATCATCTCAAAGATCGATGACATGAAATCAAAGATTAAGATAATAATATAAAAAAAACACCGCCCTGTATTGGATGGTGTTTTTTAGTATATAATGAGCTATTTAGAAGTTTCTAAAGATATCTTGAAGTCTTCTTTTTTCTTGAAGTTCAGCTTCTTGAGCTTTACGAGCTTTTTCTACATCTTTAAGTTTCTCGCTAGTCAAGAAGATAAATTTATTGATTTTTTCCATAACTTGCATTTTTTTCTTTGGATCTTCGAGAAGCTCTTGTTCTTCGAAGAGGAGCGTATCATCCAAGAATACTTGAATTTGTCCATCATCTGCATCAGCGACGAAAGCAATCACATTGTCGCTAGATTCATCTGTTTCTTTGTTAAGTTCAGTTCTTGTAACTTCTATGATTTCATCTTCTTTGCTAAATACATATTCTACATGTGCAGCGTCTGTATTTGATCCGACAATTTGAATAGCGTCTTGAGATCCATTCTTGAGTGAAACGATATTATTAGCTAATTCATTATATTTAGCTTTTACATCAGATACTTCACTAACAGGGGCTGTTTCAGTAGGTTCTACGATAGGGGCGGCAACAATTTCTTCTGAAATTACTTGTTCGGTTGGTATGTCTACTACAGGAGCAATTTCTTCAACAGGAGTAGGTTCTTCAACAGGAGTTATTTCTTGTTGAATAGGAGCAGGAGTTTGTTCTGGAGCTACTGGTTCTTCAGTGAAAAATTCAGAACTTGTATCTGTTTGATTTAAGTTAAGTTGTTCAAATGAATTGATTTCTTCTACAGGAAATTCAACAGCTGGAATCTCTTCAACAACTGGATTTGTAGGTATATTATCTTCTACGATTGGTTCAGAATCTTGTGGTCTGTCATCAAACAATACAGAAGAATCAGGAATCTTAGGTGTGGCAACTTCTTCAACACCTACAAAACCACCAAATACACCACCTTGGCTTGGGATAGTTGTTTGTGTTGGGTCTGTTGGATTAGGTTGGAAAGTTTGATCTGTCATAGCTAGCTCACATAATGAATAAAACTGTTACTTTAATTGTAGTCAGATTTCTTTTTTAAGCAAATTTTTTTAACAGAAAATACCCTGTATTTTTGCTCTATTCCTATAAAAATTTATAATTTTTAAAATGTAAAGATGAAAAGCTATTTACAACGCCACTTTTTTATCAAAAACATTTGTAATTCATTTTCTAAATGCTATATGTAAGGTGCATAATACAAATTATGCTATTTATTTTTTGTTTTTTGGGTTAATGACTGAAGATTTTGTAGTGAGTCAAACAAAACTTTTTGTTTGAGGTTTGGATTGGAGTATCAGAGGTAAAGACCTCAATGAAGAATTCTCCAGATTTGGTGAAGTTGTTTTCGCTAGAGTAAATCTAGATAGAGAAAACAAAAACAGAAGTAAAGGTTTCGGATTCGTAGTATTTGCTAATCCAGAAGACGCTCAAAAAGCTCAAGCAGAAATGAACGAAAAAGAACTCAAAGGTAGAGTTATCAGAGTTGACTTCGCTAGAGAAAACCCAGAAAGAATGCAAAGAGAAGCTGCAGCACATGAAGAAGCAGCAGTAGCTGTGGATTCAGATGATGATGTAGAATTCTAAATCACATAAGTATCTCACCCAGGAAAAGCCACTAGATATCTTAATCGGTATCAGTGGTTTTTTTACATCATAAAAAAACAATAAAGTATCTTGAAACTATTCAAGAAAAAACTATGCTATCTATGACTAAAGGGTTAGTAATGACGTGCAGTCTACTCTTCATCCTATACTCTGGGGGCCGATTATGATTAGTCCTAGACTAGTCTGAGCCATCCATCTTAAGTATTAGGAGATAATGTGTGTTGACTACGGCTCTTTGGTTTTCTTTTTTTGCTTAAAATGTGAAGATGAAAAAAATAAATGAATCATTTACCTGTGCTCACTGTGGTATCATCATACCAGAAGCATCCAAAACATGTAGAAATCATTGTCCCCATTGTTTCTGTAGTTTGCATGTCGACGGAGAAACTCCAGGCGATAGGTCTGCATTGGAATCTTGCGGAGCAAAGATGTTTCCAATACAATATAAAATTCTTAATTCTGATTATAAAATCCTATTTCAATGTTCCAAGTGCGGGAAGACGCATCGAAACAAGCGTGCTATCGACGACGAAATTACAGAGCTTCCTAGATTGATAGAGGAGTACAGAGAAATATTATATTAAACCGGTGTGTATTCATCGGTTTTTTTAATAGTTATTTTTTTTGGAGGCGCTTCGCCCTTCACCCGACAGACTTTCTTTACGCTTCCAGCGAGGGGTTTATAATCATCTATACTATTCCCACTGAAGGAGATGCTTCGCTCTCCTTAGACCTCTAGACCATATTTTGTTAAACGACAAAATATGGAAAAAACGTTTTTTGCCAAACAAGACTCGCAAACTATTATTACAGACTAGTTATTTTGGTTTATGCTTTGTATTTATCGGTAAGTCCATATAGCTTTCACCCTAGACCATTGCCCATAAAGGGCAACAGGGCTCCGGAGAGCTTTATATTTTAATTATATTTCATGTTATTTTTGTTAGCTCAGACATGGTTGTTTGGCTGATTTACTCAAATAGGAAAAGGTTAATTAAATCAATTTGGTGTAATAAAAGGAAAAATAACTGAGCAAAAGTAGTCAATGATTTTGGTTCTTTATGAATTGTTCGAGCTGGATTTACATTCTCAAAAAGCAATCTATACTATATAGCGAGTCTCATAAAGAACTAGCCCCTTTGGTTTCTTTCCCGGCAATGAGGGAAAGAAATGCCCCGCCGGCAA
>OFSA01000072.1_pt1 | contig 16577 bp, 10 predicted proteins | sample 1543241 | NCBI WGS metagenome assembly OFSA01 (sample SAMN05442508, study PRJEB24371) | freshwater metagenome | isolation source: Freshwater Lake | place: Canada: Niagara | collected 2012-08-09 | reverse complement strand
TATATAGTTTAGTTTGCTATTTAAGAATGTAAATCCAGCTCAAACAATTCATAAAGAACCAAAATCATTGACTACTTCTTTTTAGTTGCTCAACTTTCAACTAAACTATGCATATATCGTATATATCTATATTCCCAGAGATTTTTGAGGGATTCTTGAATACATCGCTCATCAAAAAAGCTGTGGATAAAAAATTGTTGAAATTTACGACCCTCACGCCGAGGGTTTTTTGTCCTGATAGACACCAACAGGTGGATGATACCATCTATGGCGGAGGGGCTGGACTCCTTATGAAGGCGAAACCAGCTATTGATAGCGTAGAACATCTTCTCAAACTTCATAAACTCAGTAATAAAAGCAAAAGAAAATTTCGTATAATATTTGTTTCCCCATCGACAGAAGTGTTTACCCAAAAGACAGCCCACACGCTCACAGAAAATCAGCATATTATCTTTGTCTGTGCTAGATATGAAGGGATTGATCATCGTTTTGAAGAATATATGATGGAAAAATATCCAGCACATTTTTCTAAGATTTCACTGGGACAATTTGTGACACTTGGTGGTGAAATACCAGCGATGGTGATGACTGAAGCGGTGACAAGGCTTTTGCCTGGCGTGATCAAAGAAGAAGCAAGTTGGCAGTTTGAGAGTTATAGTTTGGATCATAATATGACAAATATTGAATACCCACAATACACTAAGCCCGAGGAAGTTTATGGATATAAAGTCCCTGAAATTTTGCTTAGTGGACACCATAAAAACATAGATACTTGGAGAAATGAGAATATGGGAGAACTATAAATCCCCCTCCCGCTTCGCTCCTTCCCCCTTTGTCAAGGGAGATAACAAAACTTAGATTTTTAGCATTCAAGAAAAAAATGTTAGGACTACTCTATTTCGGAAGATTAGATGAAGAAAAAGGTGTCGATGGAATCATCGATATGATTGAGAAATTTGGAAAAGAAGATAAGAAACTGCCGTTTGAGTTGTTTATTTTTGGGACTGGGAAATACGAAGCGAGACTATTGGAACTCGCTACACAATATAAGGAGATCCATATGTTCGGATGGAAGACTATCGAAGAAATCAAAAGATATGTAGTTAACTGTCAGTATTGTCTCGTTCCGTCTACGTTTTTGGAGACATTTGGACTCACGGCTTTGAATGCTTTGACATGGGGATTACCGGTTATTGGTTACAAAAAGTGAGGGTTGATTCCTTTTGTAGAAGAAGCACTTGATCTAAGTAAACAGAAATGACACAGTGTCTGAGATCAGCTTTTCCATATGATGAAGCAGATTCTCGATGGAAAAATATATTCCAAAAGCATTACGTCCAAAGAAGAACGACAAAAACAATATAGCATTGATGCACGAAAAACAAAAGTCAGATTTATGCTTGATGATAAAAAGAAAATCCTCCTTGTAAGTGATTTTACTAGCAAAGTAGGAGGGATTGAGACGTATATCCATGATGTGAAAGCGATCTTGGAAGGGATGTGATATGAAGTCCGTATTTTTGGGACAACCTTGTCTCGTGGACCCGCAGGGAAACGAAAAAAGCTGGCTGGAATTGCTTGGTGAGTATGTAATTTTGTGGATGCCTTCCGTCTGTGGAGGCTTTGTAGTCAACGAAAACCGGATGTAATTTGGTATAATAGTATTTTGAGATGGATTGGTTGGATGGGCGTTTGGGCAACGAAAAATAGTGGGGCTGAACGTTGGATGATGTATCATGATTTTGGATATGTATATCCGTTTCCATACGCATTGAAAGATACAAAGCAAGTACAGACTCCTCTCACTTGGAAACACTTTAGGAAAATGGCAAATACTAAGAATCCTGTGAAACTATTGTTGGTATTTGGGAAATATTTGAGTTTAATTGGAATCAAAAAACAGATGAAATCAGTAGATCTCCATTTGGTTCCCTCTCTCTTTATGGAAGGAATTGTCAAAGATTCTTACCATTTACCTGTCGGGAAAGTGAAGACTTTGGATCACTTTTTGCAGGGATAAGAGAAGATTTCACCCGGGTGGGCCTATTCTCAAAGTTAGAAACTATCTGCGTTTTCTATGATTTCCACCCGGGTGAAATCTAGTGACTAAAAAAGTCGATTGACTTTTGATTACTAATCTGTATACTTCTTATTGCAAGGTTGAGGAAGTAATTCTTCACCACAGCATACTATTTTCAACACGCAGTTTTTTGGATTAGCACAGGAAGTACCAGTGTAATATACAAATAAACGGGTAATCCTTAGGGATTGTTGGTTGCTTGGTATATTATGATGGGCGTCTGTGCTTTTTTTGTTACAGAATATATATGGAATTACACATCTCGACTGACTGAGATCCAATTGCATTATACGTATTACTATCGAATTTCTACCAAAAACCAGATTAATAGAGAGTTCTCAGCGACTGAATGTTTGAGACTTTGTATACAGGAAATAGCAGATTCAGAGAGAAGTTCTTCTTTTCTCTGAATTTTGTGTGAATCCAAATATTTGACTTTCTATGTCAATTATTTATATACTAAAAAATAAATAAAATTCATATACCATGAAAAACAAAAACATTCTGATTTCTATACAAAAAGATCTTATTAAGAAAAAGAAAAGAAGGCAAATTTATTATCGAATCTTCTGGTTACTCACTGTCTTGAGCGTTATATTCTTTGTATCTAGATCAAATGAATATCAAATGATTATTGTTGGAACTTCATTGATTATAGGTATCGTTGCTGTGTGTATAATTCCACAACCAAGAGTATTTATTAGTCCAGAAGAAATTCATAAAAAGATTGAGAAACGCATTGCCTTCCTCGAAGCAGAGAAAAAATCTGCTAAAACTCAGAAGAAAACTGAAATTGATGAGGAAGAAGATGAACTAAAAGAGGTCCTCTTTTCGATAGATCATCCTGAAGAAGAGAAGTAGTAAATTATGACTGAATCAGTCACCGTAGAAAAGCTGGGATTATTTGTCTCAGCTTTTTGCATTATTTCGAATTACAAAAAAATCCCGAATGACTCGGGATTCTCTATATAGATAATTATCGAAATTAGAATGGAAGATCATCATCTGCTTTTGGTGCAGAAGCAGCAGCTCCTTGACCAGCAGTAAGTTTCCAACATGTGATACTATTGAAGTATCTACCAGCTTGTGTTTTAGATTCATTACATCTGCTGTTAAGTTCAACCTTTACAACATCACCAACCTTAACTCCTTCCAAAAGAGCGATCTTATCTCTAAAGAAATCTACTGCGAGACTTCCTTTAAATTCTCTGTCTGTGTTTTCTTCTAGAACAAGTGTTTGTTTCTCAAGATCGTTTCCGATAACTTCCTTTTGACAGATTGCCTTTACAATTCCTTCGTATTGCATGAGTTTCTACATAAAAAATAAAGATATATAATACTTACGATTTCCTTTTGATTTTTCAAGCAAAAAATTCAGGAATGATAAATAAGCAAACACCTATATTTAGATAAATATCCGCGAAATTAAAAACAGGGAATCGTGAACCTATATAGATAAAGTCTCTTACTCAATCTAAAAAAATCCTATCCACTAAGTTTCATAATGTCCCAGCCAATAGAAACCCAAAAACCAACCAGGTAAAATATTTTCTCTGATAAGCAACCACAAATGCCCCCAGAGCTAATCCTGCAATAAGTATTACTATCACAATAGGTATTTGGACTGATCGAGATACTCATGTATTGAATGCTGGATGAAAAATCCCCCATTGCTCAAGTAATCTTTGATCATAAAAAAAATACTTAGTTATTTGATCTAAAACAAACAAGACTCAAGCAATCAAAAATACATTGAGGTGTTTTTTCATGTTTTTGTTTAGTATACTAAAATTATTCTGCTGATTTTTTAACTCTATTCATAATTGCATATCATAAGCCAATCTCTGGTAATTGTTCGATAAAAATATCTGTAAATTGCTGACTATCGGCTTGATGATACATAGTAAATAAGTTATGGGCACAAGAAATCAAGTTAGATTTGGTTCATCGATTCCATACGGTGACTTTGTCTGCATACGGTGCAAGTTCTGTTTGATATTCTTCAATTCGTTCAGTCGTTGCTAAGATAAGTAGTTTTCACGCTGGGGCGAAGTGAGTGAGTTGAGTTGTGGGGAAATTCTCGAAGATTCTTACCTTCGCCCCAGGAGAGTAATGTTTGAACATATTTCCGGGAGTGATCTCTGAAACTTTGATAGCATAGTCTACCTGTACGGAAGCGGGTAATATAGATTCTAGATCTTCTTTCGTGATATATCAAGGTCTCGTGATAATAACCCTATCGTCCTCTACTTTGACAACCGTCGATTCAATTCCGACTTCACAATCTCCTCCATCAATTATCATAGGTACTTTGTCACCAAAATTGTCTCGCACCATAGCAGCAGTAGTTGGGCTAGGTTTAGTCGATACATTGGCACTCGGAGCCGCTATAGGTAAATTTACCTCGATGAGAAGCTCTCTAGCGACTTGATTTTGGGGTATTCTAATTCCCACAAAGTCACTTCCTGCCGTGACCATATCAGGGACATTAGGTTTTTTGTGCAACAGAATCGTCAGAGGTCCCGGCATCAACTTATCGATGATCAGTTGTTCCCATGGACTTGTAATATGTGCGTAGTCGAGTATCTGATCTAGGTCTCCCAGATGCACAATAATTGGATTAGTCTGAGGTCTTCACTTCGTAGCGAAAATCTGGCTCACCGCCTCAGTATCCAAGGCATTTGCCCCAAGTCCATAAACTGTCTCAGTAGGAAATGCTACGAGATTTCATGAGTGCAAAAGGTCTTTGGCTTCTGCGTATGTCTGAGCTGATGGTTTTGTGATCATAGGAGATTGATATTTATAAACTGTTTTGGATATCTTGGACGAGTGATTGTCTCTGTTGTTCAAGAGTCACTAATCTATTTGAGATTCCTGTCAATCTTGGAACTAATGCTTGAAGTGCTCTAATCCCTACCATATTATAACCAAGATAGCCTTCTTTCCATGAAATTCAAATAAATGGATCGTCTGGGAGAATATTATCGTCCATTCTTACACGATTAAAATATTTTCATGCTAAATATTTAGTATCTTCTTGATCTAAAATGAATCTAGGAAATTTAGCATTATTATCAGCAAATATATCAATTGCGTAATATTTAATAGTATGATATTCTTTAACTATCGTCTCATCATAGACTCCTGTACCATTATATGGAGTCAACGCCGATAATAGTTGAAGTTTTTCTGATGTTGACATGATTGGCGACTCCTGTTTCCAAAAATCAAACATTTGCTTGTGAAGCGCTATATCTATATATAATTCCATAGTATTTATAAAACTTTCCATCCTTTGGCGGACAAATTTGTACCATACAATAGTTAATTGTGGATCTTTTTGTTGGAGAATATAATTAGTCCAATCATTCCCCTTTCGGGCTTCTATTGGAAATAGGGGGTCTTTATATCTAGTTTTGCTATATGATAAGTTTACAATACCTGAAAGATCTTGAAGTATCTTGTGATTATCTATCTTAGCTCATGATAAAAGAAGTCATGAATTTACTATCAACCATTGGTTTTGACGATAGTAGCCGTTTTGTTGATCAGGAATATTTTCTTGATAGCCAGACAAAACAAAATCCTTCTCCAGATTTATGCTGTGGTGTGGTACAAAAAAGGTTTTCACTTCCGTATGTCCTGTGACGATGATAATTGATACCAAGATACCAACTGGAACAAACAAAGAAAAGAGTATCCATTTCCAAGAACGATAAAATTTATGCCAAAATTCATATGTGCACAATAAAATCAGAATTCATAAACAGACACTAATAAGTGGTGCTAAGTCATAGAAAATAGTTTGTATCTCTCCAAGAACTGTACCATAATCAAACAGATTAACATTAATCATATCCATCGCAGCAAGTCAGGAGAACCCTCGAATTAAATAGTATGTAAACAATGGAATAACAAGAAAAACACTTATCCAAAAAGATAGTAATCCAATCGGGAATAGTATCCATTTAAGTAATTTCATATATGTAGACTTATGTAAATTATACTGCTTGCTTTTTCTTTTTTCTCTTGAGAAGAATACGTTCTGCATTCTTTTCAATTCTTTCTTGTCTTGCTTCAATTTCTTTGTCCATCGTTTCGATAGACTTTCCTGGCATTGCACGATCTGGAGTACTTTCTCTACGATCTTTGAATCTAATAACGAGAGGCACACCTACAAATCCGAAATGCTTTCTCAATGTATTGTCGATCCATTTTTTAAATGAAAAATTGGCTCTCGCTTTGTGATTTACAAAGACCATAAATGTCGGAGCATTGATGTCGATTTGAGTCATATACATAATTTTACAAATTTTATTTTTTGGAAATCTTGGTGGTCTAGAGAAAAATTCTGTAGAAATAATTTTGTTGAGTTCGGTTGTTGTAACTCTTTTTTCTGATTCTTTACGAATATTTTTGACAAATTTGAAGATATCTTCCGTTCCTTTTCCTGTCTGTGCAGACATCATCAAAATAGGAATATATTTGGCGAAATCCATCATACGTTGTGTAGTTGCAATCACTTCTTTGAGCTGTTTAGCATCGAGAAGATCAGATTTATTGAGTGCAAAAATAATAGGCAAAGCGAGACGATTAATCTCTTCAAGCAAAGTCATATCTCTGTGAGAAATACCCAAACTTGCATCAATCATAAAAATAACTACCGGTCTCACAAATTCGAGCATATCCATAGTTTTTTCGTATGAGATTCTTTCGATACCATGCATACTTCCTTGTTTTCTGATTCCAGCTGTATCGTAGATTGTATATTTCTGTTTGTTCATCACAAAAGATCCAACTACGTAATCACGAGTTGTCCCTGCTACATTTTCCACTTTCGCCATTTCTTGACCGACGAGCTTGTTGAGGAGGGTGGATTTTCCAGCATTTGGTTTACCCAAGATGGCGATAGGGATTCCAGAGTTATCTGTTTGAATTCAAGATTCTTTGATCACCTGAGCAGCCATAGCTGATTGCTCTGCGTCTTGAGCTTCTTTGTGTTTGAAAACCATAGTCATCAAGGCATCTTTGAGCTCAGGAATATTTCTCTTCGTCTTAGCACTGATCCCAAACATCATCGGGAATCACAAATGATAGTAGTCCGAAAGTGCCAATTCTGTCTGATGTTCTTTTCGTTTTTTATCTATTTTATTGATAACACATATAGTTTGGCTTTTCTTGTTTTTTTTGGTTATATATTCGATAATTTGTTGTTCTTTGGCTGTAATACCTGCCGTATCATCGATCATAAACAACAAAATATCAGCTGCATCGATAATTTTGGTAATCAATGGTCGTTCATCAGTAAAGTCCAATAAACCTGGACTATCAGCAAAAATTACTTCATCATCATTTTGAAGAAGTACCTTGTGGTACAAAATATCACGAGTTGTCCCTGCAATATCTGTAACGATTGCTCTAAATTGCCCAATCAATCTATTGAAAAGGGTTGATTTTCCTACGTTTGTAGCTCCTACTAATCCAACTATCATATATTAATTTTCTATAGAATAAACTTTTGGTGTATCTTACTGTTTTGCTCTGGAAAAGCAATAGCACACTCTATACAATTTATATTCTATCATATATTTTATTATTGTCAACCTATTGGGCAACAAAAAAGATGGTAAATTATACTTCTAAAAGAGAATCCTTTATACTTATAGTGTTTATATATTCTCAAACAAAAATTCTTTATATTCTCCAAAACATTACCATGAATACAAAAATTTTCAAAGTTATTGCCAGTTTTATGGCAGTTATGACTGTTGCACAATCTTTGCAAGTATTTGCAAGTAGTGCAAGTATTGATCCTAGTTTTGATGTAGGAGCATCAGAGTGATTTAATGCTGGAGTTCTTGCCGTAGCTACACAAACAATACAAAGCTGAAGCCAATCTATCATAAAAAATGTCATATGAGGGCAATTTACGACATACAAATGAATCTCAGCAAATTATATTATCCGTTTGAATGCTGATAATACAAAAGATATGTCATTTGTTAGTGGAGACTGATTTGATAGCGATGTGGCCGATTTGGTTGTTCAAAATAATGGTAAAATTATCGCTTGATGACTGTTCTCAACATATAATTGAACTCCTGCACATAGACTTATCCGTTTGAATACAGATGGCTCTATAGATACCTCTTTCAATATCTGAGATGGATTTAATTGGTGAGTATATAGATTAGATATCCAAGCCGATTGAAAAATTTTGGTCGCATGACAATTTACGACATTTCAAAACAATCCTGTACAAAGACTTATCCGTTTGAATACAGATGGCTCTATAGATACCTCTTTTGTAATGTCATGATCGTTTTCTGAATATCGAATTTCTAGCATAAAATCTCTAAATAATGGTAAAATTCTTGTTGGAGGAATGTTTAACAATGATTGAACAAATGAGGATAAACTTATTCGTTTGAATTCTGATGGTTCTATTGATAGTTCTTTTCATAATTCTGCAACCTTTAATAATGGTATAAATACAATTTTTGTCGACGACAATAATAAAATTGTGCTTGGTGGAATGTTTAGTATGTATACCGAATCATGATCTACAATTGGAAGCTGTAGTGATGGACAGGAAGACATAGATCAAGTATCTTGTGAAAATGCAGGAAGTTGCAGCAATGGGACTTCTCAAACCGAACAAGCCTGTATTGCAATTTGAAATTGTAGTGATGGACAGGAAGACATAGATCAAGTATCTTGTGAACAAGCCTTTATTTGTGATGATGAATGAATTGCACAAAACCAAATAGATTGTGAAGCTAGTTATTATTGTACAGATGGATATTCTACCAATCAAATAGATTGTGAAGCAAACAACAACTATTGGAACCCACATACACGAGCGAATAAAAACAATTATTGGTCTCCAAATTATCGAAATAAATATTGGAACTCTTGGGCTCCTGGAACAAAAGTAAATCGTATTATACGTTTAAATGAAGATGGGACAAAAGATACGTCATTTAATATCTGAAGTGGATTTAACAATACAGATCCATCTACTAGAATAACAAGTATAGCCAAAGATACTAATGGGAAACTCATTGTCGGAGGAGCGTTTAGACTCTACAATAACGAAGAGGCTGGTAATATTATACGTTTAAACAATAATGGATCTAGAGATACCTCTTTTACTACATGAAGTGGATTTATTAGTAATATACATGATTTAGCATTCCAAAGTGATGGGAAACTTATAGTTGGGTGATATTTTACTCAATATGACAACAAGACAGCAAATTATTTTACACGTTTGCATTCAGATGGTACACAAGATAGTATTCCAGCTCTATGAAATGGATTTGATCGTTCTGTGTTTACTATAGTAGTACAAAATGATGGAGCAACTATTCTTTGAGGAATGTTTACAACATATAAATGAGTGCCTGCAAATAGCATTATTCGTTTACATCCTGATGGATCTAGAGATACTTCTTTTGATATATGAAGTGGGTTTGATGGATATACCAGCACGCTACTCCTACAAAACGATGGGAAAATCATCGTATGATGAGGTTTTTCTACATATAAATGAGTATCTGCAAACAAGATTATTCGTTTGAATCCTGATGGTTCTAGAGATACATCTTTCGATATCTGAGATAGTTTCAATAGTGATGTATTAAAATTAGCTATCCAAGATGATAATAAAATTATTGTATGAGGGTTCTTCACTACATATAATGGAAATCAATCAAACTATATTATTCGTTTGAATCCTGATGGTTCTAGAGACCCATCTTTTGATATCTGAGTTTGATTCGACAGCATAGTACAAATGATTGCCGTTCAATCAGACCAAAAAATTTTGGTAGGTGGATCTTTTATGAACTATAAATGAGTATCTACTAATAGAATCATTCGTTTGAATCCTGATGGTTCTAGAGACCCATCTTTTACAACAAAATTTAATGCTCAAGTGAGATCAATAGCCATTCAGGATGATGGTAAAATTATTGCTGGTGGAACCTTTGGGTTATATAATTGATTATTTGTACATGGGCTTATCCGTTTAAATCAGGACGGAACGAAAGATAATTCATTTGACCCAGCTGTGGTTAGTAATTCATGAATACGAAGAGACAATATAACAGAGGACGTAACTATTCAGCCTGATGGAAAAATTCTTATTTGAGGATTTATGGGTTCTGATTGGGGGCGCAAATACTATGTTTTCCTTCTCAATAGTGATGGAAGTGAAGATACATCATTTAATATGGGGAATGGATTTGATGGAGATATAAACAAGCTAGCTACTAGACCAAATTGAGGAATTATCGTAGCAGGTAATTTCACTAATTACAGTTGATCTGCCGCTTGATATCTAACTGCGCTTTATGGTGATGCCGATATCGTTATTGTCCCAAATTCAACAAACTCAGGTATTGTAACGGCAGCATTCACAGACAAATGATATATCCAAAACAGTTGAGGACTTGTATGAACAACACCAATGTCTTTTTCAGAAACTAATGGAAATCTATTAACTCCATTAAATTTAACAAATAAAGATATTACTATATCCATACCTGATCAAACACAACTTAAACAACAAAACAATATAGATAATTATGTGGGTATCGTTTCCGTTCCTATGACAAAATCTATCAATAGTGTTAACAATGAACAAGTAGTAACTGCATTTAATGTTGGTAGTAGTTTGAGCCCAATCACTCTAACAGGTGGGTATGCAACTATTTCTATTCCTGTACCTGGTCAAACTATAGGTAATTGGGTAAATATATATTACTCTCCAGATAATGGAGTAAGTTGGTATTTTGAAACTACTGCACAAACAATTAGTAAAGATGGAGATGCTTATACAGATTTCACTACTAATCATCTTGGATATTTTGCTGTTACTAATCATCCTGATGAATCCAATTCATGATCTACTGGAAATACTAATACATGATCATCAAATACAACACCATCAAACACTACTAATAGTAATAAAAGTAGTGGTGGAGCAATGATAAGCAAAGATATCTGTCCTACACAAAGAGATTGTAGTGATAGTTACTATGACTCTCTCTGTGGTAAATGTTCTTTATTAACGACTATTACACAAACCCTTTTCCATGGTTCTGCTGATAACGGAACAGGAAATATTGCCGGTTCTACATACTCTACTGAACTTAATAATGCCTATCTCTGGGCATATAAATACAATATTACCACTATGCCTACAATCCAAAGAGCAAATATTACTGACTCTCTAGTTAGAAAAGATATGGCTAAAATGATTTCAAATTTTGCGGTGAATGTCTTAGGTAAAAATGTTTCTACTGGTTCTACTTCTTGTAGTTTCTCTGATATTGCCTCTCTTTCTAAAGATACTCAATATTATATTGTAACTTCTTGTAGACTTGGGTTGATGGGACTTGAATCTGATGGTAGTACGGTAAAGAAAACATTTGACCCTAGTGCTGTAATCGATAGAGGGCAATTTGGTACTGTTCTCTCTAGATTGATCCGAGCTGGAAAATACAATGGATCAAATCCATATTTTCAAAAGCATCTCAATGCGTTGAAAACAAATAAAATTATGACTAAAATTGATACTCCTTCTCAAGATGAAATCAGAGGTTATGTTATGCTTATGATGATGAGAGCTGCTCAATAATTAAATATTTAGAATTATAGAAAAAGAGAGCGAATGCTCTCTTTTTTTGTAATGTTGTTTTCTACTTATTTGGAATGAAGTGCATCATATCCAAGAGAGTGAATGTCTTCTTTGCTAAGCCTGCAATAGCATATTCATTTCCTCATTCTTCGATAAGGTCGAATGGTTGAGAAAACTCTTTCGCTGCTTTCATCTCTTGTGCTGCATCATATCAGAGATAGATGACTCCGTATGTCTTACCATCTGCTTCATACGTGAATGCTTTGGGATTGATAAGATTTTGCATTTTGAGAGGGATGCTGGTTGCATCGAAACGATAGAATATATCCAATCACTCAAATACTGATCATTCGATGCTAATACTTTGTGTCACTGCTAATCCACTAAATCCTGCTTGATTGATCAAGTGAACTTCGTCCAACAAAGTGTTTGTCGGAGGTAAGATTCCTATGATTTTGACACTAGGAAGTCCAAAGAAATCCTTGAGACTATCCCCTGCTTTTTGGATCAATCTTTCTCTCTTCATCATTTGAGCTTCTGTGAATCCGATGATCATCTCTGGTTCTTTTCCTCCTAGAGTAAATCCAGATCATTCAGCCAAAACCATTCCACTTAAGATTTGATCGTTTGACAAGAATACTTTAGGCGTACCGTTTGGAGTAAATCAGATTTTATTTTGTGCTTTAACCAAATAATTTACGATATCGGTTTTGAGTCCGAGGCTGATTTGTTGCGTAGAAAATGTGCTTTGTCCATTTCCTATTTGCGCGAAGTTTCGGAAGAATCCTAGAAATACGACCGTCATAATCGCTGGTGCGAAAATGGATAATCGGTTTTTCTTGTGAGCATTGAAGAATTTGAGTAAGAGCGAATTGAGCACTACAGAGACTGAGCTCATCGCCATGGCGAGGCCAGCAAATTCTGGTTTGAGCGTGAGTCCTCGTGAGGCTAAAACTCCTCCTGCGATAGGTATTCCAAGGACGTTGTAGAAGAGTGCAAAAAACATATTTTGCTTGATCTTTCCTACGGTTTCTTTGGAGAGTTTGATGGCGGTAACGACGTCGTTGAGGTTATTGCTCATAATCACGACAGAACCTGCTTCCATCGCGACATCAGCTCAAGATCCCATAGCAATACCGACATCAGCCTGTGTAAGCGCTGGAGAATCATTGATTCCATCTCCAACCATAGCGACTACATGTCATTGTGCTTGAAGTTCTTGGATTTTGGATGATTTGTGTTCAGGGAGCACCTGAGCAAAGACATTATCGATACCTACTTGTTGAGCGATGGCGTGGGCTGTACGTTGGTTATCTCCTGTGATCATATAGACGGTGATGCCCATCGCTTTGAGTCTTTTGATGGCTTCAAGTGAACTTGTTTTGACCGTATCGGCGACCGCAATGGTTCCAATCATTTCTTTGTCCGTAGCAATCAACATGACGGTTTTCCCTTCTGACTCTAGCTGTTCTATGCTATATTGATCCATAAGCGGAATATTTTGTTCTGTGAGTAATGTTTTGGTACCAAGGAAATAAAGCTGACCATCGATTGTTCATTTGACTCCTTTTCCTGGGATGGCTTCAAAATCGGTTAGTTTGCTTATGACGATCTTCTTTTCTTTTCCATAATTCACAATAGCCTCGGCTAGCGGATGTTCAGACTTGATTTCTAGAGCAACAGCAATTTGGAGAATAGTGTCTTCATCGTAGTCATTGAGTGCTGTGATATCGGTGACTTGTGGTTTTCCTTCGGTAATTGTTCCTGTTTTGTCGAAGACAATAGTATCGACTTTGCAGAGGGTTTCTAGTGGTTCACCACCTTTGATGAGGATTCATTGTTCAGCTCATTTACCGGTACCGACCATCAGGGCGGTCGGAGTGGCGAGTCCTAGAGCACATGGACAAGCGATCACGATGACAGCTGAGAAATATAAGAGTGCTGTTCCAAAACTTGCTCCAAGAAGAAAGAATCGAACTAAGAATACTACTAATGCGATTCCAATCACTGACGGCACGAAAATAGCTGAGATTTTGTCAGCGAAACCTTGAATAGGAGCCTTAGATCCCTGTGCTTCTTGGATCAGTTTGATGATTTGAGCTAGTGCAGTCTCATTTCCGACCCTAGTGGCTTCTAGCTCAAAACTTCATAGCTTATTGATTGTTCACCCAAAGGCCTTGGCTCAGATTGATTTCTCTACAGGAATACTTTCTCCTGTGAGCATAGATTCATCGATACTCGAGTGACCAGCGTGCAGAATTCCATCAACTGGCACTTTTTCACCTGGTTTAACGAGAAGGATGGCTCCTTTTTTTACTTGATCAATTGCGATATCTACGAAAGTAGTTCCTTTTTTGATTTTGGCAGTCTTTGGAGCAAGTCCCATAAGTTTTTCTATCGCTTGCGAGGTAGACCCTTTGGCTTTGGCTTCGAGATATTTTCCTAAAGCGACAAACATAATAAGCAACCCAGCGACTTCAAAATAGATGTTGGGAATTTTCATACCATCCAATCCAATCCAGGATCCTGTTTGATAAATGAAAAGAATAAAATTGTAGAGACTATACAAAAATGCTACACCTGTACCAATTGCGATCAGGCTATACATATTGAAGGTTCTCATTTTGAGTGCAGATCGGAATCCTTTGAAGAAATCCAATCCAATCCAAAACAAAATTGGAATCGTAAGAATCAAAGAAATTGCTGCCGTTCGTGGCATAATCAATAATTCCCCTGGAATTCTTGCTGGGAAGAAATCATAGATCATAAATGCGATCATAGGGATACTCAAAATCGCAGACCAAATAAATTTAGACTTCCAATGCTTCGTTTCTTTGGCGCGTTTTTCGTGTTCGTCAACTTTGTGAGCATCATCGATAATACTTCCATGATATCCTGCATTTTCTACCGCTTTGAGCAAATCAGTTTGTGAAATATTTGGATCAACTTTCACCAAGGCTTGAGATGATGAAAAGTTGACGTTCGCATTCTGAACACCTGAGACTTCTTTGAGGGATTTCTCAATGAGTAATGCACAGCTACTACAGTGCATTCCTTCGATATCTAAAGTAAGTATTTTAGTCATTTGAGTATTTTAGAAGATAAACATACCTACCCCATAGGTATAAAATGCGAATATATTTGCCCGGGGTATGATTCGTAGAGACGCGATTAATCGCGTCTTTACAACATCACATATTCCACCCGGGCTTTATAATTATTTAAGTTCGCAGCCTGTCTCTTTTGCAAGAGTTTCTAATTCCTGAAATCCATTGAGTGATACAGATGAAGATATAGACCAGTGAGGAATTTTGGATACCTTTGCAAGATCACACTGTATTGGATTTTTGCTACAGTCTATAAAATCAATCTTTGAAAAGCTAGTTCCAAAAGATTCTTTTTGTTGAAGACAATATTGGCAAGTTGTCGTTCCGTATAATTTTACCCCTGCGTCAGTTAGACATTGAGCAAATTCATCTAAATTTGTGTATTTAGGTGCAGATGAGCATCCTGCCAATAAAAACGTAACTCCAAGTACTATAGATATTGATAGTGTTTTTTTCATGAGTACGAATAAATTTTAAAAGATTATTTCACAACAATTTTTGCTCCATGAGACATTCCCATACTAGCACAAACAAATGGGTAGCTTCCAGTCTTCTTTGTATCAAAACTGAAAGTTACCGTTTCTCATTTTTTCAATGGTTTATAATTTTCATCTAATCCAGGAATGTACATAGTATTTAGACAACTATAGATAGAAATCTGAACATCAACTACGATCTTATATCTTTTTCATACCTCTAGATTAAGAACGCTTGGTTGTAAACCATCTTCTCAGTATGTCATATTGATTGTCGTAATGGTTTGGTCTTGAGTAGTCGTCATAGGTGTTGTATCTACTTTATTTTTCAAAACTCCATACGCATTTGAGACATTAAATAATCCAAAGAGAATCACCAAAACTCAAATTGCTTGATATGCGACCTGGGCTTTTTTCCCTTTAAAGATACTCGTCAAACTTCCAATACTCAGAAGCCCAGGCAAAGTACCAATTGCGAATAATGCCATCACTGCCATTCACATCCAAAAACTTCCTGTACCAATTGCATACATCTGCATAGCAAATGTAAATCCACATGGCAAGAAAAATGTAAGTGCTCCCGTGATAAGAAGTTTCCAACGTTTCCCTGATTCAGATTTTGCTGTTGTTATGTCACTATTTTTAAACCGTGTTCCTGTTGGCAAAGTCAGAGATACTGCGCTTAATCTAGGAGAGATATTGGTTAAATTCACTCCGAGCAAAAGCATCACAACTCCGATAATAAGGGTCATCACTGACATCACAAATGGAGACACACTGATCACAGATCCAAATAATCCGAGCATTCCTCCAAGAATTCCAAATCCCACAATTCTTCCGACATTGAGCCAAAGATGTGGAATTATTTTTTGTCAGAAGGATAATTCTTGATGATCTTTGTTTTGTTTGGCTGAGATAGCTAGGACCAATCCTCAAACGATTGCCATACATGTTGAAAAACCTGCGGTCAATCCTATCAATGCAACGAGTCCCAATGATGGACTGCTGTTGTTGAGATTAAATGAGAAGAATCCCGCATGATTTAATATCATATACAGCAAGATAAATCCAAACAAACTGATAATCATAATTTTATAATCTTTGATATTTTGACTGAGTCGTGGGCGAGAAACTTTTGATTCAGTAACTTCATATCCACAGTCTTCGATAGTTTTATTGATTTCATCTGTATTTAGAGATCCTTCGTGATCAATAGTAACTGTTCATTTCGAAAAATTTGCGTGCACTGATTCCACGTTTTGTAGCGG